>Ga0265295_1000305_pt1 | contig 101105 bp, 93 predicted proteins | sample Munlansysbiofilm_FD_192503 | JGI IMG/M metagenome (GOLD analysis project Ga0265295, IMG submission 192503) | Leachate microbial communities from a municipal landfill in Southern Ontario, Canada - Methane capture system biofilm | ecosystem: Engineered > Solid waste > Landfill > Unclassified ... | reverse complement strand
TTGAAGCGATAATTGATCGCATTGGACCTGAATGGCATGAGCTTTCTGGCCGCGCTAAGGATTTAGGTTCGGCTGCGGTATTTTTAAGTCTTATATTTATGGCTATTACCTGGGCTGCAATTCTGGGCGCCCGTATGTGTTATTAACAAAAAAACTCCACAGGCGGGTGGATTCGACTGTGGAGCGTTGAAGTTAATTTTTGGCGAGGCTGTTCAGGCTTTGTCAGCAACCTCTGCCTTGCTGCCTGCGACCCCTTTGACGATACCAAGCAGCATCATGGTTGCAGGTACCAGTTGCGCTACTACTACCAGGGCGCAGAAACCAAGGAAAGCCCAGACTAAGATGCCGCTGTGATCGGTGCGCCCGGCAGTTGCTGCCAGTGCGGGCATGGCGGCGCTGAAGGTAATCAAGGTGGCCAGTACGATTTTAGTGAGTGTTTTCATGATGTTTCTCCTAATGCTTGGGTTTATTTTTTATGGATAAAGTTTTTATTTGGTGTGTGCTTAGTGCTCGGTTACTTCCTTGTCGCTTTTAAGCCCTTTGCCAATCCCGACTAAAAGGAGCGCGGCGGGTGCGAACTGGCAGGTTACTATCAGGCCGCAGAGTCCTAAGAAGGCCCAGGTCAGGAGGCCAGAGTGTGATGCCTGTGCGGTGGCGGCGTATACTGGGGAAGCGGCGAGGATAGCTACTGTAGTTGTGATGATAGTCTTTTTCATGGTGTCCTCCTGGTTTATGGTGCTGCCCTAGCTGCGGGCGTTTTATGTTTGAGTTGGTGTGTTTCGTCTTTCTTGCCTTTCTAACACTGCTAGTTGTGTGCCAAGTTTTGCAAATAAACTCGACATAAAAACATTACTGCGTAACTTACTGATAAAACACGTATTATCCCATCAACAATCGTTTTACATCCCTGTACAAATCAAATTCTACCCCCATTCGCCGACCTGAAACCTGACTTGACGTATATAAATATTATACATCTAAACGTAACGATCTAAGAGACGCGATCTGAGCAAACCCATCTGTAACTATTTGATTTACATAATTTTTCTCGTGCCAGACGATATATATAAACCAAGCATGAACCAAAAATATATTTATTTTGGGGTGTATGGAAAAAATATCTGTAGAAGTTTGCGGGGAAGCTTTCCTGGAATCGATGGCTGGGTTTATTTCCCCTGATTCGCCCCACCAGCCTTGTATTACCGTTGATGCACGCTAAAGTCTCTAGACAGCTGGGTTTCTGCGCTATGACTCCCTGAGTTACGCTGCACCAAACTGGGTGTAGCAACTCTGGCACACCAAATATGGTAAAAAAAACCTGAAATATTAAATCGTAGCGATTCAGTGTGGAATGTCTTGCCAAATGTGTAAAAGTGCATTATTAAATGGTGGAACGCGCGTTCGGATATGCATCAATTGCGGAAATGAGTATTCGTTTTTCACATTAAAAAGCAAAATGGAAGGGGTGATGTATTCACTAATGGAAGATTCGGGCATGTTCAACCCTAATGTAATGGAGGCAGAATGAAAGGTTGGCTACGGCTGTTTGTCTGCGTGGCTGCTCTGTTTGGCGTCGTTGCGCCACCAGACAGCGCGTCAGGACTTACAGTATCGGGGCGGTCAAGTACAGAACTTGAATGGTTTGATACCGGTGACGGTAAAACCGCAGTACCCTTTTACCAGTACATGCTGCTCAATGTGAATGACATTGACAACAATGGTATGACGTTCAGAGGATACGGCAGGTTCGGAAATGACTTGGCCAATGAAGCAGATGTAGATAGTCGCTTGTACTATGCATACATCGAAAAAAATAACCTGGTGGAAGATCTGGATATCCGTTTAGGACGTCAGTTCATCTCTACCACAGCCGGTGCATCCATAATGGATGGTCTGCACCTAAAATACTCCGGTCTGGAGCTGTTTGATATCACCCTGTTTGGTGGTGGTGACGTCGCTTACTACGATGGTTACAACGCCAAGGATCTGATTGGCGGCGTTGAGATCAGGCGCACATTCTTTGACGAGCTCAATGTAGGTCTCTCTTATCTACAAAAGTGGGACCATAGTGAGTTGGCCAATGAGATTTTTGGTCTTGATCTCGATTATGATTTTGCTAATTCTCTGTATATCTACAGTGAAACTCAGTTCAACTATCTGGCCAATACTGTTAGTTATTTCTTGGGTGGTGCCAAGTGGCATCAGAGCGAAAACTGGTCTTTACGCGCGGAGTACCTGTATTCCCTGCCGGTTTTCTCTTCCACCTCCATCTACTCGGTATTCGCAGTGGATGAGTACGAAGAGATTTTTGTCGAGTATGAGCGCCGTCTTGGCGACGGCTGGCGCATGTTTGCCAACTATGCGCTTGAGATGTACGAGTACGATAAAAATGCCAGCGTGTACGAAGCCGGTATCGAGAAAATCCGCACTGGGATGTTTTATGGTTATCTCAGTGGGGTGTGGCGCGATGACCCCGACGGACAAGATCTGGCCGGAGCCAAGCTGTATGTCGCTGCCAACGTAAATCAGACCCTAAGTTTCGGCGTGGGGGTCCACCTCGACGTGATGGAGCGCTATCTGGATGAAGACCAAGATGAGACCACCAACACCCGTGTTTGGGCTGATGGTACCATCACTTTCAACCGCAGTGTAAACCTGCAGGCCAAAGTTGAACGGATTGAAAGCGATTTGTGGGATGAATATTACCGCGGTCGTGTGCGTCTAAACATCCGTTTCTAGGGAGGAGTCAAATATGCAACACCGATTAATACTTTGTCTGACCATCCTGGCCATGTTGGTGACATCTCCGCTGTGGGCGACACCGTTTGATCATGACGAACATGTCACGATCCTCGGCGGCGGGAACAACTGCTCCAGTTGTCATGTGGCTGAGAGTGATTCAATCATTCCAGCCAGGGATGTATGCATGGGCTGTCATGATTCGGCCATGCTTAAAGAAGTATCTTTTCCGGGACTGAAAACCCACGGCGTTACTTGGCCACTCAGTCACCGCTCTGAAGCAAAAAGCAAGAGGATTGATTGCGCAGCCTGTCATCAGCAGGATGAGTGTCTGAAGTGTCATGCTTCGGGCTTTGCCGATGAAATGGGCAGTTTCAGCAACAGCTTGACCAATGTGCACACCAGCGATTTTCACGTTACCCATCCGCTGGCCGCACGCACCAACCCGCAACTGTGTACTAGTTGCCACGAATCCAGCTATTGCAGCGACTGCCACGGTAATTTCCGTCGCGGTTCTCTCACTGGGGCTTCACATCAGCGCAGCTTCGGCAGCCTGACTGTTGGTGGGCCAACCGGCAAGGCACACTCTGAGTTCAACGAAAATCAGTGCCAGATCTGTCATGTAGATTCTATTTTACCCACGCATGAATGGACCCGCGGCCACGCCCGTGAAGCGCGGAAAAACCTGGTCACCTGTCAGGCGTGCCATCCCAATGGCGATACCTGCATCAAGTGCCACAGCGCCCGCAGCGGCTTAGGTGTAAACCCGCACCCGAAAGATTGGAAAGATATTGATGGCAGGCTGCGGCGTGCCAGTGACGGCAGAACCTGCCGCAAATGTCACTAAACACTCATACCTACAGGAGGTTTGAATGAAGGTTAAACAATGGTTTTCTTTTTGTGCGCTCTTGTGCAGCATTTTGCTGCTGAGCGCATGCGGAAGTAATTCCGGTTCCGGCGGAGACAAGAACGCGCCACCGGCTGGTGGCGATCTTGGAAAAGACGAGATTTCCGACATCAAATATGTCGGCACCGATAAGTGTATCGGCTGCCACGATGATTTCAGCTGGAGTGCCGATATCGTAGATGCATACCTTATGGGTAAGCACGTTATCCACAGCGATCATATAACCGCGGCAAATAAAGCTGATGGCTGCCTCGTCTGCCACGACCCCATCGGTGATGGCCCTCTGCTGGAGGCTCTTATCTCCGCTGCTAACGTTCCCACCGAAGGGCTGGCCGCAATTGGCTGCGAAGCCTGCCATGGTGCTGGTGGCGACCACTGGGGCATTGGCCCCATGCCTATAGCTAAGCCCTTGGCGAGTGCATGTGCAACCTGCCACGACAAACTGCCAGAAGACCACTTACGCTTTCACCCTGAAGCAGACAATATCGCGACTAATTTCTATGCATCCCGCCATAATACAGCTTCGGTACGAGAGAGTGCGAGATGCTCTAAGTGTCATACCGATGAGGGGGGTCGCTTATATAAAGGTGTAAGCACCAAAACCCAGCTGGACGTTTTAGTCCAAGCCGTAACAAGTAAAGAACCAGTACAATGTAAAACCTGCCACGATCCACATCATGCTGGTGGTCTCCTGCTGGACAAGGTAGAGAGCCGCGGCACCCTTATCGCTTCAGCAGAATACGCTACCTGCACGAACTGCCACATGAGTGATCGGGACGATCCAAGTGATGCGGAGTGGATGTATCATGCAGGGGATTATGCCCGCATTATTACCGACACCCATTACGATAACCCGGCTACACCAGATGTAATTGAGGGTTATACGCTTGATAAGAGAAATAACCGCTCATGCCGTGACTGTCATGATGTGCATGCAGTTATGGATATACGTAGCGGTAACACCATCCATGAACAATGGGCGCAATCTCGTCACGCCGGAACCATCGGCGCCATCAAGAATGCTGCTGCTAGCACGGAAGCAAACGGGACCGTAGAGCAAACATTGGCCATTAAAGGAGCCGGTGTTCCCGCTTCCAGTTCATGGCCACACTATGACTGGGATGCTGGCGACCGCCAAGGCTGCCAGAAATGCCATACCTCCACCGGTTTTGCTAATTTTGCCAGTAACCCTGCCGGATACATCGCGGCCAACAACGATTTTTCCCACCTCGATGGCTGGAAGAATGATGCTGGCGCTATAACTTCTTCTGGACAAAATGAGCTCCTTTACTGCTGGGGCTGCCATAGCGATAATTCTGGTGCTTTGCGCAATACAGGCGCGGTGACGGTAGATTACACCGTTGATGGAGTTAACCCCATCCTTGCAGATATTGGCGCTTCAAACGTCTGCGTAACCTGCCATGTCGGACAAGGGAACATGGATACGCTCATAGACAACGCCTCGGCTAACCCTGCAAAGGATATCTCTGCACTCAAGCCTGGCTTTGGACCTGGCACCAAAAACGTAACCATTACCCATTATCTGGCTACAGCAGCAACCATCTTCCAGGCCGAGACACGGATCGGCTATGAGTATCCCGGACAGAGCTACGCAGATCCTGCGTATTTTGCCCATAATAATATTGACGTTACCGGAGCTGGACCCTGTGTTGCTTGTCACATGGAGACCAATGAGCCGCACGCCTGGAAAATTGTAACCAAGGACAGTGCCGGCACTATTACGGCTCTCAACGCCACCTCTTGTGTAGAATGCCATAGCGGAAGCCACGGAGCAGCACTGGTCGTTGACAATGCCGCTGCCGCAGCATTGCTACAGGGTGAAGCACAAGGATTCCATGAAGCCCTAGAGATTCTAGAGAATGCGCTGATTGCTAAAGGGTTAACCTTCACTGGCAACTATCCTTACTTCAGTGGTGCCAGCTGGACTAACGAAGGTAACATCGGTGCTGCGCACAACTTCAACTATCTACACCATGAGCCCGGTGCCTATGCCCACAACCGCGTATATACCAAACGCCTGATCTTCGATTCCATTGACTGGGTCGATAACTATGCTATTGATGGAAGCATAAGTTTCAATGCTAATGCGTACCCAGCAGCGGCTGTTTGGTTCGGTGCCGAAGGTGGAGTAGTAAATAAACGTCCATAAGATATTTACCTATCGCCCTTAACCAAAAGCGGGCTCCTTCGGGAGCCCGCTTTTTTTATGGTACGCCTATTTGACAATAGTAAACCGGCCCTATGGTTGACATAGGCACTCCCGCCCCCGTATACATATGCGTACTTCCAGTTTTTGCGCATTCAAGTTTCACCCATCGCATACACCCAGTTACCTCCCAGGAGAAACAAATGGCTCCAAAATTGTTCGGCAAAATTAAAGCTGAAACCCAGAGCCTTAAAGATCACATCTCCCTGCATGGCCCGCGCAAGATAATTTTGTACCAAGCAGGGATAGCCATCGGCGCAATTATTGCCGCGTTTGGCTACAGCATGTTTATGATTCCGTTCAATCTGGCGGCTGGGGGGGTAGCAGGGCTGGGGGTTATTATCTCTCACTTTTCCGGCCTATCCCCCGGAACGCTGTACATGCTGATGAACCTACCCCTCCTCGTGCTGGGCTTTATCCAGCTGGGGCGCTTTCGCTTTCTGTTCTCGTGTCTGTTGTCGATTGTGGTGTTTTCCATCGCGGCGGATATTTTCAGCGCCTCCATGCCACGCAACATGCATACCTTTCCTATTACGCAAGATTTACTCCTAAATTCTATCTACGGCGGGTTGTTTTTTGGCCTCGGAGTGGGACTGGTGTTGCGCTACGGGGGCAATTTTGGCGGCACCGTCATCCCAGCGCAGATTCTGTATAACAAGACCGGCTACCCCTTGAGTCAGGCTTTTTTCTACCTTGACGGCGGTATAATTCTGCTGGCTGGGGCAGTGTTTGGCTGGGAGCTGGCGATGCTGGGAATGTTAGCGCTACTGGTCGGGGGGATGACGGCAGATTTGGTGCTGGAGGGACCAAGCCAGGTGCGCACCGTCACCATAGTCAGTCAGAATCCAACCATGCTTAAACACACTATTCTGGCGGATCTGGGGCGGGGTATCAGCTTTTGGGATGTAACCGGAGGGTATTCAAATCAAAACTTTACCATGCTGTTCTGCACTATCACACGTTCGCAGGTGCAGGATTTAAAAGCTATTGTGGCAGATAATGACCCAGATGCATTTTTGGTAGTCGGGATTGCGCAGCAGGCGGTGGGGAGCTTCAGCTTTAAGGGACATAATTCACGTACCTCGCGGCAAAAGCCACCCTCACCTATTTCATCCAATGTGCCTGCTAATGCGCCCGCCGCACCCGATATGTTGCTGCAGATAAACACTGCGAACCGTCCTGCGCCATCATCAGAGCCTGATGCTGACGTGTAAACTTATAACTTTGCACTTTTTTTATTAATATCGCTGATTGGGAGTGTTCTGCGCCTGTTGCAGCGGCTCAATGGTGATTGCAACCCGTCGGTTCATCTGGCGCCCGCTGAGGGTATCATTGGATGCGATGGGCTTACTCTCGCCAAACCCGATAGTACTCATACGCTGCGGTGCTACTTGGTAGCCGGACAAAATCCCTTTTACCGCTTCAGCGCGGCGCTCAGAGAGGCTCTGGTTATAGGTCTCGGAGCCAGTGCTGTCGGTATGTCCAGCAATCTGCAACCGGGTCTGTGGGTAGGCGTTAAGAACATCGGCGACGCGCTTTAGTTCATCATATCCCCCTGCTTTAACTACGGCTGAATCTACATCAAACAACAGATCGGACTTGAAGGTAACCGCCAAGGTCTGAGCATCGCGCTGAATACTGGCACCCTCAACAGAAGCCAAGCTCTGGCGCATCTCCTGTTCCTGCTTCTCCATATAGTTGGAGAACACTCCACCGGTCACACCACCCAGTGCTGCACCTACTCCGGCACCGATCAGGGTAGAGCGCGTATCCCCGCCAATTAACTGCCCAAGTCCGGCCCCCACGGCGGCACCAGTTCCGGTACCAATTGCGGTACCGCGCTGGGTTTTACTCATAGGTTCCGCACAGCCGACCAGCGCTACTGCCAAAACAACAAGGGTAATTCTTCGCATATTTTACTCCTGATTTATCTGGTTAGACTTACTTTCTTGACCGCTTGATTGTACCGCCAAATACGCTTTTCTCAATCCGCCTGACTATAATTCTTAGACTTTTAGAACGGGTGCAAAGCTCCTGTGCGCTGCATCCTTCAGTCTTTGCGCTCTCGGGGCAGAATGATGCTGACCTGTAAGCCCCCACCGCTGCGATTACTTGCTGTAATGGTGCCTTTATGGAGTTCCACCGCACGCCGAGCAATCGCTAGCCCGATGCCAGTGCCACCGTTGTTACGCTCGCGCGCTTGGGCGACGCGATAGAAGGGGATAAAAAGCTTTTCCACTTCTGTTTCGGGCACCCCCGCGCCCCGATCCTGGATAAGCAGGTGTATCTGCTCTGCATCGGAGCAGACCTTGATGTCAACCTGCGTAGCTGAAGCGGTATAGCGCACCGCGTTGCGAATTACGTTTTCAAACGCGCGCGCCATCAACTCCGGCACCACCGCCAACTTCGCCTCTCCTTCCACCTCCAGCACCACCCTGACATCACGCTTGGTGGCTTCATAGGTAGCATCCTGCACAATATCGGCGAGGAGGTGCCCCAGATCAACCTCTGTGCGTATCAGGGTGGTCTCGGCGTGTTCCATGCGGGTCAAATCTAGCAACTCGCCGATCATGGTGTTCATCCGTTCACTTTCTAGCTCAATGCGCTGTAAGCTTTTTTCCTGCTTTGGAGTGCAACCCTCGTTGCGCACCAACTCCAGTGCAATGCCAAGCCGGGTCAGGGGTGAGCGCAGCTCGTGGGAGATATCTCGCAGCAGACGTTGTTGCCCTCCCACCAGTGCTTCAATTCTGGTGGCCATTTCATCAAAGTCCGAGGCCAACAGCGCGATCTCGTTACCCCCTTTTATTTCGGACCCGATGCGTGTACTTAGATCACCCGAAGCAAAGCGATGGGTAGCAAGACGCAAGCGACTAATGGGGGTGGTAAACGAGCGCGTGAGGATAAAACACCCTAGGGCGGTCATGCTAAGGACAAACAGCAGCTGCCAGCCAAACAACCCACGGGTCAGCTCGGCGACGATATGTTGGGGTACAGGACGGTTAGGCAACCACGCAGCGGCCACATAATTCTTACCACTATCGCTTTGCACCACTGCGGCCAGTGCATTTCTGCGCCCACCCATAGGGGATTCTACCTCACCGGTCTGGAGGGTACGGATCACCAAATTCTGCATTCCACATGCAATCTTGCTCTCAATCAGAGGGGTCGCGTCTGCGTCAAACAGGATAAGCGCCAGCCCCTGTTCGCGGCGTAGAGTGTGCGTGTAGGTTTTTAGGGCATCGACGCCCTTGAGCTCGTAACGGTTCACCGCTTCGCTTCCATATTCGATGGCGGCACGCTGAGCCAGATGGCGGTGCATCGCGGGAGGAAACTGCTGTTCGCGAAATAGGGTAAGGCCAACTATCACCACTATGACTAGAACAATAAGGCCCCAGAAATAGAAAAATATTTTAAAAAACAGGCTGCGCATGTTCAAAGTTTTGCTCCGGTGGCGTACATGTATCCCGCGTTGCGCACCGTGACGATGCGCTCTCTTTCCTGCACTTTACCTCCCTGCTGATCCCTCTTTTTTTGCGCCTCATCAGGATGTTGTTTGAGTTTTCTACGCAGGGCACTGATATGCACATCCACGCTGCGATCGTAGGGCGAATTGCGCCGCCCCAGCACTTCTTCCACCAATTCCTGGCGACTCACCACTTCTCCTGCGTGGCGCAACAACATGGCGAGCAGATCAAACTCCGCCGAGGTGAGCTCCAAATTCTGCTCTGCGCGTTGAACCGTGCGGCTGCCGGGGAACAGGCGGATATCGCCCACTTCTAGGGTTTCCGACCCTGACGTATCTCCACTTTGAACTGCGTCACGCTGCGTGATCAGTCGGCGTTGAATGGCGCGAATACGGGCCATGAGTTCGCGCGGGTTGAACGGTTTGGGCAGATAATCATCGGCCCCAAGCTCCAGCCCGACAATACGATCTATCTCTTCCCCACGGGCGGTGAGCATGATTATCGGCACCTGCGATTCCTTACGGATGGCACGCAACACATCGAAGCCGTTCATCTCCGGGAGCATCACATCGAGGATAACCAGATCAACCTTTTGCGTCAACGCCGCCTGCACCCCGATATCACCCTGATGTACACTGACAATATCGAGCCCTTCGGCACCTAAATAATCATGCAGCAATTCGCACAATTCCTTGTCATCATCTATGATCAATATTTTGTGCATGATGTCTCCCCTTACTACAAGTACTGCGTTCTCTCTGAGGTTAACTCTGGCTTCTCATTACACCTCCCCAGCTGATATACCTTATACGTGTTACCTCCGGTGTTTAGGGTAAAATATTGTTAAGAACAAAACCCAAGAGAGCGACCGCCTTTACAAAACTTTACCTTACCAGCACAGCTCTTAACCCACTTATGCAGTCGCATCGGTTATTGTTCAACCACGATAAATGACTCTCCAGGGGAACAAACTCCTGGAATAAACAGAGGGTAAACTTTTCCCAAAACCGAAAAAGGAGCATACCATGAAATTCTCTCGCGTAATTATCGCCACACTCTTCGCCACCTTGCTTGCAAGCACGAGTGCTATGGCCTGGGGTAACAACTGCAAAGGATCGCGCTGTAGCGTGGATTGTAGCCAAGAGCAACAGGGGAATGTGCAACAGGGAAATCATCTCGAGCGAATGGCGGTCATTCTCGATTTGAGCAGCGACCAGCAGCAGCAACTTGAAGAGCTGCATGCGCAGCATCAAAACCTGCGTGCCCAGATGCGCACCGAAATGATGGCGTTGCAGCAGGAGCTGCGTGACTCTCAGCCCGGAGCTGACTCTGAAGCCCTGAAAACTAAAGCCCGCACCTATGCCGACCTCAAGGCAGATCAGCTGATTTACAGCATAGATTTCAAACAGCAGATGATGGATATCCTGACCCCAGCGCAGCAAGAAAAAGCTGCTCAACTGAAGGATGCTCATCAGCAGCGCTGTAACTCTGCCCAGAACTGCACCGAGAACTGCACCGAGAACTGCACTGAGAACTGTGCGGTAAAACGCTGTCGTCCCGGAAGCATGCGGTGTGATGACGCAAGCACAGGCAAAGGGATGAAGAACAGTGGTATGCAAGGGCAGGGACGGTACCGCTAATTGGTACACATCCAGAGCTGAGCTAACAGCAGAGAATAAAACAAAGAGAAACTCCACCGCCAAGTGACGTTAGGCGGTGGAGAGGGTTAAAGATAGCAGGGGCGGGATATTTGCCCCTGCTTTTTTTGTTCAATCAGTGAAAATATCTGGCGTTAACCAGCATGTGCACCGCAATGCTTGCCACGTACCCCAGCGCAATAATTGGAGTGAACACCAGATGGCGCCCGAAGGTGTAGATCCCACGTGCGGAACCCATAAGGGCAACACCCGCAGCTGAACCGATCGAGAGTAGACTTCCACCTACGCCAGCGGTGAGGGTAACCAGCAGCCAGTGTCCGTGCGACATCTCTGGTTCCATGGTCAGAACCGCAAACATTACCGGGATATTATCTACAATAGAGGAAACAACCCCCACCAGCACATTAGCATTAAACGCCCCGAGATCCTGATACATAAACTGCGAAGCCATGGCGAGATAGCCGAACTGCCCCAGACCACCAACACACATAATTACCCCGTAGAAAAACAGGAGGGTATCCCACTCTGCCGCCGCGATCCTGCTGAACAGGTTAAAGCCATGATTGGTGTCGCTATCGAATTCACTCGCAATTCCTACATGCAAGGCCGGATCAGACATGAAGGCCGCATGTTCGTGCATCTTGATATAGTAAGAAAAGAAACCAAGGTAGCCGAGCCCGAGCATCATACCGGCAGCGGGGGGAAGATGGAGAAAGTTATGGAAGGATACCGCCGTGACAATGGTAAGCAAAAATAGGATAATTATCCGTCTGGCGCCAAACTTCATATGAACTTTTTCGTCCATCGCTGACGGTTTTTCCTTACTAATCATAAAATTCATGATGAAGGCCGGTACTAGCCAGTTAACCAGTGCAGGGAGGAACAGGGCAAAAAACTCCTGAAACGCAACCATTCCCTTTTGCCACACCATCAGGGTGGTGATATCCCCGAACGGAGAAAACGCCCCCCCAGCATTTGCGCCCACCACTACGTTGATGCAGGCCATAACCACAAAGCGCTGATTGGAGCCCCCAACGGCCATAACCACCGCGCCCATCAGCAGGGCGGTAGTCAGGTTATCGGCAACTGGGGAGATGAGAAACGCAAGTAAGCCCGTAAGCCAGAACACCATGCGTAACGAAAATCCGCGTGACACCAACCACGAGCGTAGTGCCTGAAACACGTTACGTTCTTCCATGCTGTTGATGTAGGTCATAGCGACCAAAAGGAACAAAAACAGCTCAGCGTACTCCAGCAAGTTGTTCATAATGGCGTTATGCGCTGCGTCAGGTTCGCCCAGAGCCTTGAAGGTAATCCCTATGAGGACCCAGATTACCCCGGCAGCTATCAGAACCGGTTTACTCTTACGCAGATGAATCTTCTCTTCCATGATCACCAGGGCATAAGCCGCAATAAACAGAATCAGAGCAGTAATGCCCGCAACCGAAGCAGTTAGATTGTGGGGAGCAGCGCCCTCACTTGCCAAGGCAGGCAGAGCAGGAAAACACAACGATAGGATTATGGCTTTAAGTAACAGGTTCATCTTTTCCTCATATTAAAATTATAGATCTACTAACAGACTAAAAATTTTACCGTTGAGAAAACAGAAAAAACCGGGGGCGCACGTGGACACGTTGGGATCCGCCCCTGGAGCGAGAAAAGAAAAGAGTTGGCTAACGCCTTTGCGCTGAACAAAGACAGGGGAGGAGAACTGTCATCTGCGTCTGAAAGCAACGCGTCGGGCAGCTTAGATTCAGATTCAAACTCCTTGCCCAGAACTTTTTGGATGCCGGTCGCAAGACCCTGAATTTGCGGCGGGGGGGGATTCTGAAAGGAGCTGTCGCTACCTAAAGAGTGTGCAACTGTAGGGCTTGGCAGGCTGAGCGCAACAATCAGCAGCAGCGTAGATATATGCGTGGTCATAAACGCAACCACTCTGCCGAAAAGGGTTCTGCACCTTTCATGGAGCTTTTTGCGCACAGAATTGCTCAATTGGTCACCGCTCTTGCACGAAAACCCTGAGGGCACCTCAGGTCGTGACGCCTGCAGAATGAAAAAGTGGAAAACCGTAATCACCTGCAAGGGCATGGTCTAATTATGCCCGAACGTTCCGGTTGTCAAGCAAGATTATCGCTCTGTGCCGCGCCACACCAAAGGGGGGAGAAATCCTGCCAAACCTAGGTGGAGCAGATTAAGTCGTGTTCTCAGGGCTCTGCTTGGTGTTCGGTCTGTCGCCCTAGCTGATTTAAGCGCGCCGATGCAGCGGTGCAACCAGAACACTGACGCGGCCCAGCTTTGGGGGAGCAGCAGCCGGAACAACCACCTTGTATAAGCTTACGCCATAAAAACACTCCAGCCACAATCAGGCTTCCAATCAAAATAAAGTGTTCCATAGTTTATCCTTTATGCAACTGCGAGAAACAGAAACCACCCCCTCCAGCATTGGTACAGAATACACGTGCACAGGTATTAGCGCATCTCTTTGGCCTGCACCCAGATAACCGCATCTTGGCTGAGTTCTTTGCCTTTATAGCTGGTATCGCTGCCAACCCCTAGAGCGGCAAATCCCCACCACCCAGCGCGCGGAATCCCAAAGGTGAATATCCCATTCACGTCCGCTTTCATACCCAGAGTCACGAAGCTATCTTGCGGCGCTTCGACAAAACTGGAGCCAGTGGCGTTGTGTTCCAGGTCAACAGCGCGGTTGAGATACTCCACCTCTATTTCGGCGTAAGGAACCGGGCGCCCGTTGCTTTTTACAATGCCGGTAAAGGTTGAACCCGCCCAGATGGAATAAGGTTTTACCAGCGGGACAATTTCCGCCTTCAGACCTAACTCGGTATCCCAGTCGGTGGGCGCTCCGGCAACGTTGACGATGGTTTTAGTAATCTGCTGGATATACATATCTTCACTAGCCTCAAAGTAGGGCGCCGGTTGCAGCACCAGCACATGATCGCCCATACGCTGCGCTTTATAGGTTGATTTAAACCCCTTGCCTCGGTTGTGCTGCCCCTGCCATTCAATTTCCTGCAGGGTCGTAGCCAGATCTTTCTTGTTCCCTTTATTTACCACGTAAAACTCCTCCACCGGCATGAGCTTGTCACTATCATGCTGTAAACCCATATCCATGGTGTGTTCATCGGCAAAGGGGTGGGTAAACACATGGCGCAGCTCGATGATTTTGCCCGTCGGCAGCGCGGATTCCGGGGTGTAGAGCATCTGAAAATGGGCCCACACAGTAGAACTACTCAAGCAGATGATCAAAGTGCAAAGGACGCTAAAACGTTTCATGTATTGCTCCAAGGTTTTCAAGGTTAAAAAATATCGCCACCATTTATGCGGACTTCATGTCCTTTACCACCGTAGAAGATGGCCTCGTAGGGCAATTCAGGTTTGGTAAAATTCACCTCAGCGTAGGCGTTGAGTTTGGTTTTAAGCAGTATTTTTCCATCCTGTTCCAAACGAAATTCAACGCCACTGGCGCTGCTGCCGTCGCTGAATCCACCTTCGCAAGTCACGCTTCCATCCCCTTCATCAAAACATGAGAGCAGAGGGGTGTGTGCCCATACCGGTACAGATACAGCGATTCCCACTAGCGCAAGTGTTGCAATAAACAAGGTTTTCATCCCTTAAATCCTTTCTGTTATTGGCCAACCTCCCAGTTGGCACGACGCGGTTTAATCAATGCGAGCAGGAGCGTCAGTGCAATTACACTGACATAAAAAATGCGCATCATCTCGATGCCGCTCCACCCAAAGGTTGTAGCGAGGGTATAAAACAGGCTCGAGGCCACAATCCCCAAGGTAATGGGAAAGAAGGTGGCAAACAGCATCCAGCGATATGAATTACTCTGTAATTTCACCACCACCATGGTGGCGATACATGGAGGGCTAAGAATCATGAAGATCAGCATCGCCACGGCGTGAATGGGGGTGTAGCTTCCATCGGCGGCGATACTCTGTTCTGCGCGCTCATCCGTCTTACCCTGCTCGTAGATCGAACCCAAGGTGGCGACGGCGCTCTCGCGCGCAGCGAATGAACTCAAAAACGCCACGTTGACGCGCCAGTCGAAACCGCTAAATTTAGTTAGCGGCTCCAACGCACGCCCGAACATTCCCAGATATGAGGTACTTACTTTCTCCTGTTTTATCTGCATGCGTAACTGTTTGCCGCTGCGCTCAAGGTTACGCAGTGCGCGGTTAATGGTGCGGGCAGCACTGCCTTCACCTTGCACGAGAATAAATAACTCAGGATTGAGCGCCTGAAATTCGGCGTTGAGCGCTTCTAGCTGTTCTGCGCTGCGGGTCTGCATGCGACGACTGCGGTAGGTATCGTACATATTTAGCAGGGCATACACTTGGGTGGGTTCCGCTACCAAATGGTGCAGATCGGTGCGCGCAGCCTGTGCGTCAAAAGTCTGCAGAGCGGCATCTGCTTCAGCGCGTATCTGTTGCATGCTCGATTCAGGCACACCGGGATACTGCAACATCACAAACAACACCACTGCCACCGCCAGTACGATGGTGACAACTTTTTTTACATACAGCCATACGCGTTGCAATGCGCGCAGCATCACCCCTTTAAAGGTTGGCAAATGGTACGGCGGCAACTCCATAATGAATGGGGCGGTTTCATGTTGGGCTAGAAAAGTGGCAGTAAGCAGACGCGCGATTATCAGCGCAATGAACAGGGTCACCGTTGAGATATAGAACATCATCTCCGACATGCTGGTAGCAAAAAAAGCCCCCAGCAGCAGGGTGTAAAACGGCACCTTGGCCAAACAATTCATGTAAGGCACCGTCATGATCGTGGCCAAGCGCGCACGTTCATCTGCAATCCCTTTGGTCGCCATAACGCCGGGGACCGCGCACCCGCCCACAAATGCCCCTCCGAGCACCAGCGGTAAGGTGGATTGGCCGTGCAGACCAAAGCGCTTAAACACCCGATCGAGGATAAACGCCATGCGCGGCATGTAACCCACACCTTCGAGGACCGCCACCAGCGCAAACAAAATAAAGAATATTGGCAAATAGTTAAGCAGCGCCATGGTGCTATTGACCATCCATAGGGCAAATTCGCTCACCAGCGGCACATCAATGAAATTGGCATCCGGCATGAAGCCCATAATTATACGTCGCACCCACGCCAGCAGCGGCCAGGTGTAATCAGTTATCTTGTAGCCCCACACAATGGCGAGCTGATAAATCAGAAAAATCACCCCTGCCAGCACCGGAAAAGAGGCCCAGCGATTAAGGACCCAGCGGTCAATGCTATCCGTGATGGTGGAACGCTTGGCCTTGGTTTGTTTGGCGCAGCGGTGGAAGGCCACATCTGCGTTCTGGTAGCGGATGCTGGCAAAACACTGATCTACATCGAGATCGAAGCGGGCATGCAGTTCATCATTAATGCTGCTGATTTTTTCTGGCGCGATGCCGGTGCGCTGCAATACAAGCTCATCACCTTCAAGGGCTTTAATGGCCAACCAGCGTCTTGAAGTCTCATGTTGCGGCACTAACTGCTCAATCTCTTCTATATAGGGCTCAAATTCAGCGTAGTTGACCCGAAACGGGGTGCTGATCTGCTCTGTGGCCGCCGCAGCAATCGCGTCGAGGATCTCCTCTTTGCCCTGTTGCTGAACCCCAACTGCTGGCACAACTTTGATATTGAGAATGCGCGCCAGTTCTCCAACATCAATATCGATATCGCGCCGCTGCGCTACATCCATCATGTTCAGGATGATAACCATCGGCTTCCCGAGTTCGAGGAGCTGAAAGGTGAGATACAGATTGCGGCGTAGATTGGAGGCATCCACCACGTTGACAATCACATCCACCTCTTTATCGAGGAGATATTCCTTGGCCACCCGCTCTTCGAGGGAAAACATGCTGAATGAGTAGGTACCAGGCAGATCCACTAAGGTGTACTCAACTCCTTTATGCCGCATCTTGGTGGAATACTTATCCACCGTAACCCCCGGATAGTTGGCCACATGCTGGTTCATGCCGCACAGCATATTGAAAATAGTGGACTTGCCGCAGTTGGGCTGCCCAGCAACGGCGACATGAATCATACGGGGGATCATCTTGGGGGCCATGCTGGGAATATCGCCAGGAATCTTGCCTGAGCTCTCACTGGAACTCATAGTGGAGTCACTTTTATGCAGGCCGCCTCAGTACTGCGCACGGATAGAAAAAAGTTCTGAATTTCAATTTCAACAGGATCGCGTAAAGGGGCATTGCGCACCATCAAAACCTCTGCGCCGGGGATAAACCCCATATCCAGAAGTTTTTGTTTTAACGCCCCGACGGCACAGCATTTTTTAATCACGGCACGTTGATTCTCACTTAGCTCGCTCAGCAAGGTTTTTTCTGCAACTGTATCCATATCCGTCTTTACCCCTTAATCAAATGCTTCAGCTTCCGGTGGCTTGTAATTCCATCTGCGCCGACCCGTTCGTTGTGCTTGAGTGTATCCATTCACCCAGTATTTATTTGTGACTTACGTCACATTGCGCCTATTTTGTTCCTGCCTGTTTAGTTCCTATTTGTTCATTCACGCGTCTCGCCTCAGGGTCGCACAGGGCGCTGCGAAACAAACGCGCTCTCCGTCGGCAACTGCGCGCAGCTCATTGGGGGCATACAGTTCCACAACGCCACGCCTTGAACGCAATATCTGCTCACGATCAAAGAGCGCCAAACTGCGCGAGAGGGTCTCGCGCGCAATCCCGAGCTCTTGCGCGGTCAGCACCAGCGGACGTAAATCTATCTGAAAATTTTGTGCACTAGATTCTGTGGTGCCAGTCCTGCCAACCTTGCTGCATCTGGACAACAAATAGGTGGCAATCCTAGCGTGTACATTTACACACTGGGTCAGGCAGCGCTTCGTACGTTCTTCATCGACCTGAGTAGCCAAATGACTCAGCAGGTTCGCCTGTAGTTGCCCATCCTGCGCCAGCAAATGACGAAATAAGCGATGAGACCAGCTCACATACTGACAAGCCCCAAGACACTGCGCGTAACTACAGCAGGGGCGCGTTGCAAGCATGGCAACGGGGCAGAAGATATCTCCCTTCCCCATGCACTGCTCCAACGCCTCCTCTCCGGCAGCGTTGGGGCGCACCATCTTCATGCGCCCGTCCAACAGGATAAAGAGGCGCTGCGACAAAGTATCAATACTGATGATGTCGTTGCGGGCAGCGCTATGCACGCGACGCGCGCGCAAAAGCTCCTGAAGCGTAGTTGGCTGCAAGTTGGCAAACAGCGGTAGCGCCCTTAGCTCTGAGTCGTGGTTACGCACAAAGAGCCTCGCCACGCCAAAGATGGAACGACACCCCGCCGCGCTGGCGTAATTGAGTGGCAACGCGGGTGTGGTGGCACTGATAAAGATCAGCCAATGCTTCACTGCGGCGCCCGCGTCCATATATCTTCCACAAACGCTGGGACGAAACCGGTAACTCTTTACGTCCCATAAATGCAGCTACATCCTTCAGCGGGTAGCCCAGAAAGACCCCAATTTCGTGCGGAAGTTCCCCACTTTCAAAACGTGACTCCAGTTGATTCAACACCGCATCAAGATCACGATCTTGCGAATATCCTAATGAATTAAGGAAGGTCACCACGCTGCGACTATTCAGGCGACGTTCGAGGAGGGCTGGATCGAATAACAGTAACAAGGCCGAGTTTGAACTACGGTGTAGCGCAATAGCTTGAAGCTCAGATTGCGCCATAAGCTCTGCGCCATATCTGTGCCACAAATCGTACATGTTGTGCCCACACGCAAACGTTCGATTTGATATCCGCACTAGGTTGGCAGGCTTCACCCCAGCGAGCACCTCTGCGCTGCCAAACACAAGAAATGCCGCCAGGCACTCGCGCGGATCTGGATAATCAGCCGCAACACTCATCCATGCAATCCTACTGTTTCTAGTCTTATGCTGCTCCAGCGCGCGAACGCCTGCTTGCCTGCGCTTGCATTCTTGCTCCAGTAGACATTTTCCCGTCTTATTCATATAAGTTCTCCCCGTTTCGGCTTTCACAATGGCGGTTTGGTGATTTTGACTATTATTATCAATTAGTGAGCAGGCAGAGATTGTGGGACTTGGCCAATCCACTCCAGCAATTTGCTCCCCCACAGGAGAACAAGGGGATGGAGCTAGGTATCAATCTATGTATGTTATAAAGGTTACCTGCGGTGATTTTGAAAACGATTATCAATATAAAGAAGGAAAGAAATTAATGCAACTAATTGTTTCCCGCATACTTGTACCTAGCTTAGTCACTGATATAGTAAGTAAAAGTGACCCACAAACCAAACAGCACAAAGAGTGTAAGGAGGGAGAGGATGGACAAACGGCAGATTTATATCGATAAGATGAAAGCAAAACTCGACGAGTGGAACGCAGATATTAGCAAATTGCAGGCCAAGGCAGATGGAGCCAGCGCCAATATGCAACTGAAATTCAGGCAGGAGGTGGAGCACTTGAAACAGCAGCGCGCGGAAGCTGCGGAAAAGTTGGCGGCCTTGCAGAAAGCCAGCGATAGCGCGTGGGAGGATTTAAAGGTTGGGCTAGAAAACTCATGGCACGAACTAGGGAAGTCCGTAACTTCGGCATGGTCCAAGTTTAATTAACTACCTACAAAATAGACGTCACTGGCTAAACATGGTGGAGATTCCCCAACAACCAAGCAAAATCTAAAGGAGCAAAACATGAAAAAAACGTTTTTTTAATTTTAGTTCTGGGACTCGCAATGTCTCTTGCTGCATGTGAAAAGAAAGGCCCGATGGAAAAAGCTGGCGAAAATGTTGATCGGGCGGTGGAAAAAATTGAGGATACGCTCAATCCTAAAGGACCCGCAGAAAAGGCCGGCGAAAAAGTCGATAAAGCCGTTAAAAATGTTAAGGATGAAGCACACCAGGCTAAGGAGAAAATTAAAGATAGCGTAAAATAATGGGGTAAAACAGGCTTGATCCACTTAAAAACGCTGAGATACGCTCAGAAAAATTGAGAAATGGTGGGAGGTGAGGGAAGCATGTACCTACAACTTGAACCTGTCATATCAATAATAGCCGGTATTCTGATCCTTGCGATACCTAGGTTTTTGAACTATATCGTGGCGATATACTTGATTGTTACGGGCGTAGTCAGCCTGATCAGGTAGCTGCTGTACCACACTCAGACGTCAATCTACATGGGCCAGGAAATAAAAAAAGTGGAGGAATAGACCATGTTAAGGTGGGCCGTAATTTTTTTCATCGTAGCAATCGTCGCCGCCCTGTTTGGGTTTACCGGGATTTCGGCTGCGGCAGCAGAAATAGGGCGGGTTATTTTCTTTATTTTCGTCCTACTCTTTGTAATCGCGCTCCTGACTGGGTTGGTACAACGCCCACGGGGCTAGGAGAAGACTATTCAGGCGAATTGGAGCCGCGGCGTGTTATTTATAGGCGCACTTCGATGTAGGCGCTTTCTCTGAGTTCCTTACGCCAAGCTTCATATTTTTCTTCCATTTTGTCGCGCTGCAATTGAGCACTAATTTCATCTTTAACCTCTTCGAATGCGGCTACGCGTCCGGAGGTGCTTTCTTCCACCCGAAGAATATGCAGAATATCCGCGCTCTGGAGGATATCTGTAACTTGACCCGCCTTCAGTCCGGCCAGAGCTTCATTGAACACCGGACTGAGTTCACCGGGTTTGAAGTAGCCCATATCGCCCCCGTCAGCCTGGAGCGTTGCAGGTTGAGCCGCAACAATCTCTTCGACAGAGCGCCCCGCCGCGAGCTCTTTGCGCATCGCTTCAGCTTGGGCATAGGTGGCGTTGCCCTGTGGTCCCAATGGCAAAGAAATCCGGCTTAAACGGATCTGTGCCGGAAGGTGGTAATCATCCATATGGGCGGCGTAGTAATCGCGCACTTCGCGACTGGTTACATCGGCCTTACTTTTAACTTCAATGCCCGTAAGTTTAAAGCGCAAAATCTGACTTTTCAGTTGTTCGCGGTATTGCTGCATGCTCATTCCCTGAGCCTCAAGCGCCTGCTCCAACTGCTCGGTGCTGATGTCGTTCTGTTGTTCAACATCATGCACTGCGCGGTCAATATCGGCCTCCGCTACCGCTACACCGATCTGCGCAGCGCGCTGCTCCATAAGGATGTCGGTGATCATGCTTTGCAGCATCTGTTCCTGCGTTAAGCCCATCTCGGCGGGCTGCTCCTGCAGGCGCTGCTCCAACTCAAGGGTGGTGATAATTTCATCATTTACCACCGCAGCTATCCGGCTGATAACGTCACTTTGACTGTCGGCTGCACTTGCACCTGCAGCGGTAACGCATAGCAGCAGCACACACGCTGGAATACTCACGAGGAGGGCAGTTATTCTTGACATAGAAAATATCCCATTATTATTCAAGGGGTTATGGTGGAGGCGGTTTTTATCTTTGGTTGAGGTGTGAAACTACCACGCTCAACTGAAATTCTGCAATTGCTTTCTGGCTTCTTCAAGCATCTCCATATCTGCGGCACGCGGCATAACTATACGCAGGCGATAATCGGGCGCTAGACTGTAAATCTTCGGATTTTGTTGGATGAGGTGCAGCAACTTGTCCGGACTAACGGTGGTGGTAGGATGGAACCCAAACACTAAAGCGCGACCATCGTGCTCGGCCACGTCAATACGTAGATGCTTCAGGTCGATACGCAGTTTCATCATTTCCAGTAGAACTTGGCCGGGCTTAGGCAGGGCTCCATAACGATCTTGCAGCTCGTCTACAATATCATAAAGCTCTGCATCATCAGCGGCGGCAGCCATTTTCTTATAGAACACCAGGCGCTGATTGGGGTCTTCTACATAGATATCTGGCAAAAAGGCGTTGAGCCCTAGCCTGATTTCTGGATCTATCCTCCCCAGCTTTTCTGCCCCCTTTAGTTCCTGAATCGTCTCTTCTAGCAGTTCTGAGTACATTTCAAACCCGATGGCGGCTATCTGCCCCGCCTGGCGACCGCCGAGCAAGTCTCCGGCACCGCGAATCTCCAGATCGTGACTGGCGACGCGAAAGCCGGCACCAAGTTCGGTCTGATCCTGGAGTACCTGCAGGCGCGCGCGCGCATCCCGGGTTAGGGTGGTTTCTCCAGGGATCAGCAGATAGGCGTAACCACGTTCCTTGGAGCGTCCCACCCGACCGCGAATCTGATACAGCTGCGCCAAACCGAAGCAGTCTGCCCGATTTATTATGATGGTGTTGGCGCGGGAGATATCCAGACCATTTTCTATAATAGTACTGGTTACCAGCACCTGAGTTTCACCTTCGATAAAGGAGACCAGCACCTGCTCAAGATCTTTTTCTGCCATCTGCCCATGCCCAGTGGCAACCTTCGCTTCAGGCACCAAATTCTGAATAAATTCGGCCATGGCGGCAATGGATTTAACCCGATTATGCACAAAATATACCTGCCCGCCGCGCTTGAGTTCACGCATTATCGCCTCGCGGATGAGGTCGTCATCAAAGCGGGTCACATAGGTGCGGATAGCCAGACGGTCAACTGGGGGGGTGTCGATCACCGACAGATCTCGCAGCCCCAGCATCCCCATATTCAGGGTACGCGGTATGGGGGTCGCGCTCAGGGTGAGCATGGCTACCTCGGCACGCATTTTTTTCAGGTGTTCTTTGTGCTTAACCCCGAAGCGCTGCTCTTCATCAATGATTACCAGCCCCAGATCACTAAAATGAACATCGCGCTGTATCAGGCGGTGGGTGCCGATCACTATATCAACCTTGCCCGCTTTTACCTGCTCCAGGGTTGCGCGGTTTTGTGCTGGGGTACAAAAACGCGATACCATTTTAATATTGACCGGATAGCCGCTGAAGCGTTCGCAAAAGGTTGAATAATGTTGACGCGCCAAAATCGTGGTCGGCACCACCACCGCAACCTGACGGCTGTCGAGCGCGGCCTTGAAGGCGGCGCGGATGGCTACCTCGGTTTTCCCGTAGCCTACATCGCCACAGATAAGGCGATCCATGGGGATATCCGACTGCATATCCGTAAGGACATCTTGGATAGCCGCCATCTGATCTGGAGTCTCTTCGTACGGAAACGCCGCCTCAAAAGCACGGAAGATTTCATCAGGCGCGGAGAACGGGCGGCCTTTGCGCATCTTGCGCCGCGCATAGATATTGAGTAGTTCGCGCGCCATCTCTTCAACCGCGACGCGGGCGCGCTGACAAGTCTTAGCCCAGCCCTGACCCCCCATTTTATCCAGCTTTACATGTTGCCCGGTGGCGTCTGCGTATTTCTGTACTTTTTCAATACGTTCGATCGGCAGATATAATTTGTCTCCACCGGCATATTCGAGCTGAAGAAAATCTCCTTCGACGTTTCCGCTGCGCACCTGTTCGAGCCCACGATAGACGCCCACTCCATGATCGGCGTGCACTACGTAGTCGCCATCATGCAATTGCGCCAGTGACGAGAGCGATGCCTTGGCCCGCGCACCTTCCTTGCCACGCCGCCGGTTTCTGGCACCAAAAATCTCCTCTTCGGTGATTATAGCCACCTGTTCATCCGGCAGCTGAAATCCGCGGGTCAAATCTGCGATGCGCAGCAGGGCTACCCCCTCTGCCTTGGCGCCATCTTGCCACGGTATCAGCTCAACACCCCGTGGACGCAGCAGGTCACTCAGGCGTCTGCCCTGGCCTTCCTTATGGCAAACCAATTCCACATGCCAATGTTCACTCACCCATTGTTTAATCTGCTGACACAGAAGGTCTAGGCGCTTTTCCGCCCCAACTTCGGCAAACCCACCATTGGAGCGACAATTAACTCTGAACACTTCGTGGTCCGAATCCAGATCATAGACCTGAAGTGAACGCACATTGATCACGCGCGGGACGGCTAGCGCAGCTTCTAACTCATGGATGCTCAGATACAGCTGGTGTGGTTCTGCAAACGGCTGCGCTCCCGCGGCCACGCGCTGCGCACCAGCGCTAATCTGGTTGGTGAAATCGTCTGCAGCTCGGTCAATTTCAGGGGGGTCGAGGCGTATTACAGTCTGGGGGTTAACGTAATCGAACAGGCTATCGAGCCCAGTGTAGTTGAGGGGGAGGAGAAAATTACGCCCCGGCGCTAACAAGCCTTCACGCACCTCTTCGAGCACCGCTTCGCGCGTGGTCCGGGGGAGCTCCAGGGCATCGCAGCGTTCTTTAAGCCGCTGGCTGAAGAGTTCTAGGTAATCTCCGGCCAGCACCATCTCCCGAGCAGGAACAAGATCCAAACGTTGCGGTCCCCCTTCACTGCTGCGCTGGGTTTCGGGATCGAAAAAACGCATACTTTCAATGAAGTCGCCGTAGAAATCAATGCGTACCGGTTTCGAGCAGGTGGGGATATACAGATCGAGAATATCCCCGCGCAGGGAAAATGTCCCCATATCTTCCACCAGAGCGACATCCCGATAGCCAAGGTCAAACAGGCGTCGCCGCAGAATATCGCGCTCATATTCCTCCTCCAGCACAAGTTCGGTGCTTAAGGCATCCAGAGCCGATGCAGGAATCACTCGCTGCATTGCTGCAGCAGGGGTGGTAACCACAGCCTCGACGCGCCCGCGCCGCAAAGCGAGGAGGGTTTCTAGACGTGTCGCCTCGATATCGCGGTGGGGAGTGAGTGGATCGTAGGGGGCTACTTCCCAGTTGGGGAACAGATATATCGCTTCGGGGCGGGAACTAAAGAACTGCAGCTCCTGCTGTAGGCGGCGCGCTTCGGGTAGATCGGCGGCCAAAAGCAGCAGTGGAGGCTGCCCAGAGCGAAGAAGAGGTGCGAGGAAGCGCCCTGCAGCACTACCGCTTAAACCAAGCAGATCCGTAGAACCGCTAAACGTCTGCATTTCGGCGCTGAATGACTGCACCGTGGTATAAAATCGCTCCTGGAAGGTATCGTCTTGCTGTGTCACATGTTCTCCAACAGCAACGGGCGCTAACAGGATATTTTAGCCACCCGCTTAAACGCCCGTTACTACACTTAATAAAACTTGTTTTCAGATCTTACTTAACCAACAGATGCAACGATAGAGGTAAATTTATCAATTAGTCTCTGGGGATGGCAAGCATACGCTCAAGGGCACGATGCGCTTTAAGCCTAATCTCTTCTGGCACCGTAATACGGTGTTCAAAGGTATTCAGGCAACGCTCCACATCATCTATACTGACCCGTTTCATATCTTCACAGATAAATTCATAGTCCGGAAAAATAAAGGTTTTCTCCGGACTTTCTTTGCGTAATTGACACGCAATCCCCCGCTCGGTGGCAATTATAAAGGTAGGTTGAGCGCTGTTGCGCACATATTCAAGCATTCCCCCGGTGGAGAGGACATGATCTACTAGCTCGAGCACTTCGGGGGTGCATTCCGGATGGGCTAAACAGATCGCCTCTGGATGCTGTTCCCTACAGGTACGCACTGCGTCTGCACTCAACGCATCATGAACCGGGCAACAACCTTCCCACAAATGGCACACCTTATCTACCTTGGAAGCGATATAACTGCCTAAATTTCGGTCTGGAATGAGGATAACTTCCGCATCGGGCAGCGAATTTACCACCTTGACCGCATTGGCACTGGTACAGCAGATATCACTGGCGGCCTTGGTTGCCGCCGTTGTATTGACATAGGCGACAACGGGCGCGCCTGGATGCAGCTTGCGCATCTGCGCTACTCCCTCCGGGGTTACCATGTCGGCCATGGGGCAGCCCGCTTCCTGGTTGGGAAGCAGAACAGTTTTATCCGGAGCCAGAATCGCGGCGCTCTCGGCCATAAAGTGGACCCCACAGAATAAAATTACACTTTTAGCGGTTTCAGCGGCGGCAATAGAGAGGGCCAGAGAATCACCAGTAATGTCGGCCAAGGCCTGTATTTCATCGCTCAAATAGTTATGCGCCAGGATAAGAACATCTTTTTCCTGTGCCAGCCTGCGGATACGCTCAATCTGTTCTGTGTGGTCAACCATAAAAACTCCTGTGCAGATAAAAAACAGTAGAAGATGGCAGTTAAAGATGGCGGTAGATAGTAGGGCAAAATCTGATAAACTGTCAAACAAGGAGTGACTATAGCACACACAATTGCGCCGGAGGACAACAAATCTGCCTGAAACAGTCGGGTTTATTTTCCCCCATCGTAGCCGCCAAAACAGAGGACGGCATGAACTTAAAACTGCGCTTGAAGGGAAAAGATCAAAAGCTGAGGCTTAAACGCTACAACTATAGGCAAAACATTAACCCACATAACCTTTGGTGAACTTTATGGCGCGTAAAAAATTGTCATGGTGGAGTGTTTTACTGGTTCTCATCCCCCTACCCCTGCAACCCGCTTTTGGCGCGAGCAGAATCAACGACACTGCTTCTGCCACAGCTACCTTTGCGGGTGGATGCTTCTGGTGTATGGAGCATCCGTTTGATCAGATACTGGGGGTAAAAAAAGTAGTGGTCGGATTCAGCGGTGGCACCGAGCCGAACCCAAGCTATACCCAAGTCGCCTCTGGAGTCACCTCGCATCTAGAAGCGGCACAGATCACCTATGATCCTGATGTCCTTTCCTATGCAGAGCTTCTGGATGTTTTTTGGCGCCAAATCGATCCCACCGATACTGGAGGTCAATTTGCCGATCGTGGGCGTCACTACACCACCGCTATTTTCTACCATGATGATGCTCAAAAGCAGACGGCGCTGCGCTCCAAAGAAAAATTGCAAGAAAGCAGGCGCTTTACCGATCCAATTGTTACGCAAATCCTCCCTTTCTCCTCCTTCTACCCAGCGGAAGAAGAGCATCAGCAGTTTTACCGCAAACGTCCGTTACGCTATAATACGTACCGCTCCCATTCCGGTCGCACGCAGTTCCAGGAGCATAGCTGGCGTAAACCAGAAACATCTAAAAAGGAGGATGAGATGCGTCAGATACCTTCCACAAAACCAAGCGTTGAAGAATTACGCCGCACCCTGACCCCGCTCCAATATAAGGTGACGCAGGAGAACGGTACCGAACCGCCCTTTGAAAATCCGTATAATGATAATATGCGTGAGGGGATATACGTCGATATTGTCTCCGGCGAGGTTTTGTTCAGTTCAACCCACAAGTTTGATTCTGGCACTGGGTGGCCAAGCTTCTACGCACCGGTTAATACTGCCAGTCTGGCAGAAGTAAAGGATAATAGCCTGTTTATGTCACGCACCGAGGTTCGTAGTCGCGAGGTTGACTCCCACCTAGGGCATGTGTTTCTGGATGGCTCCACTCCGACAGGGCTACGCTATTGCATAAACTCGGCTGCGTTACGCTTTATACCCCGTACCGAGATGGAATCAGCTGGATACGCCGAGTGGTTATATCTGTTTGAGTAACGTTAGCATAGCTGATATTGGTGCTTAAAACGCTGTGTGAAATATAGAAAAAACTCAGAAAAACATCTATGATATCCATTTGTTATTTTTATTCTTTTCTGTATACTTGAGTGTGCGGTTCCAGAATTAGAATGCGCATAGACAATCATGGACAACCCATACAAACATTAAAAGGAGAAGATACAATGAGACTTATCAAAATGCTGCCGCTGCTGGCAATGATCACCCTGCTGGCAAGTGGGTGTGCCAAGCCTGTACAAGAAGAGGTCGAAGAGGCTTATGACACCGTAGAAGAGATAAGTGCTGACGCCCGTGGCTACGGAACCGGCTCTGAAGGTGCATCAATAACCGAAAAAGAGGTAAGGGATTCTGCATACGCAGATAAGCAGGCTAAGGTTGAGCTGAAACGGATCTATTTTGCCTTTGACCAATTCGATCTGGACACCGAAGCACGCCAAGCCCTGCAGAACAATGCCCTGTATCTGGAGCAAAATCCCAGCGCGAGCATTATTCTCGAAGGACACTGCGATGAGCGTGGCTCTGACGAGTACAACCTGGCACTGGGAGAAAGACGCGCCCGCGCTGCTGCTGAATATATGGTAAATCTTGGAATTAACAAGAATCGCATCAGGACCATCTCCTACGGCGAAGAAAAACCCCTTGATCGCGCATCCACCGAAGCGGCTTGGGCACTCAACCGTCGGGCGGAATTTAAAAAACAACGGTAATAAGAGCAACAGTAACTGGCACCACCAAGCAGCATCACAATTTTTTGCTGTTGCTTACACGGGCCGTACAACTTCTGTTGTACGGCTCTTGTTTTTTGCTCCACTCTTCAGTTTGATCCGCATCCCGAAATTTATCTTTGGAGGAGAATTTTTCTCATGCATTACAAGATAATCTGTTCTGTAGCTATCCTGGCCGGATGCCTGAGTGCCTGTGTCCCCGCCCAAAACCATGAAAAGCTCAAATCCGACCTAACCCGAGTACAGAATAGGGTTACGACCCTTGAACAGCGCTCCACGAGTCTGGCCCAAAACTCCTCCGCCAAAGAGATGCTCCAGCGACAGGCAGATCAGCGGGCTGAGCTCGACAGCCTCCGCATAGATATGCAGAGCATTAACGGGCGTCTCCTTGATCAGGAGAAGGTTCAGCAGCAGTTGCATCAAGAACACCGCCTGCGCGAGAATGAACTGGAAATCAGACTTGCAGAGTTGGAAAGCCGCCTCGACCAACTGAAGAGAGAGCCGACAAACAGAGAACTTCCTGCTGCCGGCGTCGCGGTTTCCGCTCCTATCTCATCTACGGCAGACAAGGTAAAATCAAGCGTAGAGACGACCGCTGCTGAAACCAGCATGCAAACTCAGCTGCCTGTAAGGGGTGGCTCAGATTCAGCAGATGCTGAGGCACTTTATCGTGAGGCCCTACAGCTAGTGCAGGATGAGATGAACTTCAGTACCGCGCGGGAAAAATTTATCACCTTTGTGGAAAAATACCCTGAACACGAGCTGGCCGTAAACGCTATGTATTGGATCGGGGAGACCCTATACGGAAACAAAAAATATGAAAACGCCATACTCCAGTTTCAGGACGTGATCCAGATGTTTCCCCAGCATTCTAAAATTCCTGCGGCGCTGCTGAAACAGGGGCTGGCTTTCTATGAACTCGGCGATACCCGCAATGCCAAAATAATCCTACAAAAAGTGCAGGACAAATATCCCACCAGCCCAGAAGCACAAAAAGCACAGCAACGTATCGAGCAATGGTAACGCTTAGAATACAAGTGCTCGCCACACCGATAGTTGCTGCATGCCCGCAGTAAGACGCGCGCTAAAGCAGGTTTAGCATTATGAGCTTAGAAATAAAATTCCGCTGACGCGCGCGTCTTCCAGCCAGTACGCTGTAGCGTGGGCGTCTAGAGCACCGAAGGTATCAGGCAGCTGCTCCACCTCAGAGCAGCTTTGATACAGGTGCACGACCTCCGGTGGAACGCTCCTGCACACCATCCCAGCATCTTCGCTGTGATAAAACAGCGCCCCGCACGGATCTTGCGCTTCCAGATATACAAACTCTACCAGATCTTCAATTATACCGGCATGATAGTGCTCCACCGGATAAGAAAAAATTCCCATCCCGACCTCATCCGCCAGACGCCAAAGCACCTTGCCACCACCTGCCTTTAATGAACAACTCCGCTCCTGGACACGCAGCAGGGGCTGGGCAAGTAACATATCCGAATATAGATGGTGATAGCGCATAAGATCCAGAGCCGCGGGGGAGAGATCCTCTAGCTGTACGCTAGAAAAATATTGGCGTACAAACTCCTGTTGCAGTTGATGGGCCTGCTCCACACCCCAGTCAGGTGCGTTCGATCCTGGATGTATGTACTGCTCACGCTCCAACCACAGAGCTAGTTGCTGCAAAAACTCAACCGCACTTAGGGCGCAGGCACTACAGAACAGATCAAAGTAAGCCACCGCGCGACCGGTGTTGTAAAACAGGTTTAAAGCGGCGGTTAAGTTTGCAGCGCGCTGAAAATCATCTTTATCCATACTCGCGCTGGATTCGACCGTATAGGGCGGATCAGGCAATGCCTTCAGTGAGTACATTTGTCGCTGTTGGTCAAGAAGAGTGCCAGGGAGAAGGGCAAGGGGAAACAACTCAATATGATTGGGGTAAAACCCAAGGGCTGTATCGAGGCTGGCGCACAACCCAGCATAGGTATCACCCGGTAGACCGTAGATGAGATCAATGCCATAGGTTACCCCGCCGTGATGGAGTTCCAGCAGTCCGGCTTCAAAACGGGCTAGATTGAAGCTGCGCCCAACGTTTTTTAGCACCTCGGCATGCACCGACTGCAGCCCAACCTGAACCGAACACAAAAGCTGCTGCAACAACTCCGCCATTTCGGCATCTATATATTCTGCTTTTGCTTCAAGATGATAATGCAGGTCGGGCGCACACTCGATGAACAACCGGAGTAGGTCCTTACCCCTGTCGGTTGGAACATTGAAGCTGGAGTCCAGCACCCACACCTGCTCAACCCCGCTTGCAACAAATAGCTCCAGTTCCCGGCGTAAACGCGCATGAGGAACCTGCGTCACCGTCCGGCTGCCGCCTGCATCGAAACAATATGCGCAGCAAAAAGGGCATCCGCGCGCCGTTTCTAGCAGAACTCCCCGCTCTGGTTTGATGGCGCCACTAAGCCAGGCTGAGCCGGGCATAAGTTGCTGCTCTTCCACCAAAATTAATGGTGTCGCCGTGGGCTGAAATGTCCCGGACAGGACCTGCTGTGTCACTCGACTAAACAGCGCTTCCCCGTTTCCGCGAATCACTACATCGAAGATACCAGCGTCTGCCCATGTGGATGTAGTGGATGAGACCTCCGGCCCCCCACACACAAACACACAGTCTTCCATGCTGGACTTCAAGGTACGGGCGAGTTCAAGCAGTGCCGCACGGTTCCACACATAAAAACTGAAGCTTATAAGCTTAGGCTGCAACCGCCGCACCGTTTCGCCTACTGCAACACTAGAAAAACCGGGGGGCAGGTTAAGGATCAGCGCGCTACATCCCGCGGGCAGCTCGGCACGCAGAGAAGCGGCAGCCAACGGGGTAGCCTGCAGCAGACTGCCAGTATGGCAGGCGACAAAGACAACATCTGCACGATCGTAATCCATGCTCTTCAAACCTTTAGCTTCACTTTTATTTTGGGTCTACCATCTTCGTTGACCACCGTAAAACTGCAGGGTATGTCGCCATAACGCTGCCGTACCGCTTCTTCCTTGTTACGCACAAATGTCTCCATACTGTTGGCTCCACCAATAGCTGGTGCAACGTTACATTCTTTACACATCCGAAGATAATCCTGATACAGTTGCGCAGAATTATCCGCGCGCGTAGGAGTAGTTGCGCGGGCTTTTTCCTCAGCTGCGGCGGCCTGAAATGCGTTCTTTTTAGTGTGACGCACATAACGCCCCTCATCCATCTGGCGCTGAACGCGTTCCCACATCCCAGTGTATGCGTGAAAACTGCTGGATATATTCTGCAAACGGTAACGCAGATCGGTCTGCACAATTCTTCTGCGTCCCAGCAGACGCAGTTGACGCTCCATCGCATCTCTTGTTTTGATAGGTGCGATTTTCTCAGCTCCAGCGAAATACTGTTCATATTTAATGCGCAACTCTTTGAGCATAATTTCCACTTCGTCGAGTTGCCTAACAACGCTTTGTCGTTCACTTATCATCGCTACAGAACCCTTATCTAACGCGCACCCAACCCTTATGGTCGTGCGGCTTGACTGAGCTTCAGTTTTCCGCTAGAAGGTGAATTTTAACATATACTACAGGTGATTACGAATGAAGAGCGCTGACCTCGGAGCCATTATTCTTGCAGCGGGCAAGGGCACCCGCATGAAATCCAAACACCCAAAGGTCCTCCACCCCATCGCCGGTCAACCCATGGCGGCGTATCCCCTCGAACTCACCCGCGCCCTTGGGTGCAGTAAAACGGTGATGGTTGTCGGCCACGAAGCTGATTTAGTCAAGGACTCATTTTGTGATTCCCACATTGACTTTGTTCTCCAACGTGAGCAGCTCGGCACTGGACATGCGGTTCAGGTAGCCTGGAAGGAACTAGAGGATTTTTCCGGAACAGTGCTTCTGCTGTGTGCGGATGTTCCACTACTACGCCGCGAAACCCTAGAAAAACTTCTCCATGTGCACAGAACCAGCGGGGCAACGGTATCGGTCCTGAGCGCTGAAATCGCGCAACCACACGGCTACGGGCGCATCGTTCGCGACGGCGCGCAGATCTGCTCAATTGTAGAGGAAAAAGACGCCAGCGCAGAACAAAAAAAGATTTGTGAAATCAATACCGGAATTTTTGCCCTTCAGGCGCCAGTTGCCGCAACCCTGCTCGAACAGTTGGATAACAATAATGCCCAACAGGAATACTACATTACCGACATTGTAGAACTCGCGACTAAGCAGGGGCTGGTGGTATGTTCAGCCATACTTGATGATATCCACGAGAGCATGGGGGTTAACGATCGCTTACAACTTGCAGCTGCAGCGACCCTAATGCGCCGCCGCATCAATCATGAGCATATGCTTGCGGGGGTAAGTCTGGAGGATCCTGAATCCACCTATATCGATGCAACGGTCCGCATTGATGCAGATACATATATTCAGGCCGGTGTTCATCTCCACGGCACTACCTACATCGAGGCTGACTGCATTATAGAGACCGGTGCGGTCATCAGTGACACCCGCATAGGGGCACGCAGTCATATTCGTGCCGGAAGCGCCATCGAAGACTCTATCATAGGGGAGCAGTGCACCGTTGGCCCCATGGCGCACCTGCGTCCGGGTACCCACCTCCGCGGATTTAATAAGATCGGTAACTTTGTTGAAACTAAAAAAGCCCAGATAGGTATGCATTCACAGGCCAGCCACTTAAGCTACATAGGAGATGCCGAACTGGGGAAAAATGTTAATATAGGTTGTGGGACCATTACCTGCAACTACGATGGCGTAAACAAGCATAAAACTATCATTGAAGACGAAGTATTTGTCGGCAGCGATACGCAGTTCATCGCCCCAGTGACCATTGGTCGCAACAGCCTTATAGGTGCCGGTTCCACCATAACCAAGGATGTGCCCCCTGACTCTTTAGCGCTGTCGCGCGTGGAGCAGAAGGTCATCCCCGGTTGGAGAAAAAGCAAAAAAGATTGACGGTTAACTATAACCGGCATCGCCTCTGCAGAGCATACCGGATGATTTAGCATTTAAAGTGTGGAGAATATTGCATAAATGTGCGGAATTGTTGGATATATAGGACAGCAGAATGCAGCGGATATTATTCTGAATGGATTGAGAAAGCTGGAATACCGTGGCTATGATTCCGCCGGTATCTCTACCTGCGAGAATGGACAATTGCACACTGCCAGAGCCAAAGGAAAATTGGTTAATCTGGAAACCCAGTTAAAAGCGACCCCCCTTAACGGCAGTCTTGGGATCGGCCACACTCGCTGGGCCACCCACGGCAAACCTTCGACCGACAACGCTCATCCCCATAGAGCAGGTAGCTTTGTGGTGGTGCATAACGGCATCATTGAAAATCACCTGGAACTGAAACAACAGTTGCAGGAGGCCGGACATACGTTCAAATCAGAAACCGATAGTGAAATTATTGCACATCTGATTGAGGAGCGGCATAAACAGGGGGCAACTTTTGTAGATGCGGTGCGTGAAGCTACGCATATCCTAGCTGGCGCTTTTGCCATCGTGGTTATATCAGACAAATATCCAGACCAGATGATTGCAACCAAGTCAGGATCTCCACTGGTTGTAGGGCAGGGTGAGCATGAAAATTTTGTCGCATCAGATATTCCGGCAATGCTCTCCCACACCCGCGAGATGATATTTCTCCATGACGGGGAAATGGTAGTCTGCACCAGAACAGGGCTGAATTTTATCGATTTTGCCGGAAACAGCATCGAAAAAAGCAGTAAAACCATCACTTGGAGTCCGCTCATGGCGGAAAAAGGTGGGTATCGTCACTTTATGCTCAAGGAGATTCACGAACAACCACGCGCTATCGCCGATACCATCGCCGGACGGATCAATAAAAATAAAGACTCCGTGGTCCTCGCTGGGTCAGGGATCGACCCAGAGGGGATAAAGAACGTAGAGCGGATATATATTATCGCCTGCGGCACCTCCTGGCATGCCGCCCTAGTGGGCAAATGCCTGCTGGAAAAATATATCAGAATTCCAGTCGAAGTAGATATCGCGAGCGAGTTTCGCTATCGCAACCCCCTCGTGACCGATAAAACCTTGACCATTTTAATTAGTCAAAGCGGCGAAACGGCTGACACCCTCGCCGCCCTACGTGAAACCCACGATAAGGGTGGCAAAGTGTTGGCCATCTGCAATGTAGTCGAATCCTCCATCGCTAGAGACAGTGACGGGGTAATCTACACCCATGCCGGACCGGAGATCGGTGTTGCCTCCACCAAGGCTTTTACCACCCAACTCGTCGCCCTGTTTATGTTTACCCTCTACGCCGGCGAACTCAGAGACAGCGTGGATCGGCAGACCAGATCAGACCTGATCGCAGAGTTGCTAACCCTACCGCGCAAACTGGAAGAAACCCTGGAGTTGGATCCATTGATCGAAGATGCGGCCAAGGCCTACATCCACGCCCATGATTTCCTCTACATCGGACGCGGCAATCAATTTCCCATAGCCCTTGAGGGTGCGCTGAAACTAAAAGAGATCTCCTACATCCACGCGGAAGGATACCCCGCCGGAGAGATGAAACACGGTCCTATTGCCCTTATCGATGAAAATATGCCCGTTGTCTGTATCGCTCCCTACAACCATGTCTTTGGAAAAATCGTCTCCAACATGGAGGAGGTAAGAACCAGAGGAGGACAGCTGATAACCATCACTGATAGTATCCTTCCGTCACTCGAGGATAACTCGAACGCCCTGTTTCGAGTACCAACCATACACGATGATCTCATGCCGCTTATTACCACCATCCCCTTACAGTTGCTCGCATACCACATTGCAGTATTCAAGGGTACCGATGTAGATCAACCGCGTAATCTGGCTAAATCTGTAACCGTGGAATAGGGCAGAAAAAAGGACAACTGCCTGAGGATAAACAAGATATAAATTATTTTAAAAACCCATTTAATCCCTACACGGAGCTGATTCGTTCTGGCCAGCTCCGTGTTTCGAAATATTGCTCACCATGGAGTGCGTGGTGTAACCTCAGCAGGTTGCCTTAACTCCAGAATATGTCTGCTACATAATTGAGAAACCCACATGTTTGTTAAAATACTCCGCTATATCGGCATCACTGCTCTGGCCGGAACTATTCTTGGTTGTTCCGCCCTTATTGGGGCATATTTCTTTATATCCCACAGTTTACCTAAGCTGGATAAGCTCGAGGATTACACCCCTGCGGTGGTTACCGATGTCTACAGCTCTGACGGACACCGGATTGCTGAGTTTTACCGTGAACGCCGCATTGTTGTCCCGGTTAACCGTATGCCCCAAATGCTGATTCGGGCTTTTGTCGCCGCAGAGGATTCATCTTTTTTTGAGCACGAAGGGCTGGACTTCATTTCCATCTTTCGCGCTGCGCTTAAAAATGTGCGCGCTGGCGGAATAGTGCAGGGGGGAAGTACCATAACTCAACAGGTGGCAAAAAGCCTCTTACTCACCCCAGAGCGCAAATTTTCGCGCAAATTCAAGGAAGCTATTCTCGCCTGGCGCATAGAGCAAAATTTTTCCAAGCGCGAGATTCTGTACCTATATCTCAACCAGATATATCTTGGCCACGGGGCCTATGGGGTGCAGGCTGCAGCCGAAAACTACTTTGCCACCGACGTAGAAAATCTGTCCCTCGCGCAGTGTTCCATGCTTGCTGGTCTTCCCCAAGCGCCAAGTCGATACTCACCCTACAGTAACTTTGACGGCGCGCGTAAACGCCAGTTGTATGTACTGGAGCGCATGCTCGTCAATGAGTTCATAAATAGCTATGAAAAAGAGCAGGCGCAAAATGAAGAACTATATATCCATCCACGTAAAGACAACACCGCTGCCGGCACAGGCTACTTCACCGAACAGGTACGCCGCTATCTAGAGCAGGAGTTCGGTGCAGAGAAGCTTTACACTGCAGGTCTGCAGATTCACACCTCTATAAACCTCGATATGCAGCAAAGCGCGCAGGAGGCTGTACGTAAAAACTTGCAGGCTCATACGCATCGCCGTGGATTGAGACCACCTGAGCACGTCATACCAGAGGATCAATGGGACGTTGCCTTTACCTCTGTTCCGGAAAAACTCGAAACTGGACGGGTCTACCCAGCAATACTTACGGGTACCGATAAAAATGGCGCCCTGCTGGTGCAGTATGGGAATCACATCGGAAGTATAGCGCGCGCTGATATGAAATGGTGCGAACCGTTCAGCATTGTTCCTTACGTCCAATACGATGCCTCTACAGATAAAACCACAACGCGTGGCAAAACGATTCTGGCGCTAGGTTCCAGAATCGATATCTTAATCAAAGATGCACAAACCCAACCCTTCAAGGCCGATTATTTTCAGTACCCCGATGCCCAAGGCGCCATGCTGGTTATGGACCCTCATAGCGGGCAGGTCAGGGCGATGGTCGGCGGGTACGATTTTAACACCAGCCAGTTTAATCGGGTTACGCAGGCTCGCCGCCAGCCCGGGTCAGCTATTAAACCTCTTATATATGCAGCAGCGCTGGATAAGGGGTATACACCCGCATCGATAATTATCGATACTCCTCTTATTTACCAAAACACCACTGAGGATGGAGAAAAGCAGGAATGGAAACCAGATAACTACAGCAACAAGTTTTACGGCGCGACAACCCTGCGTGAAGCCCTGGCTCAATCCTATAATGTTATCTCAATAAAACTGCTGCAGCAGATCGGCGTCAGATACGCGGCGAATTACCTGCGCAAGCTCGGAATCGAGTCAGATATCAATATGGATCTGAGTATGGCCCTGGGTACTAATACCGTAACACCACTGGAATTGGCGACGGCATACTCAGTGTTCGCAAATGGAGGGATTATAATTTCCCCCTCATATATAGAAAAGATATACGACCGCTATGGCAAGGTACTTAAATCAACCGATCCGGCAGATTTTTTAACCGGACCCAAACAGGGACAGGAATTAATTGCCCCAGAAAAAAGACGGGTAATGTCAGAAGAGAATGCAGCTATCATTACCAATATGCTCGAATCAGTGGTACAAAACGGCACCGGTTGGCGCGCCAGAGCGCTAAAGCGCCCAGCTGCAGGGAAAACAGGTACAACAGATAATCTGTATGATGCGTGGTTTGTCGGCTATGTGCCCCAATTAGTGACGGTTTCGTGGGTTGGATATGATCAACAGCGCCCCTTAGGGAACCAAGAGACAGGATCAAAGGCGGCAGCGCCGGCTTGGGTAGATTTTATGCTCCAAGCCTGTGAGAAGCTCCCCGCACGGTATTTCCATATCCCGGACACGCTAGAATTTCATCCGGTAGATCCCAAAAGTGGTCTTTTAGTTCAAGAAGACAGCCAGAACATATATATCGAAATGTTTGCCCCTGGCACAGCTCCTAGCACCTACTCAATAGATGCACAAAAGAACCAGGCGACTGATTTTTTTCGCTTAAATTAAACTGGGCGATGTAGGCGACGTTTGCAGATATCGTATAATACGCAGAGTTCACACAGGGGGGTGCGGGCCTTACATACAGCCCTACCGTGAAAGATAAGAAGATGGGAAAAATCACCCCAATTCGCAGGAGGAGTGATGGCGCATAAATCTTGTTCTACTGCCACAGGGTCGGTTTTGTCGGTCAATCCGATCCGATAACTAACCCGTTTAACATGGGTATCCACAGCAAAACCAGGAAGATTAAACACGTTACTTAAAACAACATTGGCTGTCTTACGCCCAACCCCAGGCAGGGTGCACAGATCCTCCATGGTGGCGGGAACCTGCCCGCAGTAGGTTGATATCAATCTAGCTGCAGTATCTATAATCCGTGCCGTTTTGGTCTTGTAACAGCCAATAGAACGGATAATTTCCTCGATCTGTCCCTGCTCTTCTGGGGTGTAATCCTCTGCATGCGGATATTTCCGAAACAAATCCTGAGTAACTATATTAACCCTGACATCTGTAGTTTGTGCAGACAGGATTGTCGCGATTAATAGCTCAAATGCATTCGTATAATTTAGCGAGCACTTGGCATGAGGATACTCTTTCTTAAGTCGACTCAGGCATTCTACAGCTCTATTTTCTCTGTCCATTCATACCTATCTCACTCAGATTTATCATATATACGAAGTTTTGACTAAATGAGTTATCAATACAATTAACAGAGTTATCCACAGGCAAAATGGATGATCAATTACATTTAAATATTGATGAACCGGAAAGAACCTGCTCAAGCTTCTCGTGCGCTCCAATCTCAACCCTGAGCGCAGCTCCACGGGTATTCACCTGCATATCCATAATAAGCGGCAAGTGCGTGAGCTTGTGGCGTATAAGCGCACTATTGTCTATCCTTATCCGTTCTACTTGAATCCCGCCAATGACATAAAATCGATCCCGACTAATGAAAGGACAACGGGCAGGGTATGTAGCACGCATGAAAGTGGGGGAGATACGCTGAAGGCGGCTCTGGAACTGAGGATGGCCTGAGACCCACAGGGTGTCAAAAAAATCACCGGCAATAACTGAGGGCAGTAACATATCATACCGTCCCAGCAGGTCTGCACTGAGCAACTTTTTTATCTGCCCCGGACGTTGAAAAAAATTACCCTTAAGACGAACATTGAATAACAGAAAACGTTCTTTTCCCAATGTCACATCCGCAACCATGCAGTTTGAACCCGCCCCTAGATCGTACTCCTGCACCTGCTTAAGCGGTGCCTTCCAGCTCATAAAAGCCATGGAATGACTGGCACCGCTATTTACTCCTGTGGCGTTTGACTCTTGGGCAAGCTTTGCCGCCGGTATTTCAGAAAATATATGTGCCGTATTTTGGAGCGCAACAAAATCTGGGTTTATCTCGCTGAGGTATGCATAAAAAAATGCCATATCTGTGCACCCGTTCATATTTAACGAAAGAATGCGTAACCTTTCAGACATAGCATATCCCCTACAAAATCGGATGGGTCGTAACTTATAAGCGCTCTATGGAAGTTATAATGACAGGCTTTACCGGAACATCACGCATATTTTTTTTAACTGCTGTTGCCAAGGCAGCAATTTCATCTACCACATCCATCCCCTTTACTACCGTTCCAAAGACCGCATAGCCATACCCAGAAGCTGAAATATCGCGGTGATCGAGAAAGCCATTATCCACAACATTTATAAAAAACTGGCTTGTGGCACTGTTTATCTGGTTAGTTCTGGCCATAGCTACAGCTCCGCGGCGGTTTCTTAAGCCATTATGTGCTTCGTTAGTGATGGCTGCCTGAGGCTCTTTTTGCAGCATATTTTCAGTAAATCCACCACCTTGGATCATAAAACCCTTAATTACTCGATGAAATATAGTGCCAGCGTAAAAACCGCTATCTACATACTCTAAAAAATTCCGCGTCGACACTGGCGCATCAACTTCATTTAACTCGAGCTCAATGCTGCCAACATTGGTATTTATGACAACCCTTACACCTTCAGGGCTTGTAGCATGGCTGACCTGGACTAGGGTAAACATCAACAGTGCAACCATAGGAAAGACAAAGTTCTTCAATAAAACCTCCGCTTAAATATATTCTGCCTTAAGGGTGCGGCGCATCAGCTCAACTACTGCGCGGCGTGGATCCTTATTTTCATACAGTAGCGCGTACATTTCATTTATAATTGGTACATCTACATCCAGTTTTTGCGCCAAATGATAGGCTGATTTAGCAGTTTCCACCCCTTCAGCAACCATATTCATATGTGCTAGGATGGCATCGAGTTTTTGCCCTTCACCCAACGCTATACCAACAGTTCTATTACGTGACAAATCCCCTGTGCATGTAAGCACTAAGTCGCCCATTCCCGCCAGCCCTGCAAACGTCTCCGGCCTGGCCCCAAGGGCAATACCTACCCGTTTCATCTCTGCAAGACCTCGGGTAATTAAGGCAGCGCGGGTATTGTGACCATATTTGAGCCCGTCGCACACCCCAGCAGCAAGTGCCATGATGTTTTTCAGTGCCCCTCCAACTTCAGTACCTATCACATCATCATTGCTGTAGATGCGGAAATAATCGGTGCTGAATAGGTCGCGCGCCATGGTGACAATATCTTCATTGTTTGCCGCAACTACTGCGGCAGAAGGAATCTCCAGTGCTATTTCACGTGCAAAAGTAGGCCCGGAAAGAAACGCAGTTTTTTCCTTATTGTGCCGCCCGTGTAGCGCTTTAGCTATCACATTAGACATTAATTCAAGGGTTGTATCCTCAATACCCTTGGAGGCAGAAATAACCATGGCCTCTGGATTAAAGTGAGGTGCCGCTTTTTCTAACACCACACGCATCCGTTGCGAAGGGGGAACCAATACCACTACATCGCGCGCTACAGCATCTTGCAAATCAGAGCTGAAACATAAATTTTGATGCAGTTTTATTCCGGGTAGATACTGATTATTCTCTCCATGCGTGCGCATATAGCCCACCAGTTCAGCTTCGTGCGCCCACAACGTAACCGCATACCCTTTTTTTGCCAGGACATTGGCGAGACTCGTGCCCCAGCTCCCTGCCCCAACCACCCCTATCTTCATAATGCCACCTGTTATGTTATGCACTACTCTTCCGAGTCGTCCAACTCTTCTGAATTATCTAGGTCTTCTAAGTCCTCTAGGTCTTCACCTATAAACTCATCTTCTGCTTTTTCAGCTAGGGTGGCAACGGCGCCAATGCGTTCCTCTTTATCCAGAACCATAAGGCGTACCCCTTGGGTATTTCTCCCTATGACGGACAAAGCATCAACGCTGGTGCGCAGTATTTTGCCTTTGTCGGTGATAAACATCAGGTCTTCTTCGGCGCCAACTAATTTTATATCCACAACACAACCATTGCGCGCAGAAGTTTTTATAGTAATGACCCCTTTGCCACCTCGGGTCTGGGCTCGATATTCATCAATATTCGTACGTTTTCCATAACCGTTCTCTGTCACTGTAACCAAAGTGGCCGAGGTCGCATCGGTGACCACTTGCATCCCGATTATACGATCCTCACCAACCAATTGCATACCACGCACGCCTCGGGCTGTGCGTCCCATTGGGCGCACATCGGTCTCAGCAAAGCGGATGGATTTACCATGTTCGCTAGCTAGGAGGATATCCATTTCACCGTCGGTTATACGCGTCGCCACAAGAGCGTCTCCCTCGTCAATGGTCATGGCAATTATGCCACCCTGGCGCGGATTTGAGTACGCCATCAACTCGGTCTTTTTCACTACCCCTTTGCGGGTACAGGCGATGATATATTTATTTTCGACAAATTCCTTTACGGGCAGGATAGTCATTATTCGTTCACCCTGCTCAAGCTGGAGAAGATTTACTATAGCCTTGCCACGTGCGGCATGTCCCCCCTGAGGCACCTCATGAACCTTGAGCCAATACACCTTGCCACTGTCGATAAAAATCAGAATATATGAGTGGGTAGATGCCACAAACAGGTGTTCTACAAAATCTTCCTCTTTAGGCTTTATGCCGGTGCGCCCTTTACCTCCACGGCGCTGGGCACGATACAGAGAAACCGCATTGCGTTTTATATAACCGGAGTGGGTTACAGTCACCACCATATCTTCTTCGACTATCAGATCCTCAACCGATAAATCCCTGGTTCTGGCGATAATCTCGGTGCGCCGTGCATTTGCAAAACCATCTTTTACTTCCATCAGCTCTGTGCGAATAATTTTCAGAATTTCAACATCGCTGCCAAGGATCTCTTTCAAGCGTGCAATTCGCGCAATTATTTCGTTGTACTCTGCTATTATTTTTTCCCGCTCGAGCCCGGTAAGACGGTGTAGACGCATATCCAAAATGGCCTGGGCCTGAATATCGGAAAAGCTGAAACGCTCGATCAATCTAACTTTTGCTGTAGCAGAAGTATCTGAACCTTTAATTATCTGAATTATCTCGTCCATATTCTCGAGCGCCTTTTTAAGACCCTCAAGGATATGAGCGCGCGCCTCTGCTTTTTTGAGCTCAAATACACAGCGGCGGGTAACTATAGTTTTACGGTGTTCTATAAAATAATCCAGAATCTCGCGTAGATTCAGTATCTTCGGCTGCCCCTCCACGATGGCGAGGAGGATAATTCCGAAGGATGTCTGCAAAGCGGTCATTTTATACAGTTGGTTCAAAATAACTGCGGCATAGGTATCGCGCTTCAGTTCAATTACGATACGCATTCCGTCCCTATCGGACTCATCACGTAAATCGCTAATTCCTTCTATCTTCTTTTCCTTGACCAGATCAGCTATTTTTTCGATCAACTTAGCTTTGTTTACCTGGTACGGAATTTCGTTAATAATGATACTTTCGCGCCCCGTTCTGCTATCTATCTCAACCAAAGCCTTGGCGCGCATTTGGATAATTCCTCTGCCAGTGCGGTAGGCTTCGTGAATATCATCACGCCCGAGGATAAAGGCACCCGTAGGAAAATCTGGTCCCGGTATTTTTTCTATAAGCTCATCAAACCCAAGCGTTGGATCATCTATGAGCGCGATTAACCCATCGATAACTTCCCCAAGGTTATGGGGAGGGATTTTAGTCGCCATCCCGACTGCGATACCCTCTGATCCGTTAACCAATAGATTCGGAAATTTACACGGGAGAACTACGGGTTCATGCAATGACTCATCGTAGTTCGGCGAAAAATCGACTGTTTCCTTATCTAGGTCGGTAAGCAACTCATAGGATAGCTTCGACATCCTTACTTCGGTATAACGCATCGCCGCAGCAGAGTCACCATCAACGGAGCCAAAGTTACCTTGGCCATCAACGAGAGGATGGCGCATGGAAAAATCCTGCGCCATGCGTACGATGGTATCGTAGACAGCGGAGTCACCATGCGGATGGTATTTACCAATAACATCACCTACGACTCGCGCCGATTTTTTGTATGGCTTATTGTATTCGTTACCCAGTTCGTGCATGGCGAACAGAACCCGCCGGTGCACGGGCTTAAGGCCATCACGAATATCGGGCAAGGCACGCCCAATAATTACACTCATCGCGTAATCCATATAGGATTTACGCATTTCGGTTTCTATATTTATACTGGTTTTATCGTGTTGAGATAACATCAGGAAGTTCCTTGCTTAACGTTTTTATGGTCTTAAATATCCAGATTGGAAACATTCAGGGCGTTACGCTCAATGAATTCTCGGCGTGGTTCAACCTGATCACCCATGAGAATGGTAAATATTTGGTCTGCGGCTACCGCATCTTCAATTTTAACCTGCAGCAGAGTTCGCTTTTCAGGATCCATGGTAGTTTCCCACAGTTGGTCAGGGTTCATCTCTCCCAGCCCTTTGTAGCGCTGTACGTATTGCCCTTTCTTAGCCCGGTTAAGCACAAAATCCAGTAATTCCTGGAAACCAACCGCCTGCTCGATTATCTTTCCATCCTGCAAAAAATCTACCTGCTCATCTCTGAGATACTCTATATTTTTATACAGTCGAAGTAGATATTTGTACTCCTGCAGCGAAAACTGCTCTAGTAGTTTATGATCAATTCTGCCTCTTATACTGCCAATGGCAAATAGTATCCGAGACGGATTATCATATAGTGTGTAGCTAGCTTCTGGGGCAACCCGGCGGAGGGTATCGCATAGTTCGGTAAGATCTTCGGTGTCTATAAAACCGTTCTGCAGTTTATTTTTAACAAATATCTCTAAAATTTCACGTTTTATTCCCCTGTTTACCAATTTTTCAAACATATTACTGTAATTAACTATGGTATTCAAAATTGGAATGGCTTGCTTGCCACGTAAGGTTTTGCCGCTCTGGTTCAGATTTATTTCTAGAGATTCTACCCCAAGATTGAGCAGGTATTGCAGCAAGGTATCTTCATCTTTAATATAGGTTTCCCGTTTTCCGCGCTTCACTTTAAATAGAGGAGGTTGGGCAATATATAAATAGCCCCGTTCAATAATTTCCGGCATCTGACGGAAGAAAAACGTAAGAAGTAAGGTACGGATATGTGAACCATCTACGTCGGCGTCAGTCATTATTATGATGCGATGGTAGCGGGTTTTATCTATATTAAACTCATCCTTGCCTATACTGGTACCCATCGCGGTGATGAGGGTACGAATTTCGTTGGAGGAGAGCATTTTATCGAATCGGGCTTTCTCCACATTCAGTATTTTCCCTTTAAGGGGTAAAATAGCCTGATAAGAACGATCGCGTCCCTGTTTAGCACTGCCGCCGGCGCTATCTCCCTCCACTAGGTAAATTTCGCATAGGGCTGGATCTTTTTCTTGACAGTCGGCCAGCTTACCAGGCAAGGAAAGACCGTCCAGAGCACCTTTTCTACGTGTTAAATCACGTGCTTTGCGCGCTGCTTCTCTAGCTTTGGCAGCTTCTATCCCCTTCTCTACTATTTTTCTTGCCACTGCTGGGTTTTCTTCCAGAAATATCCCCAATTTTTCGTTGAGTAATATTTCTACATATCCTTTTATTTCTGAATTACCCAGCTTGGTTTTTGTTTGCCCCTCAAATTGTGGTTCGGGAACCTTAACCGAAATAACCGCGGTTAGACCTTCGCGCAAATCATCACCAGATACGTTGGTTTTAATATTTTTGAGAAGATTATTGGTAGAAGCGTAGTTATTTAAGGTTCGAGTAAAGGCAGCCTTGAACCCGATAAGATGAGTGCCGCCTTCGTAGGTATTTATGTTATTGGCAAAGGAAAAAAGCTTTTCATCGTAATTATCGCAGTATTGGAATGCGATCTCTATAGCTACATTTTCTTTCACTCCATAAAGGAAAATTACTTGCGGGTGAATTGGAGTCTTTGCCCTATTTAAATACTCTACAAACGACGATATCCCGCCCTCATAAATAAATTCGTGTTTTTTTTCATTAACGAAATCATTTATTTCAATCGTTATTCCTGCATTGAGAAAAGCTAGCTCTCGCAGGCGTTTACTGAGGATTTCAAAGGAAAACTCAGTTTCTTCAAATATTTCACTGTCAGGCCAGAAGGTTATTTTCGTACCGCTTTTAACCGTATCTGATACTTCTTCTAACGGATGTTGCGGTTTTCCTTTTTCGTAAAGCTGCTGGTATTTTTTACCGCTACGCCAAATAGTAAGTTCTAATCTGGAAGAGAGAGCATTAACAACAGAAACACCTACGCCGTGCAATCCACCAGAAACCTTATATGTGTCACTGTCGAATTTTCCACCAGCGTGAAGTACCGTCATTACAACTTCTGCGGCTGATTTATTTTCTGATTTATGGTGATCAACGGGAATACCTCGACCGTTATCTATTACCGTGACAGAACCATTTTCATTAATATTGATGATAATTTTATCGCAATACCCCGCGAGTGCTTCATCAATGGAATTATCTACCACTTCATAAACAAGGTGATGGAGTCCGAGGCTACCGGTTGATCCTATATACATGGCAGGACGTTTGCGGACTGCGGTCAATCCTTCAAGAACTTTTATATTATTAGCATCGTAAGTCTGGCTCATTTTTAGTCTTTCACACACTTATAGGCATTAATACTGCACAGTAATTATCACTTTGTTGCGGTAGGATCAGACTTGGCTTTCCACCTGCTCCTAAATACAGTTCTACCTCTTCACAATCAATATTGCTGAGAATATCCAAAAGATAATTTGCTTTAAATTTAGAAATTCTATCTTCAAGAGCGTAATTTATTTCAATTCTTTCGGTTGCATTTCCATATTCTGTTTTAGAGTAGATTTCTAGATTATCTGCCGATAGAGCAAGATTAATAGTACGATTTTTTTCATCGGATATAATTGAAACTCGTTTTATTGAGTCAAAAAGTTTTTGTGTATTTATATGTGCTTTTATGTCTGATTTTTCAGGTATAACGCGTCGATAGTTGGGAAATGTAGCATCTATAAGACGTATAGACAGGGTAATACAGTCAACATCTAGAATAATTTTTCCGTTTGTTGTTCGCATGTTTATGTCGTTATCTGTATTTTCACATATTTTTTTTATCTCCAGCAGTCCTTTTTTTGGAATGATGAAGCCTTGCTCCAATTTTTTATCCTCGTGCGGGAATGCTTCTTTAATACACACCAATCTATGTCCATCCGTAGCGACGTAATGTATCATTTTTCCTTCGGTATGCACAAACAATCCATTTAGATTATATTTTTTCTCGTCGTTTGAAATACAATTTATACATTTATCGATGATATTTTTTAGATCTTTAGCCTTATAAGCAGCCACGATTTCTGCCGACTCGTCTTTTATATCTGGGTATTCACTTGCATCTATAGCCGCAAGGTTAAATTCAGATTTTCCACTTTGAATAGTTATCCAGTTATTTGGTTGGGTAACTATTTTTATCAATTGCTCCGGCATCTCTTTTGTAATTTCGAACAGTTTTTTAGCAGGAAGTGTGGTTGTGCCATCTTCTATTACGTTAGCTTCAAGCTTTATTTTTATACTTATTTCCAGATCTGTTGCGGTTAAGTAGATAAAGCCTTGTTCTGCTTTTATTAAAACATTTGAGAGGATGGGGAGAGTTTTTTTCTTTTCAACAATCGATTGAATAAGAAGGAGGTTTTTGGTGAGTGGATCTTTATTTATCTCGATGTGCATTTTTATAGTCTCCCTGCTTTTATGTTTTTAGAAAAGATAGTAATAGGTAATAAGAGCTGTGGATTGTGGATAAGTCGGAATAAGTTCTATTTTTATTACGTATTTTTGCATCTGAGTATTTCTAGAATTTGTGGATAACTTCGTTTTTTTGTTGACTTATTCACACTTATTTTTTTGTTAACAGGTTTATCAAGAGCATTTACACATAGCGCCTAGTTTTTTTATCGATTTAACTTGGTAAAAGAGTGTTTTTTATATTTTTTAAGCTTTGTTTTAAGCTGGTATTAGTTAATAGCTCGGCGTCTATTTTTTTAATTGCGTGAATAACGGTAGAATGGTCTTTGCCGCCAAAATATTCGCCTATTTCTGGATAGGAGCATGATGTGAGTTGTCGGCATAAATACATAGCTATTTGGCGCGGATACACAAATTTTTTGGTTCGTTTTGCAGATTTTATATCGGATATTTTTATATTGAAATAATTGGTAACCTTCTTTTGAATATCTTCTACGGTTATTTCCTGGCTATACTCGACTATAATGTCTTTAAGAACTTCTTTAGCCATTTCGATGCTTATGGGAGTTGAAGTTAAACTTGCATAAGCCCCTATGCGTACCAGGTATCCTTCTAGTTCACGTATATTGCTGATAACGGATCCAGATAAAAATTCAGCAACATCTTCGGGCAGCACGATATTATTTTTTTCAGCTTTGGCTTCAAGAATTGCTTGTTTGGTCTCTTTGTCCGGAGCCTGAATATCGGCAATGAGCCCCCATTCGAAGCGAGAGCGTAGCCGTTCTTCTAGGCCTGGTATTTCTTTGGGGAATTTATCAGACGTTACAACTATCTGTTTATGTGAATCGTATAGGGAATTAAAGGTATGGAAAAATTCTTCTTGGGTTCTTTCTTTGCCAGCAATAAATTGCACATCATCGATTAATAGAACATCTATGGAACGGAATTTATTTCTGAATTCTTCCATTTTACCATAACGAATGGCGTTTATAAGCTCGTTGGTAAATTTTTCAGAAGAATAATAACATACAGCCGAATCTGCATCGTCTGCCTTTATTTTGTTTCCTATAGCATTAAGTAGGTGGGTTTTACCTAGCCCAACTCCGCCATATATGAACAGCGGGTTATAAATGGTTGCTGGGTTGTTGGCTACCGCAATAGCAGCAGCAGCGGCAAACTGATTCGAATTGCCGGAGATGAAGTTTTCAAAGCAGTACTCGGTGTTTATATTTGAAATTTGCCTACTTCGGGCCGGCTTGGATTCTACTATGTCATTTTTGAGTTTGCTCTTGCTTACAGGGGCTTTTTTAGGTATTACGGCGCTTACTTCTGCGATGTAAATTTCAACAGAAGTGGGGACGCCACTGATTTCTTCTGCAATGCTCTGTAGTTTTACGAGATAATTTGACTCGAGCCATTTTTTTACGAAGCGATTGCCTGCTTCAATTTTTATATGACCCGTAGTTGCGCCAGTGCACGTAAGGGGTTGGATCCATGTTTTGAAATTCTGCGCAGATATATCTTTTTCAAGCGCAGCTTTAATTTCATTCCATATGCTCGTATCTTGCGGTTTTTTATTCATGTCAACAATTTATCAACAGGGTGTATTTGTTTTTATATATATAATTCAACAACTTACAGGATATATAAAGTTTTCAACAATTTATCAGAGCCGGTGCGTACTAGCAAGATATTTTATTAAGCCCAGCAACAGAGCTAAATCAATTGCTTGATTACAGGGTGTTTTTGCTTGTGCAGGGGAACTAGAATGTGTATGTTGTCGGTTTGTATCTGGCTAAACAGTTAAATATGGAGATAAAATCATGAAAAGAACATATCAACCAAGTCGAGTAAGTAGAAAAAGAACCCACGGGTTCAGAAAACGGATGTCAACCCCAGGCGGGCGCAATGTTATAAAAAACAGGCGGGCACGTGGTAGATCACGGTTGGCTGCGACAATCCCCGTTAAGTAATTGCTATCCCGTAGTTTGCCAAAGAGCCATCTGATTAGACGGCCCTACGAGTACAAGGCAGTATTTAAACAGGGGAAAAAATATAATTTCTCCAGTTTTTATGTCTATGTTCTGGCGAAGGAAGAAGGCCCCACTCGGTTAGGACTAGTTGTTAGTCGTAAAGTCGGTGGGGCTTTTTTGCGTAATAGGTACAAGCGTATCATAAGAGAATATTTTCGTACTCACTATGCGATTCTACCTATCCATACTGATATTGTTGTGTGCATGCGACCGTTACCGACAAATACGCTTTCCAGTACTTTGAATTCTCAACTCGATGGTTTGAGCACTTTGGGCTTTCAACGAGGATGAGTAAATGCTTGATCGCACTGGTCCATTTTTATCAGATTTATATTTCTCCCTGTAAGCTTCCCTGCTGTCGTTTTGTGCCTACCTGTTCTGAGTATAGTATCCAAGCTCTGGAAAGGTATGGCGTTATTAAGGGAATTTGGCTTTCGTGTATACGTATTCTTAAATGCAACCCTTTGTTTAAGGGTGGATATGACCCTTTAAAGTAGTATAAGGCTTTGATATGGAAAATAAAAATACCATTTTAGCGCTACTCCTGATGTTGCTTGTTTGGACTGGATTTACCTTTTTATTTCCCTCACATGAAGAGCGTGAGGGGGGTAAAACACAGGTTACGGCAGTTAGTTCTGACTCAGCAGAGTCGGTCGACGCGCGCAAAACTCAAACAACTGGCAATAATAATCGACAAACCGAATCCTTTTCTGAGGTTTCTAGTGATACATTTAAGGTGCGCGAAGAGGACAAATTTGTCGCTTTTACCAACGATGTATACTCGATAACGTTTAATTTGCGTGGTGGGGTAGTCTCTTCTATTGAGTTGCTGGATTATCTCCAAGAAAATTTTTCCGATTCCCTTCCAGTGGCCTTACTTGATAACAAACACGATATTTCTACTCTTGGACTCTTTTCCGGGGGTGGTTTTGGTTTACGTGGGGATGAATCATATAGTTTTACGCAGCATAACAAAGGTTCGTCGCAGGTTGTAGTGCTCTCTACAGCACTTGATAATGGTATCATGCTGTCCAAAACCTTAACTTTTTGGCCTGATACATACCTGATTAACGTACATGTGGAGTTGGAAAACACCGGAAATATGGTGTTGTCGGATGCTTTACAACTTAAATTAAATAACTATTGGCACGATGATTTAGCTGGAAATCGTTTTGATTATCTTGGCTTCACTTCTTATGTTGACGGTAAATTACATGAAGATGAGATCAAAGATATTCAGAGTGCTAAAAAAACCTATACCGGTGATATCTCGTGGTCAGGGTATACAGATAAATATTTTCTTTCGGCACTGGTAAATAGTGATAATGTTTTTGATTCAGTATTGTTAGAGCGTAATGGAGAGCGCATTTCTAATACAGTGCGCGTATCTGATTTAAGTATAGCTCCTGGTGCAAAAGAGTCTTTCAATTTTGACGTATATTTGGGCCCAAAAAATATTGACTATTTAGGTGCTTCTGGCAAAAAATTGACCGAGGTGGTGGATTTTGGATTTTTTGCTTTTTTATCTAAACCACTGCATATGTGTTTGAAGTTTTTTTATACGTTTATACATAATTACGGGATCGCCATAATTATTTTAACCGTAATTATCAAGTTGCTATTTTGGCCTTTGACGCAGAAAAGTTACACATCAATGCGTGCAATGCAGACCTTGCAGCCAGAAATGAAAAAATTACGCGAAAAATTCCGTGGTGATAAAGAAGGTCTCAACCGTAGTATGATGGAACTGTATAAAGAGCACAGGGTTAATCCTCTTGGTGGTTGTCTACCAATGCTTGTACAGATTCCAGTTTTTATCGCTCTGTATAAGGTTCTGCTTGGGACCATTGAACTGCGCCATGCCCCGTTTGCGTTTTGGCTTACGGATTTGTCGGTAAAGGATCCATACTATATAACTCCGATTATTATGGGTGCTACGATGTTCATTCAGCAAAAAATGACACCGAGTACTATGGATCCTATGCAAGCGAAAATGATGTTGGCTATGCCCGTGGTGTTTACTTTTATTTTCCTAAATTTCCCCAGTGGGCTTGTACTGTACTGGTTGGTAAACAACCTTTTAACTATTCTGCAACAGTACTTAATCTATAGAAAACCCGTGTCTGTTAAGGGCTAATTCGTAGGTGTAATTGCCAAGCATGCTCATACCCGCCTGGTTTTGTTGATGCAGGCGGGTATATGATTATGCAGAATTATTTCTTTTACAGTCTCCGCTTGTTCATAGCAACTGTGTCTCAAGTACCCTTCTATGCTATTTTAGAGGGGTTTTTTTATGGAGATTCCCTATGTTAAGCTCCGAAGATACAATTATTGCACCAGCTACCGCGGTAGGAATTGGTGCTATAGCTATTATTCGCATATCAGGGCCCAAGGCATTTGAGCATCTGAAGAGCTGTTTTAAACCAACACGAATAGGCGCTACCTTAAAGAGCCATGTGCTCACATACGGAACAATTGTAAATGCGCGCGCAATACCAATTGACCATGTGATGGCCGTCTATATGCAAGCTCCTGCGTCATTCACACGTGAAGATGTGGTTGAGATTCATTGTCATTCCAATACTTATGTCGTGCGCCAAATTTTGGAACTTTTTGCAGCGATGGGATGCAGACTTGCCGAAGCAGGCGAGTTTACCTATCGGGCATTTATGCACGGAAGAATTGACCTAGCAGAAGCGGAGGCAATTGCTGAACTGATTGACGCAGGTTCAGTTGCCTCAGCTAGGGTTGCCATGCAACATCTAGAAGGAAGTATTACCGCTATTGCAACTCAGTTGCATGACCAATTATTGCAGATAGCCGCTCAGGTTGAGGCTTATTTAGATTTCCCCGAAGATGAAGTTAATTACATTCATGTCAACACATTAACTTCTAGTGTCGATTCAGTAATTGCACTTCTTGATCCTCTTCTCTCCACTTTTTACGCTGGTAAGGTTCTCCGCGAGGGCTTATCCATACTTATTCTGGGCGAGCCGAATGTTGGCAAGAGTTCTTTGTTAAATTATTTGTTGGGTTATGATAGAGCTATTGTTACTGATATTCCCGGAACTACCCGAGATTTTATTGAAGAGCGGATTACCCTTGGGCACTTACCCGTAAGGCTTGTTGATACTGCCGGTCTCCGCAAGTCTAAGGATATCATTGAGCAGACCGGAGTACAGCGCGCAAAGGAGAAAGCGAAGGATGTCGACCTTATCCTTTACGTTGTAGATGGAAGTCAGGAGCAGTCTTCACTAAAAGCGGCAGAGGGTCTTTTTCAAGCTGAGATACCTGTTATTGTGGTGGTGAATAAAGCTGATAAGTTTACTGAGTCTAAAACTGGCAATTTCGAATTTGCGCAACCCTTTGTATGTATATCTGCACTTACTGGATTTGGTATTGATGCATTGAAGCAGGCCATAGAGCAAGAATTCAGTGTCCCTAAGGCATCAAACTCAAGTATTCTGACTGAGAAGCGACATTTCGATATTTTTGCTCAGGTAAAATCTGAGCTTATTTCTTTCAGTCAAGGATTGTCTGCGCAACTTCCTGGCGAACTTCTGGCTTGTCATATATACACAGCTATGTCTGCGCTAGGACGAATTACCGGTGAGACCGTACCTGAAGACGTTTTAAGTCAGATTTTCTCAAAATTTTGTGTTGGAAAATAATGTTTCACGTGAAACATAGGCGATAAATATGTCAATTTACGAAACGAAATATGATGTAATAGTTGTTGGGGCGGGCCATGCGGGGTGTGAAGCTGCACTTGCTGCTGCACGCATGAACGCAAAAACACTGCTGTTGAATCTTAATCTAGATGCTGTCGCACAGTTATCCTGCAATCCAGCCATAGGCGGGTTGGCTAAGGGTCACTTGGTTAGAGAGATTGATGCACTCGGCGGGCAAATGGGTTTGGCGATAGACGCAACCGGGATACAATTCCGAACGCTAAATACTAAGAAAGGTCCGGCGGTGCGGGCGCTAAGGGCCCAGGCTGACCGTATGGCGTATTCGCGCTATATGAAAGGAATCGTGGAGAATTACCCAATGTTAGATCTGAAACAGGGGGTAGTTGAAAAACTTAAGATTGAACAAGGTCGGATATGTGGAGTGGAAACAAAAGAGGGCATCTCTTTTGTTGCAAATACAGTGGTGTTAACCACGGGTACCTTTATGCACGGGATTATTCATGTGGGCTTAAGCTGCTATCCTGGAGGCAGGGGTGGAGAACCGCCTTCTGAAGGGCTTTCAGAGCAGTTGCGAACCTATGGACTAGAAGTGGGTCGACTTAAAACTGGTACCCCACCGCGTCTCCATAGCGGCAGTATTGATTACACTAAAACACAGAAACAGCCCGGTGACGACCCCGCGCGACCGTTCTCCTTTTTGAACAAAGCTCGTACCCGTCCGCAGGTGTGTTGCTATATCACAGAGACCAATGAGGCTACCCACGCTGCTATTAGCAGTGGTTTGGATAGGTCACCTCTTTATAGTGGCGTTATCGAGGGGGTTGGGGTGCGCTATTGCCCCTCCATTGAAGATAAAATTGTGCGTTTCCCAGAAAAGCTTAGCCATCACGTATTTCTGGAGCCTGAAGGGTTGGACACCGTAGAGATATACCCCAATGGTGTATCCACGTCGCTCCCAGCAGATGTTCAGCTAAAATTTCTGCGCACAATTCCAGCGCTTGAGCGCGTGGAGATTATGCGCCCTGGGTACGCCATTGAATATGACTATGTGGACCCAATTCAGTTGAAAAATACCTTGGAAACCAAAGCTATAAAGGGGCTGTTTCATGCCGGGCAAATAAACGGGACCTCTGGCTATGAAGAGGCCGGAGCACAGGGGTTGGTCGCTGGCGTCAATGCGGTACAGTATTTAAGAAATAACCCCCCCCTGATAGTGGGCCGAGCTGCAGGCTACACTGGGGTTTTGATTGACGATCTTGTAACCTTGGGATCCAAGGAACCATATCGCATGTTTACCTCTAGGGCGGAATATAGACTGCTTTTACGTGAAGATAACGCCGACCAGCGGCTGACCACTATTGGCAGAGAACTGGGTTTGGTTAATGATACGCGTTGGCGCATGTTCCAAGAGAAAATGGAAGCAAAGGAACAGGGCGAGGCAATTCTTAATACTAGGCGTGTGCGCCCCGGCGACAGTGATGTTCTACGCCAGATGGACATGGAAGAATTGAAAAATGGACATAGCTTAGCTGAATTGCTAAAACGTCCAGATGTCGATATTGAAAAGTTGACTGAGATTGAAGAGGAACTAAAAAAGCTTCCAGAAGATGTTTTGCAGCAACTTGAAGTAGAGACCAAATACGCGGGTTACATTGCTAGACAATTGGAGCAAGTACAGCGGACTGAAAAAACAGAAGCTATAAAAATTCCTGCAGGTTTTGATTATTCCAAAGTGGCGAGTCTATCCTCAGAGGTAAAAGAAAAACTTATGAAGGTACAGCCAGAAAATTTAAGACAAGCAGGTAAAATATCTGGGGTTACCCCAGCAGCAGTAGCGGTATTGGCCGTGCTACTAAAGGGCCGACATTGAATGGATATTTGTAAAAATCACGTTAGAGAACTCCTGGAAGGTATTGTGTCTCAGCCGGATAAAGTAATCGCAGAATGCGATATTTTCATCCACGAACTGCTTAAGTGGAACGCGCGGGTTAATCTTACCTCCATAGTCACTCCAACAGAATGTTGGGAGAAACATATTCAAGACTCGCTGTTGCCGTTACCATATCTACAGCATGAAACTAGCCTGCTTGACATTGGATCAGGAGCAGGTTTGCCTAGTATACCTCTGAAACTTTGCCTCCCAGAAATGGTAATAACTTCGGTAGATAAGGTAAGAAAAAAAATAAATTTTCAAAACCACTGCAAACGGTTACTGAAGCTGAAAAATTTCAATGCAACAACTGTTAGGTTGGAGCATATTTTATGCTCAGAAAAAAAATATGCCATTGTTACAGCGAGAGCTCTAGCCTCGCTGGAAGAGTTGATAAAGCTTGGAAGTCCACATGTAGAGGCGGGGGGTGTGCTGCTGGCGATGAAGAGTAAGGTAGGTGACGAAGAAATGGAGCGAGGTCAAATAGCAGCTGAAGGTGCGGCTATGGAGTTCGAGCGTATAATAGAATGTCGCCTGCAGCCATCCGGGGCAGAACGCCAGCTTATCTTTATACGCAAGAAAGAGACCGTTAAGCTCTAGGAATTAATACCAAAGTAAAAAAATATAGTAACTCGTATTGTATGTTAAAGTGTGAATTAAAGAAGTTATTGTGCCTCAAAATTACAGGTGGAGACTTATATGGCTGATGTAATCGCCATTGCTAACCAAAAGGGTGGTGTGGGGAAAACTACAACAGCGGTTAATCTGGCGGCGTCCTTAGCGGCGGCGGATAAAAAGATTTTGTTGGTAGACATGGACCCACAGGGGAATGCCTGCAGTGGCGTTGGGGTAGATGTGAACATACCGGAGTTTACGGTCTATGATGTCCTTATGCACGCTGAGATGAGTGCCGAAGCTGCCATCATAGAAACCCAGTTCCCTGGTCTGTCACTAATTCCAGCGAACAGTGACCTTATTGGGGCTGAGATTGAGTTGGTAGGTGAAAGTGGCAGAGAGTTAAAATTAAAAAACAAAATTGAACAAATTAAGCAGAACTACGATTACATAATAATAGATTGCCCTCCATCCCTAGGTTTGTTGACGGTGAATTCATTGGTTGCTGCTTCTAGTGTGATAGTGCCGTTGCAGTGCGAGTATTACGCTATGGAAGGATTAAGCAGACTAACACAGACTTTAGGCTTAATTAGAAAGCAGCTAAATGTAGATTTGCGCCTGGAAGGCATTGTCTTAACCATGTTCGATCGACGCAACAATTTGTCGCATCAGGTTGGGGATGAAATTCGGCTCCATTTTAAGGAGCAAGTATTCAATACCGTCATTCCTCGCAATGTTCGCCTCTCAGAATCCCCGAGTCACGGGATGCCGGCTCTAATGTATGATGTTGCCTCAAGCGGAGCAAAAGCATATCTAGAGTTGGCCCACGAGTTAATTCAGAGGGAAAAAACCAATGGCTAAACGACCTGCACTGGGAAAAGGGATGGGAGCTCTCCTGGACTCCGCTGCGCAAACGGGCAGAGGTCAATATTTTCTTTGTCCCATTGAAGAGCTAAAGCCTCACGCCAACCAGCCGAGAAAGCACTTTGACGGGGCTAAAATGGAAGAGTTGGTGGAATCTATCCGCCAAAAAGGAGTTATTCAACCCCTGGTTGTACGCCGAGAGGAAAACTTCTATCAGATAATCGCCGGAGAACGGCGCTGGCGCGCGGCCCAGAAAGCGGGCTTAAAGGAAATCCCCGTAACCATTCAAGATGTTTCCGAGGACTGGGCTCTTGAAATTGCTCTGATAGAAAACATCCAGCGCGAAGATTTAAATCCTATCGAAGAAGCAGAGGCCTACGCCTATCTCGTTAAGCACTTCGATTTGTCCCAAGAAGAAGTTGCAAAAAGGGTTGGCAAGAGTAGGTCAGCAGTTGCTAATGCATTACGTTTACTGCGACTACCTGAAAAAATCTGCACTCAAGTTATAACTGGAGCGCTGAGCATGGGGCATGCGCGAGCACTTCTTGCGCTGGAGCATGAAGATGAGATAGAGGAGGCTGCTGACCGAATTTGTCATAACAATCTATCTGTTCGTGAAACGGAAAAACTGGTAAAAAAAATAAAGAATTTTGACCACTCTGTGGAGCATGAAAATCCGCCGACGGTGTCTAATCCAGAATTGCAAAAACTTGAGGATATTCTTCGCAAAAATCTTGGGGCTAAGGTCAAAATCACCACTAAAGGCCAGGGGGGAAAGATCGAAATCTCATACGCTAATCCTCAAGATCTCGAGCGTTTACTAGATTATCTAAATTTGGTATAAAACCATAAATCGGGGTGAAAACAAGACATCGGTATAACCTTGTTAAATATTAGCCGTGCAGACCTAAGTTGAACAAATCGTCACTCCAGTCAACAGCCCAATAATTCGGAACACAATTCAGGTTAAGTGAAAGTAAAAATCCAGCATTTCACACCGACTCAGCCGTGTTAAAACACGCCTATACACGTAAAACCTTGACTTTATCCTAAGCCTTATGCTAAGTCTTCCCTGCTCTGCGCTGCAGGGCTTTTTTGTAGTGTAGCGCCAGCAATATTAGACACCGGTGTACGGTGCACTTTTATCGCGAGTCTAAAGCTTACGTGCGAGAAGATTTCGCGAGTAGCTTATTTCATAGGTATCGAAACTAAAAGAGGGGTAGCGCCGTGATAAGCATTGATTGGACCTTCCTAGTGCAGTTCACCAACTTCGTGGTACTGATGGTGATTCTGAATGTACTATTATATCGCCCACTGCGAAATGTGATGGCACAACGGAAGGAAGGGATTGAAGCTAAACATCAAAGGGCCCGTGATCTTGAAGTATCCATAAATGAAAAAATGGAGCGCTACGAGAAAAGCCTGCATGCAGCGAAGGTAGATGCCGGACAGGCGGCTACGTTGATTCGTAAAGAGGCCGCAAAGCGCGAGGCAACCATTCTGGGTTCTGCACGCATGGAAGCCAGTGGCCACCTAGATCTTATAAAAGCTCAGGTTGCAAAGCAGGCTGAGGCGGCGCGCAGCGGTTTGAAGAACGAGACACAGGTGCTTGCTGCCGCTATCGCTGGGAAGGTTTTGGGGAGGAAAGTTAAATGATTTCTTTGCATGCAGTAAAAAAACATGCTGCTACTTGTCTTGTCAGTGCAGGTTTTATTGGCCTGAGCGCAGGGGTTGTTTTAGCCTCAGGCGATGGTGCCCAGCACGCTGATAGTGGTGTGTTGCTGAAAGATTTTCTTTACCGTTTGTTTAACTTCGCCATCCTTGTTGGTGGTCTGGCTTATTTTGTCGCCAAGCCGCTAAAAAATGCACTGGCCGGTAGACGCGAGGGTATCGAAGAAGAACTCAAAAAGGCGCGTGAAGCTGCCGAGCACGCAGAACTGCGCTTTGCAGAATATGATGCTAAATTAACCAGCGCGGAAGAAGAGATTGAACAAATAAAGATCGATATCCGCAACGAAGCTGAACAGGAAAAACAGCGCATCATCGCGGAAGCTGAAGAAATGGCTGCCAAGATCAAGGAAGACTCTGGAAAAACTGCAGAGCACGAGATTGAGAAAGCTCGCCTTGTTTTACGCCAAGAGGCAGCCGAACTAGCGGTTGAACTGGCTAAAGATATACTCAAGGACAGTTTTAACCGTGAAGATCAAGCGCGTTTGGTGGAAGAATACAAGCTTAAAGTAGGAGAACTACATTGAGTAAAAGTGCGATTTCAAAGCGGTACGCCAAGGCGTTGGTAGAGATTGCAAACGAAAAAGATCTGCTGGAATCCTTCGCAGGAGAACTGGGTAAGATTAATAGTTTGCTGAAGCGTGAGACGGCGCTGCGTCTGTTGCTCGAAAGTCCTACTCTCGCGGTCGAAAAAAAGTCAGCGATGATGGCGGATGTAGTCCAGGCCATGGAATGCTCAGAGGGGATACGTAATTTTGTCTGTTTGCTTACACTCAAGGACAGAATTCAGTTTATCTCTCAGATTTACACCGAATATATAAAATTAGCTGATGAGATCAGAGGTATTGTTCGGGCCAGAGTAGAGAGCGCGACAAAACTTACTAAAGCTCAGATAGCCAGTATAAAAGAAGGTCTTGAACAACAGACCGGGAAAACGGTCAATCTGAATACTAGAGTTAATTCAGAATTGTTGGGTGGGCTTAAAGCCGAAGTTGGCGGAAAAGTATTTGACGGTAGTATTAAAACCCAGTTACAGCGGATTGAAGATACCTTAAAGAAGGGGTAGGCGTACTCATGGAAATCAAAGCAGAAGAAATCAGTGCGATAATCAGAAAGCAAATTGAAAATTACGCTGGCGGTGTCGAGGTAAGTGAAACCGGCAGCATTATCTCCATCGGTGACGGCATCGCCCGTATTCATGGCCTGGATAAAGCCATGTCGGGAGAGCTCCTAGAGTTTCCTGGTGGCGTCATGGGGATGGTCTTGAACCTGGAGGAAGACAACGTCGGTGCGGCGCTGCTTGGTGAGGGCCAACACATCAAAGAGGGTGACACCGTCAGAAGAACCGAGCGCATCGTTGAGGTTCCAGTTGGAGAGCAACTGCTCGGACGCGTGGTTAACGGCATTGGAGTTCCCATCGATGGTAAAGGCGAGATCAAAACCGAAACCTTTGGTCAGGTTGAGATTAAGGCTCCCGGCATCGTTGAGCGAAAGTCCGTTCACGAACCTGTGCAGACCGGCCTTAAAGCCATTGACTCCATGGTTCCCATCGGTCGTGGTCAACGTGAGCTGATCATCGGTGACCGTCAGACTGGTAAAACAGCTGTAGCCATTGATACCATCATTAATCAGAAGGGCCAGGATGTAGTCTGTATCTATGTCGCAATCGGCCAGAAGCGCTCAACTGTTGCGCAGGTTGTGGATAAGCTCAAACAGCACGGTGCCATGGACTATACCATCGTCGTAGCTGCTACCGCATCTGACCCAGCGCCCTTGCAGTTTATCGCACCCTACACTGGCGTCACCATGGGTGAGTATTTCCGCGATAATGGCAAGCATGCGGTAATCATCTATGATGACTTGTCCAAACAGGCGGTAGCTTATCGTCAACTCTCGTTGCTGCTGCGTCGTCCGCCAGGACGTGAGGCATTCCCCGGAGACGTTTTCTACATCCACAGTCGTTTGCTTGAGCGCGCAGCTAAGCTTAGCGATGAGCGTGGTGCTGGATCTCTGACCGCACTGCCTATCATCGAAACCCAAGCCGGTGACGTTTCAGCATACATCCCCACAAACGTTATCTCCATCACGGACGGGCAGATTTTCCTTGAAACAGACCTGTTCTATTCAGGGGTGCGTCCGGCTATTAACGTAGGCCTCTCAGTCTCACGTGTTGGTGGTAGTGCGCAGATTAAAGCGATGAAGCAGGTAGCAGGGACATTGCGCCTGGCATTGGCTCAATATCGCGAAATGGCTGCTTTTGCCCAGTTCGGTTCTGACCTTGACGCCACCACACAACGGCAACTGCAACGTGGCGAGCGACTGGTAGAGATCCTTAAGCAACCCCAGTACAAACCTCTTACCGTTGAAGAGCAGGTAGTCATTATCTATGCTGCTAACAATGGCTATGTAGATGGTTTCCCCGTTCACTCAATGCAAAAATACGAGCGGGAACTGCTAAGCTTAATGCATACGAAGCACGCTGATTTCCTGAAGGATCTACAGCAGAAGAAAGCTATAGACAGTGCTCTCGAAGACCGTCTGAAGAAGGCCCTTGAAGAGTTCAATAGTCAGTTTGTAGCATAAGCAATCAGCTGAGGATTCAATAATGGCAAATCTCAAGGAGATAAAGAAACGCATAAGCTCGGTTAAGAATACGCAACAGATAACCAATGCGATGAAAATGGTGTCTGCTGCGAAATTACGCCGAGCACAGGAAGCAGTCGTGGCAGCTAGGCCCTACGCCAACAAAATGCGTGAGGTGCTGAGCAGTATTGCAGAGCGCGACATAGAAACCACCCATCCATTGCTGCACCAGCGGGGGAAAGAGAATGCCCTGGTTTTACTGATAACAGCGGATCGTGGACTTTGTGGCGGCTTCAATAGCAGCATAGCCAAGGCAGGAGCGCAGTTTGCTGTGGGAAAAACCCACGCATACAACAACTACACCTTGCGTATTGTGGGTAAAAAAGGCAACGACCTGCTCAAGCGGCATGCAGAGCTGACCATCGATAAAGTTTATGAAAATATTACTGCCAGTGTCTCTTATGCTACCGCCTCATTGCTGGGACAAGAGGTTGTCTCAGATTATGCAGAGGGAAAATTTGATGCTGTATATATCATCTACAATCAGTTTCACAGCGCCATAAATCAGGAAGTGACCATCAAGCAATTACTGCCGATTGTTCCCGAGAGCAAGGAAGATGAGCAGTTTGTAGCGGACTACATTTACGAGCCCAGTTGCGAAAAGGTATTGCATTCGATTTTGCCCAAATATATCGAAGTGCAGATTTTCGGTGCTCTGCTTGAGTCCGTGGCATCAGAGCATGGAGCACGTATGAGCAGTATGGATAGTGCGACCAAGAATGCCTCTGAGATGATTGACAAGCTGACCTTGCAATATAACCGGGCGCGACAAGCGGCGATAACCAAAGAACTGATGGAAATCGTATCCGGTGCTGAGTCGATAAAATAGCAAATTTAGAATAAAACTCTCCACGTTGTGGTGCTAAAGGAGTAATTCATCATGAACAAGGGTAAGGTAGTTCAAGTCATCGGACCGGTGGTTGACATTCAGTTTGAGGCCGGCAAGCTTCCTGAGATATATCACGCGGTTAAAATAACCAATCCCGCCATTAGCGATAAAGAATGGAACCTGGTGTGTGAAGTAGCACAGCATCTGGGGGAAAATACCGTACGTACTATCGCAATGGATGGTACCGAAGGGTTGGTTCGCGGCCAGGAAGTACTGGATACCGGCAAACAGATCCTCATGCCTGTAGGTAAGCAGACCCTGGGACGTATTATGAACGTAATCGGTGAGCCTGTTGACGAAGCTGGCCCAATTGAAGCGGACGAATACTGGGAAATCCATCGGCCGGCACCTGAATTTGTTAAGCAGTCCACTACGGTAGAATCGTTTGAAACCGGAATCAAGGTTATTGACCTTCTTGCACCTTATGCGCGTGGCGGTAAAATTGGCCTGTTCGGTGGCGCGGGTGTAGGCAAGACCGTCCTCATCATGGAGCTGATCAACAACGTTGCCCAGCAACATGGTGGTTTCTCTGTGTTTGCCGGTGTTGGCGAGCGAACCCGTGAAGGTAATGACCTTTGGGAAGAGATGAAGGAATCAGGAGTTCTGGACAAAGCGTCACTTATTTACGGTCAGATGAACGAGCCCCCTGGTGCCCGTGCCCGTGTTGCGCTGTCAGCTCTTACTGTTGCGGAGTATTTCCGTGACGAGGGTGGCCAGGACGTGCTCCTATTTGTAGATAATATTTTCCGCTTTACCCAGGCTGGTTCAGAGGTTTCTGCTCTCCTCGGTCGTATCCCCTCTGCGGTTGGATACCAGCCCACTCTGAGTACTGAGATGGGTGAATTGCAAGAGCGTATTACCACTACCGATAAGGGTTCCATCACTTCGGTACAGGCTGTTTATGTCCCTGCTGACGACCTTACTGACCCTGCTCCGGCAACGGTTTTTGCTCACCTTGACGCAACTACTGTTCTTTCACGTCAGATTGCAGAGCTAGGCATTTACCCAGCTGTTGACCCCCTTGACTCCAGTAGTACAATCCTTGACCCTCAGATTGTGGGTGAAGAGCACTACGGGCTTGCACGCGAGGTACAGTTTGTTCTGCAGCGCTACAAGGATTTGCAAGATATTATTGCCATCCTTGGTATGGACGAGCTCTCTGAAGAAGATAAGTTGGTGGTAGCCCGCGCACGTAAAATTCAACGCTTCCTGTCACAGCCGTTCTTTGTTGCAGAGGTGTTCACCGGCTCACCCGGGAAGTACGTAGAGCTCAAAGATACCATCAAAGGATTTCGTGAAATTCTTGATGGTAAGCATGACAATCTGCCTGAGCAGGCTTTTTACCTTGTTGGTACCATTGAGGAAGCTGTTGAAAAAGCCAAGTCAATGGCAGCAGCGTAGTCTGAGGCTGTTTGATTGTGGTTGTCTTGCTCCTATAAAGGAAGTTGTACATGGCTGATAAATTGAAACTTGAGATGGTAACACCTTATAAACAGGTGCTCTCCGAAGAGGTCGATGAGCTGGTAATGCCGGGTACGCTGGGTGAACTGGGTATTCTCCCCGGCCATTCACCCCTTCTGACAACCTTGAAAGTAGGAGTGCTTACCTATCGGAAAGGCACCTCTTCATATCATGTAGCTGTAAACTGGGGCTATGTGGAGGTTGAAGATGACACTGTCATTGTTCTGGCTGAAACTGCGGAGCCCGCTGATCAAATTGATAAGGTGCGTGCCCAAGCAGCAATGGGTAGAGCAGAAGAAGCTCTCAAAAAGCTGGATCCGGAAGATAAGGAATATCGCATAATGGAAGCTGCATTACAGCGTGCCTTGCTCCGTATTGAAGTTGCAGGGGGTAATTAAACCAACCCGCTGCTTGAATTGAGAATAACAAACGGGCAGGCTCATTGAGCTTGCCCGTTTGTTATTGTAGACTCGATTTTTTGATGTTTGCCCCCACTAGGCCAGATCTCCTCCCCTCCTCTGGGACATAAGTCATTGTTTTATTAAGTTCTTTCCCGAGTCTCGTCCACAGCGTAGCTTCCACACCCGCTTAAACAATTATCTAACTATGTCTAAATATTGGAAATGCACGTAGCCGAAGAGTACAAAAACATTGCGTTATACTGTATACAGTATACAATAATCTTTGTGTATGAAGTACGCTTGACATTAGTTTAGCGAATTTAAGCAGGGGCAAAACAGGCCATACATTAAGTTAATGGTTTTAACTTATATGGAGATCAACAAGTGCAGCATCAAACATTGCGTGAAAAAATTCTTGAAAATATTCGGGACGCTATTCTCAAAGGGGAACTTAAACCGGGAGAACGGGTGTCTGAACCGGATATCGCTGAACGCTATGGCATCAGTCGCACACCAATCCGTGAGGCATTCCGTCAGCTAGAGTCAGAGGGTTATCTTACTGTAGTTCCACGTAAAGGTGCCGTGGTAGCAAAGCATACGGAAAAAGATATTGAGGAGTTTTACTCAATAAAAAGTGTCCTTGAGGGTTACGCGGCACATCTGGCTGCTGAAAAAATGACTGCCAAGGATTTAGATAAACTTGAAGCCATCAATAACCGGTTGGCTAAGCTGAGCAAGACCAATGATGTTAAAACCTTTTTTCGGGTGCATAACGAATTTCATGAATATTTTATTCGTGCCGCGGGAAACCAGCGATTGCTGGAGTTGATTCATCAATTGCTTCAGAAATTCGAATATCTGCGGGTTGCATCGTTGTCGATTAATGGGCGTATGGAAATCTCCGTCCAGGAACATAAGAAGATCCTAGATGCATTTCGCCGTAACGATGGCGCCGCGGCAGATTTATTGGTGCGGAAAAATGCTGCCTATGGAGGGCAGGTGCTACTCCAGAGCAAAAATCCCGATGAAGGTATTACTTCCGGTTGTGTATGAAGTCGTATGCTGTGCTTAGGCGCGAAATCGCTTACTGTGTTCGACCATATAGACTGCTGCAAGTATCAGAATCAGCGTTAATCCGCCGCTTAGAATAAACGCAAGCCATAGGGAGATATCTCCGGTCCCAAGTAGGGCATGGCGAAATCCATCTAAAAGATAAAATAGCGGATTACACTGTGACACGGTACGCCAGAACGGGGGAAGAATAGAGATCGGATAGAAAACTCCCCCTAAAAATACTAGGGGCAGGATTACAAAATTTATGTACAGAGATAGGCCGTCAAAACTGTCGGCAAAAGTACCAGCCATAAGCCCCAATACCGCGAATAACATACTCGCGATTACTGCCATTAAAACCGCGTAGCATGGATGAGCCCAGGGAAGAGTAGCGAACTGGGTCGAGACCAAGCCTACCACCACCCCAACCAGAAGTCCTCGCAACATTCCTGCCAAAGTATACGCCGCCACAATCTGCTTAGAAGACAAAGGCATCACTAAAAGGTCTGCAATACTCCCAAGATGGCGTGACATAAACAACGATGATGAGGTATTGGTGAAGGAGTTGTTGATTACCCCCATCAGAATCAACCCGGGTATCACAAACTGCGCGTAGCTGAAGCCGTCCACCACGCTGATTCGCTCCCCAAGGGTCGCTCCGAAGACAAACAGATACAGCGACGTTATCAGGATGGGTGTCACCAGGGTCTGGGTCCATACCTGCATAAAGCGGCGCACCTCCTTGAGAAGAAGGGTAAAAAATGCGCGATGTGCGGAGAAGCTATCCTCATTTGAATAAAATTGCATACTTAGATTATCTATTGTTTGCTGTAGTTAGTGTTTAGGCCGCGTCTCGCGGGTGAGGCGTAGAAAGATCTCCTCCAGGGAAGGCTCGGAGGAGGTGATGTCATGCACAACCATTTTGCTAGCAACCAATTCCGCCACGATAGCACCGATATCATCATTTGCTGAAGCGACAAATGAAACTCTGGTACCTGCTTTATTCAGTGTGGGGTTAAAGCGTTGCAGGACAGGTGGGATAGTAGGCATGGGGCTGCGAAGGTGGAGATCAAAATGGCGCGTGCGTTCATATTGTACTAAAATGTCCGTCTGTTCCAGCGCTACTAGGCATCCGTCTTTTAAAATAGCGATGCGATTACACATTTGTTGCGCTTCTTCCAAATAATGGGTGGTGAGGAGGATGGAGGTTCCGCTGGCGTTAATATCGCGGATAAATTGCCACAGGGTGTGGCGCAGCTCAACATCGACACCGGCTGTAGGTTCATCTAGTATTAACAGCCTGGGTTTGTGAATTAGGGCCTTGGCTAACATGAAGCGGCGCTTCAAGCCACCCGAGAGCTGGTGCATCCCTTTATGAATGTGAGGTCTGAGCTGCAAGCGGTCAATCAGATAGTCATACCATTGGTGATCACGCCTAATGCCGAAGAAACCCGGATGTAGTGCCAGTGCCTGCTGTATGGTAAAAAAAGGGTCGGCAACGATCTCTTGATGCATGATACCGGTTAATCTCTTTGCTTGAGGTGGTGCTGACTGGTGCGGAGTGATCTTGTGTTCATAAATATTGATCTCTCCCCCCCCTATGCGAGTGACACCGCCAATCATATTAATGGTGGTGCTCTTCCCCGCACCGTTGGGCCCAAGCAAGCCAAAAATCTCCCCTGGAGCTATGGAAAAACTGAGATTGTCTACTACTTTGGTTGCGGCGTAAGTTTTGGACAGGTTTTTAATTTCCAATGCTGGTTTCATGCTACTACTATAGCCCAAAATATGCGAACCTGAGAACCTTTCATTTTGCCAGATGATTGTGTAGAGTTACCCGCAAGTGCAGTTGGGGCTGGCGGTTGCAATGCGCGACCATGCTGATACCCCTGGCGTTAGTTGAGTCCTTGGGGTACCTGATGCACACAGAAAGATTGGGGCAGAAACCGCAGCGTAGACCAGGCGGTAGACCCGCTAGAAAGATGTATATACCATGAAAAAGGCAATAGTTCTTTACAGCGGTGGCTTAGATTCTACCACCTGCGTAGCCATCGCACGTGCGGCTGGGTACGAAGTCTACGGACTGAGTTTTTCATACGGGCAGCGTCACAGCATAGAACTGGAGTGCGCTAAAAAGTTTGCCCCGCAGCTTGGGATCGCTAAACATCTGATTCTGGATGTGGACATGCGCCAAATCGGGGGTAGCGCTTTGACGGCTGATATAGCCGTGCCGGAAAATAGGCCCATTGATGACGAGATCCCCATTACCTATGTACCCGCGCGCAACACGGTTTTTCTTGCTTACGCGTTAGCGTGGGCCGAGGCTATGCAGAGCTTTGATATCTATATCGGAGTTAATGCCGTGGATTACTCTGGTTATCCCGATTGCCGTCCTGAATTTATCCAAGCCTTTACCCAGATGGCTAACTTGGCGACCAAGGCTGCGGTGGAGAAGCAGGGGCGGTATACTGTCCATACTCCATTGATGCATATGAGTAAGGCGCAAATAATTCACACTGGAACCCAGCTCGGAATTGACTATGCGCTGACCCATTCGTGCTACGCTCCCGATTCGCAGGGGCGCGCGTGTGGCGTATGCGATTCATGTGTCCTGCGCTTAAAGGGGTTCAGGGAAGCGGGAATGCAGGACCCGGTAACCTACACAACAGTTTCTGGAGAATAGAATGCACAACGAAATGCCAGATGTGCAGCAGTCGGCAGATACGCGCCGGATTGCCATTGACAAGGTCGGGGTAAAGAATGTCCTCTATCCCATAGTAGTGCAGGATAAAAACAAATCCAGTCAGCATACCATCGCTAAGGTAAATATGTATGTGGAGTTGCCTCATCAATTCAAGGGCACCCATATGAGTAGATTCCTGGAGATCCTCAATCGCTATCGCGACGAAGAGGTCACCCTCGATGATATGGAACCACTGCTGCGCGAGATGCGCTCCAGGCTCGGGTCCGACTGCGCCCATATGGAGCTGAGTTTTCCGTACTTTATTGAAAAAGCCGCCCCTGCAAGTGGAGCAAAGGGGCTTATGAGTTATGAGTGCCGCTTTATTGCCACCCTACGCCAGGAGAAAGATTTTATCCTTGAAGTCAGTGTGCCGGTGACCTCGCTGTGCCCGTGCTCGCGTGAAATAAGCGCCTATGGTGCACACAACCAGCGCAGTTGCGTCACGGTTGCTGTGCGCACCTCGGAGATGCTCTGGATCGAGGATCTTATTGCCCTTATAGAGGCATGTGGCAGCGCCCCGGTATATTCTCTGTTAAAGCGTGAGGACGAAAAGGTTGTAACGGAGCAGGCCTATGAAAATCCGATGTTTGTTGAAGATATCGTCAGGTCCGTGACCTTGCGCCTGCAGGAGTTAGATGGGATGGAATGGTTTCGGGTTGAATGTGAGAATTTTGAGTCTATTCACAATCATTCGGCCTATGCGAGTCTGGAAAGCAAGGGGAAGACCTGTGGATAACTCTGTTGAATCTACAGAGTTATCCACAGGCGCAGGTGGGTATTGTCTATACTGATGGCTGTTTAACCAGGCTGAATTACAAGAAATTATACGCGGATGGAGTTTAACGGTGATTGAATTACTTATAAATGCAGGGCCAGTTGTCAAACTGGTGTTGCTTGTTCTGGTTTATTTATCGGTGGTTTCATGGGCAATTATCTTCTTTAAATGGAAGACTCTGCGCCAAGCGTCGCTCCAGAGCAAGGCCTTTCAGGATTACTTCTGGAACAATCGGCACCTAGATCAGGTGGCGCAGGAACTGAAGCAATATCCTGCATCCCCACTCAGTCGCGTGTTCAGGGGGGGGTATCAGGAATTGGGGCGCCAGCAGCGTGGGCTTGAGAATGAAACGGCTGCACACCCAGCAGACGCAGCGGCAAATATCAACCGTGCCATGGAGCGGGTAGAGCGCACTGAAACTGAAAGCCTAGAGCGTTACTTAACCTTTCTGGCTACCACCGGGTCCACTACCCCTTTTATCGGTCTGTTTGGCACGGTGTGGGGCATTATGGGTTCGTTCCATGGTATCGGGCAGAGTGGCAGTGCTTCTTTAGCGGTGGTGGCGCCGGGTATTTCCGAAGCCCTTATCGCGACTGCTATGGGATTGATGGCCGCGATCCCTGCGGTAGTGGCGTATAACTACTTTCTCAACCGGGTCAATGTTCTGTTGGGGCAGATGGATGGTTTTAGGCAGGATTTCCTCAGTATCATAGAAAATCAGTTGCGGAGAAGCTGATGAAATACAACTCTTCACCGCGTCGCAGCGCCCTAGCTGAAATTAACGTTACCCCCTTTGTGGATGTAATGCTGGTGCTGCTGATTATTTTCATGGTGACCGCCCCTATGCTGGAAAAGGGGGTGGATGTTGATCTGCCAGAGGTTGAACATGCACCCAATCTGGCTGCAGCCCAAGAAGCCTTAATTGTCAGTATCGATGCAGGGCAGCGTCTGTATGTTGGACGCCAGCTGGTAGAATCCCCCGAGAAAATGGTGGTGGTGCTGCAACAGGTGCTCAAGGATAGAAAGAACAAAGATGTCTACCTTGAGGCCGATCGAAAGGTTCCCTACGAACGTGTAGTGCAAGTGTTGGCTGCGGTACGTAGGGCTGGTATCACCCAGTTGGGCATGATTGCAACAGAGCCGGAACTGTAGAACGATGAAACGTAGTATGGCGCAACGCCACAGGAGTGGTATAACCAGCGACCGAGAGCCGGGTTTTGGGCGGATGCTGGCACTGTCGGTGCTGTTGCATGTCCTCACCGTTGTCTTTGTTTCCGGGGTTATGTTTACTCGCGCGCCCGTGCCGGAGCGCCTGAGCTATAAAGTGAATCTGGTGAACAGACCCGTGGAACAACCTCGGCGTGGGCACTCTGCGGCGGCGCCAGAAAAGAAGGTCTCTGCACCTGCACCGCGCCAGGCGCCGGCGGCTGCAAAGCCTGCCTCCAAGCCCGCACCTAAGCCCGCACCTAAGCCCGCACCTAAGCCAGAAGCTGTACCTAAACCCGCAACAGTGCCAAAACCTGCACCCAAGCCCGAGGCGGTTAAAAAGGTGGAGGTTCCAGCACCAGCGCCGGCAAAAATCAAGACACCCGAGCAGAATGTTACTCCTACGCCAAAAGCAGAGGTGCCACCAGCGCCAAAGGTTGCGCCGCAGCCGCTTCAGCCCATGCTCAGTGCTGCTGAAATTGAGCGCATTTACCAGCAGGATACCCACGCACGTATTGATGAAATCAGGCGTGAAAATGAAGCTAGCGCGCGCATCGAACAGCTGAAACGGCAATTGGCCGCGCAGGCGACAGCGCAGAGCCCAACGACCACGACAGTTTCTACCGAAACGGTGGGGAGTGCATCAGGTACCGGCACTCAGGCTGGCATCGCCTTTGAAGAGTGGATCATGGAGTATCTGGCGCAACATTGGACCCTCCCTTTAACTCACCGGAAAAAAGGGCTGCGCAGCACCGTAGTTCTGCGTTTTGATGCACAGGGAAACCGGACCGGATACACTATGCTCATAGCATCCGGCGATAGCCTGTTTGATCAGAGTGTCGAGCAGTGTGTCTTGAGCCTACAAACACTGCCGGCACCACCGAGTAAATCACGTTCATTTACCATTATCTTCGATCCCAATGAGATGTTGAAAAAATGAGATACACAATTTGTCTGTTGCTATGTCTGGTGTGTTTACTCTGTTCTGCAGGGAGCTTGCTAGCTGCGGATATCGTAATAACCACGCCCGGGCGCTCAGCCATCCCTATTGCGCAACCCACATTCATAGCAATTGGTGCCGCTGATGCACAGGTTGAGCGCACCATCGACGAAGTGCTGACGCAAGATCTTGAGCTTACGGGGATGTTTGAATTCGTTGAGCGCAACGCCTTTCTTGATGATGCTTCCCGCCTTGCATTGACAACAATAGAGGTGAATTTCCCCCAGTGGAAACTCCTGGGAGCTGACTTACTGCTCAAGGGTGCCTACACACTCAAGGACGGGCAAGTGGAGTTGAAGTTGCGTCTTTTCGACGTCAATAGGCGGCGTCTGCTGACCGGACATAATTACAAAGGTTCTCGAGACGACGTCCGCCGCATGGTGCACCGGTTTGTCGATCAGATGCTTGAAACCTTGACCGGAACCAGAGGGGCATTTGATGCCAATATTGCCTTCATCTCCGATGCCAGCGGGCATAAAGAGCTCTATTTGGCAGAATTTGACGGGCACAACATCCGCCGCCTGACTGATCACAGAAATTTGGTGTTGAATCCTGATTTTTCCCCCCAAGGGCGCGAAATAATATTCACCTCATATCGCAAGGACAACCCAGATCTATACCGACGCAGCATTTTCAACGCCACGGAAGCGCGTATCTCAGCGCGTGAGGGGCTGAACATTGCTGGGCGTTATAGTCCTGATGGCAGGGAGGTAGCCGTGACCCTATCGCAGGATGGAAACTCCGAACTGTACCTGCTCGGAGTTGACGGGAAAATTCATAAACGTCTCACCAACGCGTGGGGAATCGATGTCGATCCGAGTTGGAGCCCTCTTGGAGACAAGATCGCCTTTATTTCCAACCGCCACGGCAACCCCCATGTTTTCATTATCGATTTACTCACTGGCGTGGTGGAGCGCCTGACCCGCGCAGGGAAATACAACGCAACCCCAGCCTGGAGTCCAGACGGAGAATGGATTTTGTTCACCCGCTTAGAGCAAGGAGGGTTTGATATATATCGCATCCGTCCTGATGGTAGCGCGGAAGAGCAATTGACCGCAGGGGCGGGAAATAAAGAACACCCACGTTGGAGTCCAGATGGGCGCTTTGTGATATATTCCGACGATGTTCTTGGAGAAAAACGCCTGTACATTATGCGCGCGGATGGCACTGGAGCACGCGAAATTTCACCTCTGCCCGGAAGGTGCAGCCATCCAGCGTGGGCGGTGCGTTAAGCCGAGAAAATACCGACGCACCACCCGAGTTTATTGACAATGGGTGGCCATTGCACTAGATTATGGGCTGACAACGTCGTTATCCAGAGTGGTGGAGGGAATGGCCCGATGAAACCACAGCAACCGACCCACAGCGGGTGCCAGGTGCTAATTCCACCCTTACGTACGTGTAGAACAAGGGAAAGATGGGGCGAAGTCTGACAATACTGACTCTGTTCTTGTATTGAAAGACCCTCTCCCCTCAGCTGGTTAGGGTCTTTTTGTGTGTTCGGGGGTCAGATTATTGAAACAGACCGATTTAGTAACCACTAGGTATGTAACCTTTGATACCGACCTGCGCCTCGAAAGTGGGCGCCTGCTTGGTCCCTTCACTATCGCCTACGAAACCTACGGCACCCTCAACACCGCGCGCACCAATGCTATCCTGGTTACCCATGCTTGGACAGGAGATTGCCACGCAGCGGGACGGCATACCCTCGAAGATCGGAACCCCGGTTGGTGGGACAACCTGATCGGGCCGGGTAAAATTCTGGACACCCAGCGCTTCTTTATCATCTGTGCCAATGTTATTGGCTCGTGTAAGGGTTCTACCGGTCCTACTAGCATCGACCCCAAAACCGGACGTCCGTATCGGCTCAGCTTCCCGCTGGTGATGGTGCGTGACATGGTGCACGCGCATAAATTTCTGCTCGATCATCTGGGGATAGGCTCGCTCATTACCGTCATCGGGGGGAGCATGGGAGCGATGCAGGCCCTGGAGTGGGGGATCCACTATCCTGAGGTAACCCGCTCGATTATCCCCATTGCTGGTACTGGGCGCACTTCACCTATGTCCATCGCCCTCAACGCCGTCGCGCGTCAAGCCATTTATAACGACCCCCTCTGGAAGAAGGGGAATTACAGATCAGAACATCCCCCTGCTAGCGGATTTGCCCTAGCGCGTTCCATCGGGCATATATCTTTTTTGTCTGATGCGTCGATGGATAAGAAGTTCGGGCGGCGTTTCTCTGTGCGGGATGGCTTGTTTGATTTTTTTGGCCAGTTTGAGGTGGAGCGGTATCTGGGCTATAATGGCACCAACTTTGTCACCAAGTTTGATCCAAATTCGTTTTTGTACCTAGCTAAGGCGTTGGATATGTACGATGTCAGTTGGAATTTCCCCTCCTTGGAGGAGGCCCTTTCCACGCTGCATTGCCCCTCACTGTGGTTTGCCTTTACGTCAGACTGGCTCTACCGTCCGGAACAGACCGAAGAGGTTGTCGATATCCTGCAGGGGCTCAAAAAGCCGGTGGAGTATCATCTTATTGAGTCTGAATACGGCCATGACTCGTTCTTGGTAGAGCCGGAGAAATTTACCCCCTACGTGGTGGATTTTTTAAACCAAATTGCAGCTAAGCAGGGGGTTTAACGCGCTGGTTCTTCATTGCGGGGTGAGGCATTTATAATTGTGGTAAGCGTCTGCAGCAGCTCTTTATGCTCGGATTCAAACGGATCTACCCAGATTTCCACGCGTAACTGTGGTTTTGTGTGCGCATACAGCGGATCATAGTACTGAACCATCAATTCACGTATCAACGCTTCCCAGTGGCGCTGCGCAAGGAGCTCATGCAGTTGCTTCACACGCTCATGCCCCAATCGCTGAACTAGGGCATTCAACGGCTGGATAAAGGCCTGCGCGGGTAGGTCATCCACCGCATAATCTTCTGCTATCACCCTGATTCTGGTGTCCATGTCGGTCTCAAGCCACAGCGTTGTTTCATGCTGCAGCGCGTCATGCAGGCGTGCAGGCAGCATCACCCGGCCAATATGTCTGCTTTCCCCTTCGGTCAGCATGTAGTCGTCTGCACTGGTGTTGCGTAGTTCATTCCACAGCAATGCTTCAAACTGCTTTTGTCCTGGTTGCTCTGAGCAGCCGATGGCGCCAAAGGCGCTACCGCGATGGTTGGCTAGCGCCTCGAGATTGAGTACCGGCCAGCCTTTCTTGCTCAGTTGTTCTAGGATACGTGTTTTTCCAACACCGGTGAGCCCGCGTAGGACAAACATCCGCGCCCAACTCCCGTGCTCAAAATACTCGAGAATATGTCTGCGGAACGCCTTATGTCCGCCCTGAAGTTGGAATACCGGCAAGCCGCACAGGTGAAGAAACGCGGTCATGGCAGCGCTGCGTAGGCCTCCGCGCCAGCAAAAAACAATTACCGGGCGCTTGAACTCTTGCTGCAAACCACTAATACGGCTGATCAATTCAGGTAGGCGTGGTGAAATAAGTTCCATACCGCGCCTGCGGGCATGATTCGCTCCGCTCTGCTTGTGGAGAGTGCCCACCTCGACACGTTGCTCTTCGGTAAGGATAGGAATATTATGTGCGCCTGGGATGGTGGCTTGTGCGAATTCGCTAGGGGAGCGCACATCCACAAAAATAGAGCCCTTATCCAGATGTTCAATAGCCTGCACAATGTCGAGCATAAGATGTTGATTAAGCAGGGAAGATCCACGTTTCATAAAGCTTATATATGGCCTATGTTAACCTAGCGAAAATAGCTGGAACTCCCAGCGCGTCAATATAAAGCCCTTGGCCAACCCATTTACAAGTGATTAAGGCGGTATAACGTAGGACAGTATTTTCAGTCAGATGCTTCTAAAGGTAGGGGACAAATAGACCTGAGCGCTGGGATACGAAAGGGTAATGTAAAGCTTATCAACCGGAAAAGCAATTGACACTTACCTCCCCGCATGGTAGAAAAACCCGTTTGCAGAATATGAATTACGTATCGTCAATCCAAAAGGAATTTTATGGCTGAAGACCGCAGAGAACTATTTAAGTCCCTCGGTTTTTTGTCCAGCGTCGGCATAAGCATGGTCGCCTCCATCCTGATTGGGATGGCAATGGGCTACTATTTAGACATATGGCTTGGCACGACACCTTGGATGTTGTTGATTTTTCTTGGATTTGGTATTGTCTCAGGCTTCAGGAACATTTTCATACTGACCCGGCGTGAACTTAAGCGCCAAAGCACCCAGGATGAGGATACCCACAGGGACCTACCTTGAGTACAGAAGAAGAGCACTTGCTTGTGCAGATGGCGCGCCGCAACTGGATAATCCTGGCGCTGTTCCTGGTGGCCAGCGCTTTGATGCGCGACCCAGCATTTAGCTTGGGAATCCTCTGCGGCGGCCTCACCGTTGTAACTGGATATCAGTGGTTACATGGGGCACTGGTGAAAATACTTCAGCGCTCCGATGCGGGTGCGGTTCGTAGCTTTCAGACAGGATACTTGGTGCGCCTACTGGCGCTTGGAGTTGTCCTCGGCATTTTAATAGCGGTGCTGAAGGTTAATATAGTTGGACTTGTAATCGGTTTATCGGTTGTGGTTATAAATATATTCTGGACCACAGTGAAGCGCATAATTTAAGCGAGGAGGCGCGTTCTCAAAATGACTCACCCTTTTCTACTTTTTCAGTGGCTCGAACAGCAACTGAACACCCATGTAGGCGAGCATGTTACCTATACATGGTTTGTAATGCTGCTGCTTACGGTGCTGGCCTTTATCGTTTCACGCAGTATCAAAGAGGTCCCCAGCGGATGGCAGAACCTGATGGAATCTGTCGTAGGTGGGATTGAAAATCTCATCGATGAGACCATGGGGCCTAAGGGAAAGACCTATTTCCCCCTTATCGCCACCTTAGCGTTGTTTATTCTGGTCTCAAACTTGATCGGACTGGTTCCCGGATTTTATCCACCAACTGCGAACTTGAATACCAATGCGGCCATGGCCCTTACCGTATTTGCTATGACCCATGTAATTGGGTTTAAAGAGCATGGGATTGCGTATTTGAAGCACTTTATGGGACCGATCCTAGTGCTGGCACCGCTGATTTTCATCATTGAACTCATCGGCCACTTGGCACGTCCGCTGTCTCTCTCTCTGCGTCTGTTCGGTAACATGTACGGGCACGAGATTGTGCTGATGATTTTCTTTGCCTTGGTACCGCTCTTCTTACCTATCCCCATGATGCTGATGGGCGTATTGATTGCCTTCATCCAGGCGTTTGTATTTACGCTGCTGGCTATGATTTATATCGCTGGCTCACTGGAAGAGGCGCACTAAAGAATTGCTTAGTATGACCGCATAGCGGTTAAGTGGTCCTATATTGTATAGGAAGAATAAACTCGTATTGTTTTAGAAGGAGAACGAAGATGACATTTTTTGCATGGTGTATGATCGCAGCTGGTTTTGGTATGGCTATTGGCTCATTTGGTACAGGTATCGGCCAAGGAATGGCGATTAAATCAGCGGTTGAAGGTGTTGCACGCAACCCTAGCGCTAGCGGTAAAATTCTGACCACAATGATGATCGGTCTGGCGATGATTGAGTCCCTGGCAATCTACGTATTCGTAGTAGCTATGATCATTCTGTTCGCTAATCCGTTTACAGCTCAGGTTATGGAGTTAGCTGGAAAGTAAGTTTTCCGCTAGATTCTGTTTCAAACTAAACAGGCGCTTCCCCTTGTGGGTGGGCGCCTGTTTAGTTTGGTTAACGTTAGTCATTTGGTCACATCAGATTTACAGTTCGCAGCCGATCAAGCGGCGAGGTACTCCTATTCCACCTCGTAAGGCCACCCCAAAATTCCCCCTTCCATATAGCGCACGTTTCTGAACCCAGCCTGCTGGAGTATAAGCTGGGCCTCGTATCCGCGCAGACTCATTTTACAAAACGGCACAATCAAGGTATTTATCGGTAGGTCGGTTAACTTCTGGCGCAGAGCACCAAGCGGTATGAGGGTCGCTCCTTTGATCCTTTCCTTGGCATGTTCTGCTGGTGAGCGTACATCGAGAAAGATAAACTTCTCATTGTTATCCAGCAGTTGCTTGACGGCTACGGCACTCAAACTTTCTGCAAGTCCATCGAGCTTATTCCGCATAGCATTGGCAGCCTGATGTAGAACGTCCATCGCGTTAGAGAAAGGGGGAGCGTAACATAGATCCAGTTGTGCCAACTGGTCTACGCTGGCCCCAAGGGTGATGGCCGTGGCGATGACGTCAGCGCGTTTGTCCACCACTCCTGGTCCTACCACCTGAGCGCCGAGTATCTTGCGGCTGGTGCGCTCAACTATTAGCTTCATGACGATGGGTTTATTGCCAGGATATAGATGTGCGTAGTCGAACGCTGAAACTACAATGCTTTCAGGGTTTAACCCAATCAAACGCGCATCTGCCGATGACATCCCGGTACGGGCGACGTGTAAATCGAACACTTTGACCGCTAACGAGCCCAAAATCCCTGGGAATTGTTCATAACGGCCGCCAATATTATTGGCAACCACCCGACCGTGCTTGTTGGCAGTCGAGCCGAGAGGAACGTAAACCTTTTTATTGCTCAAAAAGTCGGTGCATTCGGCGCAGTCACCCGCTGCGTATATATCTGGGTCAGAGCTCTGCATATATGCATTTACTGCGATAGCTCCAGTAGGTCCAAGCACTATACCTGCATCTTTAGCCAGCTGAACGGCGGGGCGAACCCCTACTGCGACAACGACCAAATCGGCGGGATAGGTTCCTTTGCTGGTTACTACCGTGGTAACATGGTCGTGCCCCTCGATGCGTTCCAGCGGTTCAGCCAGACACAGGTTCACTTTATGGCGTTTTAGTTCGTGATGCACCATGGCGGCCATGCTGAAATCAAGAGCGGAAGCGAGAACCTGACCTTTCATTTCGATAACAGTGACATTGAGACCGCGCACGCTCAGGGCTTCGGCCATTTCAAGACCGATCAGGCCGGCGCCGATGATCACCGCATTCTTGCCTTCATGGGTCAGGCGATCTATTTCTTGCGCTTGTTCCATGGTTTTTAGGGGCAATACACCCGGTAGCTCCATCCCGGGTAGGGGTGGCATGATGGGCTCATTTCCCGTCGCCATAACCAGCTTGTCGTAGCCTAATTCTGTCTCTTCCCCGCTGTCTAGGTGGCGAATCAAAACGGTTTTATCCGCTCTATTTATCTTAAGAGCCTCGGTGCGGGTAAGGGTTTCAAAGCCCTTAATCCGAGCAAAGAAGCTCTCATCCCGCAGCACCCCGTTGGGGGTTTTCCTGACCTCATAAATATCGTCATACAGCCCCTCGATGTAGTAAGGGAGCGGACAAGCGCCGTAAGAGATATTGTTGGTGCGATCAATCACTTTGATATCCGCATCCGGATCAAGGCGTCGCAGGCGACAGGCCGTTTTCATTCCTGCTGCCACTCCGCCGATAATAAGGATGCGCTGTCTGAGCTGGAGCATAAATCCTCCTAGAAATGCAATGGTTCTAAAATATAATACTACGCTTCGAATTATGTGGCGCATCTAAGCATATAATAGGCGCCATGTCACCAAAGGTGCCCGCCCGTGATGCTCTCTGCTGTCGCATTTTCACGTCCCTCACCATTGGTGCGTGGCTATTGGTGTGTGGATGTACTGGTGCTGGAAATTGTGTGTTTGTGGTATGCTACTTTTTTGTTCTTCAGGTTAGGGACATTGCCTGTCCGCTGGCGGAAACTTTAACCAAAGTACCAGTCAATTGGTTGCTCCTGCAACTGCGCTTGTCCATAGGAAGAGCGATGTTTCTGGATATATTTTTTCTTATAATTTTATACGGCGTATCGGCTATTGCAACGGTGCACGTGCTACTGCACAAGCAAGATCCGCGCGCCGCGCTGGGATGGATGGCGGTATGTCTGGGTTTGCCCGGATTTGGTCCGTTTCTCTACTGGCTGTTTGGGCGAAATCGCATCCGCACGCGGGCGCGGGTGTGGCAGACACGTGGCGAGGGGATCCATCTACCCGAAGGGGTTGAGCTGCCCCAAGAGCTTCCGGGAATTCTTCGGGCACCGTTTAAAACCCAGAATTACGTGCTACTACGGCAGCTCTCAGATGCCGTTACCAGAAGACCCCTGGTGGATGGAAACAAGGTTCAAGCGCTGATAAATGGGGAGCAGGCGTACCCGGAAATGCTTGCCGCCATAAATAATGCGCAGCACTGCATAGATTTATCCAGTTACATTTTTGACACCCGCGAATGTGGAAAAGAATTTGCTCGCGCCATGGTCAGGGCAGCTGAACGTGGGGTTGAAGTACGTGTGCTGGTAGATGCACTGGGTGAGATGTACACCCTGCCCAGAGCCAGAAGGTTGTTCAAGCATTCGAAGGTGCGCTATGCCCTGTTCCTTCCGTTCTCTTTATCCCGGCGTGGGCTGCATATAAATCTACGCAATCACAGAAAAATTCTGGTTGTAGATGGATGTGTCGGATTTACGGGGGGGATGAATATTAGCACCCGCCATATCGTCAGTAATCCGGGTAGGCGCAGGCCGGTAGCGGATATCCATTTTAAATTCCTTGGACCGGTTGTGGGGCACATGCAGGCAGCCTTCATGGAAGACTGGCACTTTGCTACTGGCGAAATCGTGACGGTACGCGCCTATCCAGACCCCCTCCCCGATGGTGCCGCACTGTGCCGCGGAGTCAGCGCTGGGCCCAACGAAGATTACGAAAAGCTACTCTGGATTGTAACCGGGGCCTTGAACTGTGCGCGTAGCCGTGTATCTATCATGACCCCATATTTTGTCCCAGATCCAACCATGATCACCGCGTTGTGCAGCGCAGCTTTAAGGGGGGTGAAGGTTGAGATAATTCTACCGGAAGAGAACAACCTCCCATTCGTAGCAGGGGCGAGCCGCGCCAATTATTCGGAACTGTTGCGCTACGGAATTAACATCATGTACCAGCCTGGTTGCTTTGTGCACAGTAAACTTATTCTGATGGATGAGAACTATGCCATGGTTGGTTCCGCCAATATGGATGCGCGCAGTCTGCGCTTGAATTTTGAATTCAATCTAGAGATATATGATAGTGAGCTGAATGAAGATCTGCGCACCCATTTTGACGCAGTGCGGGCTGCAGCACGCAAGATAGAACTCGAGGAAGTAGAGTCACAGTTTTTATTGACAAAGCTCAGTGATCGCTTCTTGCGCCTGTTCAGTCCGTTCCTGTAGGGTATACTTGATTTTTAAAAGGTTTTTTAAGGGAGTATTAACGCCAGGCATAAGGTAATATAATGCTCTGGATACTTGCGTTTAACGGACTAAACCTGTGGTGCCACCGCGGTCTGGACGACAAATACGATGAATAAATATTTCCACTGGCGCATGCCGTTTATAATTGTCCTTAATCTAGGCATCGTGATTTTAAGCCTCTTTATGGCTTTTGCGTTGCGCTATGATTTCATCCTTGGTGCGGCTCAGGTGCTTACGCTCAAAAAAATGCTACCTGCGGTGGTAAGCATAAAATTGCTGTTTTTTTGGCGCTATGGCCTATTCAGCGGCTGGTGGCGGTATGTGTCTATGACGGACCTCATTGCCATTTTCAAGGCCAACCTCTTTGCTTCGGCTGCAGTGGTTGCCTACGCTGTTTTTGTGTACCGGCTGGAACATATCCCCCGTTCAGTGCTCATCCTTGATGGCTTCTTTTGCTTTATGGCCGTAGGCGGAGTGCGCTTTTGTATCCGGATTCTGCGTGAGGGTCGGTTTCGCATATCTCTTAACCCCTCAGGAGAAAAGCGTCTGTTGATAGCCGGGGCCGGTCGGGCGGGGCAGATGATAGCCAAAGAGATTCGCCTGAACCGCGATCTCCAAAGTAAGGCATTGGGCTTTGTCGATGATGATCCGTTGAAGCGCAAGGAAACCTTTCAGGGAATCAAGGTGCTCGGTCGCTGTGACGAAGTAGCTCAACTATGTCAGCGCCGCCTCGTGGATGAGGTGATTATCGCGATGCCGTCGGTTTCAGGAGCCAAAATAAAAGAAATTGTATCCCAGTGTCAGGAGGTTCAGGTGCCGTTCAAGACCCTGCCGAGTGTTGGCAGCCTTATCGACGGTTCGGTATCGGTGCAGCAGCTTAAGGATGTATCGTTAGAAGATCTGCTGGGGCGCGCCCAGGTCAAACTTGAAACCGGAGAAATCTTGAAATACCTACAGGGTAAATGCGTCCTGGTAACCGGTGCCGGAGGGAGTATAGGGGCAGAACTTTGCCGTCAGATCGCGCGCTTTGCACCGCAGAAGTTGGTGCTGTTTGAAAATGCCGAAACACCACTGTTTCTGGTGGAGCAGGAATTACGTCAGACCCTTGCCGGGGTTTCGCTCTATCCGATCATCGGCGACATCCGCCATCGTGCCCGGGTTGAGGCGATATTTGCGGAATTTAAGCCCCAGGTGGTCTTTCACGCTGCGGCATATAAACACGTGCCTATGATGGAAATAAATCCAGCTGAGGCGGTAAATAACAATGTGCGTGGCACCCAGGTTGTGGCAGAGACTGCCTCAGCAACGGGGGTTGAGCGCTTTGTCATGATTTCCACCGATAAAGCGGTAAACCCCACCAGCGTCATGGGGGCTTCAAAGCGTACGGCGGAAAAACTGGTGCAGACCTTGGCGCGCGCCAGTCAGACCCGCTTTGTCACGGTCAGGTTTGGGAATGTGCTCGGCAGTAGTGGCAGCGTAATCCCTACCTTTACGGAGCAAATTCGTAATGGTGGTCCTGTAACGGTCACTCACCCCGAGGTCACCCGTTTTTTTATGACCATTCCTGAAGCAACCCAGTTGGTGCTCCAGGCTGGGAGCATGGGAGACGGGGGAGAAATATTTCTGCTTGATATGGGCGCCCCGGTAAAAATACTCCATCTGGCAGAGGAACTTATTCGCTTGTCCGGAAAAGAACCTTATGAAGAGATCGATATAGAAATTACGGGGTTGCGCCCCGGCGAAAAACTCCATGAGGAATTGCTCCTGCAAGGGGAAGGGGTGAAACCCACGCGCCACGAAAAAATTTGTGTTGCCCTGTCACTGCCCGGGGATAAAGACACTCTTCAGCGTCAACTTGACGAGCTGTATGCAGCGGCTAAGCAGATGAATCTGCCGCGGGTAGGTGAGCTGCTGCATGAGATTGTCCCTGAGTTTGAGCATCAAGTCCTCCCAGATTATTATCGCAATTAAACCAGAGTCAAACCGAAGTCGTATCCATGCATGGCCCAACCCAGGGGCGCACGGTGGTTGCATTTGCGCGTGGCTTTGCTATGCTACTGCTCCATGGGGATGAAGAATTCCTGGCGCTGCGGTGTGTATGTCGCGAAACCCGCAGTGGAACCCGAACTCAGACTACAGAAGGAGCTTAAGTAATGACTGAACAACAAGGTGTATATAAGTGTGATGTGTGTGGCAACATTGTTGAAGTTCTCCACACTGGCGCTGGAGCCCTGGTATGTTGTGGTGAAGAGATGAAACTACACAAAGCCAATACAACCGACGCTGCGCAAGAAAAGCATGTGCCCGTTATCGAAAAAGATGGCGACAAGGTAACTGTTACCGTCGGTAGCACCCTGCACCCGATGGCAGATGATCACTACATTGAGTGGATTGAGCTGATCGCTGACGGCAAGAGCTATCGTGCGTTCCTGAAGCCCGGCGATAAGCCCCAGGCCACTTTCTGCATCAAGGCAGAAAAACTTACCGCGCGTGAGTACTGCAATCTGCACGGGCTGTGGAAAGCAGAGAAGTAGTAGTTTCTCTGCAGTATAAGTAAGCGTTGTTGATTTAAAAAGAAGAGGCAGGCCCGCGGAATACGGTGCCTGCCTCTTCTCTTTTGTGTGTTTCTACCGACCAAAACTTAATCTTCGGGGTTTTGGTTTTCTTCCTCTGTAGGGCTTTTTTTCTTCCGTACCGGAAGATCACAAGAGTTAGCCCTTCAGCCCAAACCAAACCTAGGCAGCACCCAGCGATTCAGCGCCACCCAGATAACTACCGCCAGAACTAAAACCCAGATCGAATCCATTGTAACTCTCCTTTAAAAGGGGGGAATATGCGGGGTTTAAGCGTACGGGCCTAAAACAACAGCACCGGGCACTTGACCTTATGCAGCACATAGTTGGACACTGAGCCAAGCAAAACATCGCGGAGTTCACCGCGATCGTGACGACCTATGACCAGCAACGAGAACGCTTCATTGTTGGCGATAGCACAGATAACGTCTCGCGGATAACCGTGCTCCATGCGTGGGGTCACCTCAACCCCCGCCGCCTTAAGATACGCGCTCTTCTCATCCAGCAGCTTCTGCCCAGCTTTGGTCGCCTGCTGCCGTATCATCTCTATCTGAAAGTCGGGGATCATTCTGTAGTCCATTACCTTGACGTTGACCACATGCAACAGGGTTATAGGGGCAGTGAATTGATCCTTGTGGGCAATGATATTGTTCAAGGTTGCCTCACTGGTGCGCCCGTCACGGATGGGGACGAGTATCTTCATGCGTTTTCTCCTTTTCAGCTCAATGCACTTTTTTAGCTTAGCCCTTGTAGCCAAGTAGCAGGCGCGGCAGGAGCAGCACCGGATCAGGCCAGAACGTGAGCAACAGCAAGATAGCCAGTTGGATCAGTAGAAATGGCATTACCGCGCGCGAAACATACAGAATATTTCTGTTGGCCACCGCGCCGGAGATAAACAGACTCACCCCTAGGGGCGGAGTGCAGTAGCCGATACCCAAATTGAAGGTCATGATCAGGCCAAAGTGGAGGGTGTCGATTCCGAACTGCGCCAACAGCGGCAGAAAGATCGGGGTCAGAATGATGGTGGCGGAGATGATATCCATAAACATGCCAATAAACAGCAGCAGCACGTTGACTATCAGTAAAAACGACCAGGTTGAATCGAAGCTGCTGACCGCCGCATTGGCGATCTGAGTCGGAATCTGTTCAAAGGTCAGATACTCGCCGAACACCGATGCACCCGCAACAATCACCAGCAGGGTGGCAGAAGTAACCGCAGAGGAGACAATAACCTGCTTAATATCGCGGATACGCATAGCTCGGTGGATAAATAACTCCACCACGAAGGCATATACACAGGCTACTATCGCGGCCTCGTTTGCGGTGAAAATTCCGGAATAGATGCCGCCGAAGATTATTACCGGGAGCATTAGGGCCCAAATGCTTTCGCGTAGAACCGCCACCACTTCTCTTATTTTGGGGCGTGGGCGGCGCTCCATCCCCAAGCTTTTGCACTTGAGCCATGCATATAGCGACATCGCCGCCATAATGATAAATCCAGGGATGAACCCAGTTAGAAACAGCGCCTCAAGTGAGTCCGTGGTTATCATAGCATAAAGGATCATGGCTATGGATGGAGGGATAATCACCCCTAGGATGGGTGCGGTACTCATAACGCCGATGCTGAATTTTTCGTCGTAATTATTTTCTATAAGCGCCGGAATCATAAACCCGCCGATAGCCACCACCGTAGCGACCGTGGACCCGGAGATGGCACCAAAAAAACCACAGGCCAGAATGCCAGCCATTGCTAGCCCACCCGGCAGAAACCCCACCATGACATTGGCAGTCTTAATCAGTTTCTGCACAATGGATCCGGTGGTCATGATATTGCCGCACAATACAAAAAACAGCACCACGATAAGGGCGAACTTGTCCATGCTGCGATACAGAATTTCCATAGTGATCTCGGGATTGAGACCCACAATCAGGGTGAGACCGGCCAGACCAGTAAAAAACAGAGCCATGAATACCGGAACCGTAGCGGCCATAGTGCCCAGGAGCAGCGCCAAGATGAGCAGCTGTGAACTATCCATGATTCAACTCCTCTGTAGCCACAGCAAGGGGTTCAGCCTCTACACGACCAAACAGGTCCTCCCACATTACCAGCAGGATACGGATAAACATCATGCACCCGACTAGCGGAAGTATGGCATAAAAATACCATTCCGGGATCTGCAGGGTCGCCGTCGTGGCATATTCATCAGCGTACACCATTTTGAGCAGACCCCAACCGAGCCAGATCAGGAAGGTGGAAAACACTAGGCTAGCAAGGTGGCTAACGAAATTGAAAAATTTTCTAGTTACCGGGAAAATCTGCGGCAGTGCATCAACCCGAATAAGAGAGCGGTGGCGCACCGCAGCGCTACAGCCAATGTAGGTGCAGAAATATATAGATTTGCGAATCACCTCGTCAGACCAATACAGATTGATAGTTGTGGTCTTGCGCAAGATGATGTTCGCTAGCCCAGAAATAAGGGCAATGCCTACCACCACTACCAGCGACCAGTCTTCTATGGCCCCCAGCGTTTTGTCGATTTTGCGAAGTATTTTCCGAGATGTTTTTTTCATGACATAAATTCCGTTGTTTGATCAGGAAAGCGGCCGCGGTGTGGTCGCACATAAAGGGTGAGGAAGTGAACGCGTAAAAGCGCCTAAACCAAACAGATATGGCCGGAGCGTTCCCTCCGGCCATATCTGTTTATATATTAATAAAGAACGCACCCAAGGAGCGCAGTGGGTAAAACGCTAGCCGCAGTTTATTCGTCTACTTTCTCCAGGATGGCGCGCACCTTCGCCAAGTAATCAACGCCTATTCTCTGCTCCCAGCGTTTATACACCGGTGCAGCACGTTCCACAAGGGTTTGCTTTTCCGCCTCATCCATACTGAAAAAGGTTACCCCATTTTGTTGCGCCGCTTCTATCTGTTCCTGTTGCTGTAGGCGGGTGCGCTGGCGGGTATCTGCACTTTCCTCTGCAACGATGCGCAAAAAAGTGGAACGCAGATCTTCAGGCAGTTTGTTCAGCCAGCGTTCACTGCACATATGGACAAACAAACCCTGCGCATAGTTCACTTGGGTAAAGTACGCTGCGATATCAAACTTCTTGGTGATGTTGCATACAATCGGGCTGTGATCCAAACCGGTGATGACCCCAGTTTGGAGAGCCTGAGGCACATCAGGCCATGGCAGCACCGTAAATTTGAGCCCCCACGCTTTGTATAGATCGGTATTGACCGGAGCCTCCGCGATACGGAAGTTTACCTTCTGGGCTTCGGCGATGGTTCGCACCGGTGTGGTAGTGGCCCAGCCATAGGGGCCGTAGCCAGTGAGGTCAAGGACCCTGATTCCTTGGCTTAACCCTGCGGTGCTGAACGGTTCGAACAGTTCCGGGGTAGAGCGGAAACGTTCGAGTTTATCAAAACTATCCACCACAAAGGGCAGATTCACTATCCCCAGTTTGGGTGCGATGTTTGCTGCTGCTACAGAGGAGCACAGAACCCCTTGGATTGCGCCCATTTTCAGTTTACGCAGCACATCCTTTTCTCCGCCAAGTTGAGACAGGGGGCGAAAATCGACAAACAGACGCCCGCCGGTTTCTTGCCAGACGCGGTCGCGAATCCGATATCCGACCCCGACCCCTTCAATAGCGGGATGGGAGACATTGGATAAAATATAGGTATATTGCGCCCCTGCAGGGTCAAAGGCTGGAGCCCAGGAACTCACGCCCGAATTGGCTTGTACCGGAGTGATTCCGAAGGAAAGGGCAAAAACAGCGCACGTGAGGGTACGAAGCAAAGAGATAAATAAACGCAGCACGGTTGAGGATCCTTTTTTTAGATTAGATTGGCCAATAAGCTGGCGAATTATTTATGCATAGAGGCGGGCGAAACTACTTGAAGATTAACTTTGTAGCTATAGCAAGGGGCGGAGGGATAAGAAAGGAAAGATCTGATCTGTAAGACGAATTTTGCCGTAATGAAATTTAAGTTTCAGGTGAGGACACGAATCCCGGCGTGCTCCTTTGGTGGACGGAGCACGCCGGTCTAGGGAAAAAAGTGCTGCAAGTGCGTAATCGCACCTAATGCGCTTTTACTGTACAGAACTACGCACCAGATTAAGATAAGTGATTCCGATACGCTCACCCCATTTCTGGTATACCGGCGCGGCCATCTCAATCAGCGTAGCTTTGTCGGCAGCGCTAAGGTCAAAGAACTCTACCCCCGCATTTTGTGCGGCCTCGATTTGGGCCAGCTGCTGCAGGTCGGTGTTGGTTCTGGCTTTGGCGCTTTCTTCCTTTATCACCGTCAGGAGAATCTCACGTAGGTCTGCCGGCAATTGTTCGAGCCAGCGCCGGTTCATCATGTGGATATACAGCCCTTGGGTGTAGTTGATTTGGGTGAAAAATTTGGCCACATCGAATTTTTTGGTGATGCTGCACACTATCGGAGTATGATCCAGCCCGTCGATAACGCCAGTCTGCAACGCTTGGGGCACATCAGGCCAAGGCATAACCGTAAATTTAAGGTTCCAGGCTTTATAGATATCGGTGTTGACCGGAGCTTGGGCAATTCTGAAATTGACCTGTTTGGCGTCGGCAAGATTGCGCACCGGAGTCGTGGTGGCCCAACCGTAACTACCGTAGCCGGTGAAATCAACCACTTTGATCCCTTGGCGCATGGCGGCATTGCTGAAAGGCTCAAATAATTCTGGGGTATTGCGAAATTTTTCAAGTTTCTCGGAGGTGTCGAGGATGAAGGGCAGGTTGACAATCCCAAGCTCAGGCGCAACGCCAGCCGCAGCTACAGAAGAGCACAGCATTCCCTGCACAGCCCCCATCTTTAGTTTGCGCACTACATCCTTCTCGCCCCCGAGCTGGGCTAGAGGGCGAAAATCGACAAACAGACGCCCGTTACTCATGGCCCAGACGCGGTCGCGAATTTTATACCCCACACCGATGCCGGCAATAGACGGGTGATCGACGTTGGAGAGGATATAGGTGTATTTGGCGCCGGACGGGTCAAATGCAGGCTTCCAGTCTTTAAGGCTGGTTACATCATCCGCAGCTGCGGGGCCAGCATAGCCAGCAAGGCCCATAAGGGTAAAAAAAGCAACTGCGCATAACAATAGATGTTTGGATAGGCGTTGGGGCCAGCTAGGTGACATTTCTATTCTCCCTCGTTCAATCATCACTTGGATTTAAACATAAATAACCGTAAACTACCCAGAGGCATTGATTCAGGTCAAGTCTTTTAATGGGCTTCTTTTCTAAGGAACCATTAGATGCTGTGTCTTCAGCATCTAATGGCTGTATCTAACCTTCTTCATTCGACTCGTTGCTATGTGACGTAGATGCGGTGGTGTAAATATGTTAAATTCTACGTTTACCCTGCCTCCCCGATGGAACTGCCCGACGGAACATATATAGTCCAAGTTGAGTGACCCAACTATTGGATAGAGGAGCATAAAAAAGATGGCGCTGAATAAAAAGACCCAGGGGATATTACTCGAAGCCGGAACCAATGAGTTTGAAATTCTTGAGTATTATCTGTATGGGCAATCGTTTGGAATCAACGTGCACAAGTTGCGTGAAATTATCCCCTACAACAGTGACGAACTCACCCGCATCCCTGAAACCCATCCATCGGTTATGGGAACCCTGCTGTTGCGTGGCTCCACTATCTCGCTGATTAACTTAGCCGCTCACTTAGGTAAAAACATAGCCCTGAACCAAGGGGATGAGGCAGGTAGTAGTGACGCGTTCCTAGCCAATAATCGCCCAGTGGTGTTGGTGTGTGAATTCAACGATGATGTGGTTGCGTTTCTGGTTGACGGTGTGGATCAGATCCATCGCCTCTCTTGGGCGGTAGTAAAGCCGATGGATCAGTTTTTCGAGACCTATCATCCCCGCTTTACCGGCAGCGTTACCATAGCGCAGCGTGATATCTTGATCGTGGATATGGAGCATATAACCAACGAAGTATTCGGCGACGGTGGCCACTATTCCGCTAGTGGTACGAGTGAGGATCTGCAACCGGACAGAGCGAGCCGTCGTGCCGAGGCCAAGCTGTTTTTCGCCGAAGATTCCACTATCATCCGCCAGGGGATTCTCAGCGTGTTACGCAAGGCCGGATACGTCAAGGTTGAAGGTTTTGGCAATGGCAAGCAATGTCTCGATGCGCTGCTGCGCGCCAAGGCAGAGAATGACCTGCCTATGCTGGTGGTTTCCGACATCGAGATGCCCGAGTTGGATGGGCTATCGTTATGCAAACAGATAAAAGACGATCCGATTATGAAGGATATCAGCGTCGTCATCTATTCGAGCCTTATTAATGACAACACCTCACATAAATGTGAAGAGGTGGGAGCCGACGCCTACACGAGTAAGCCCGACGTCAACAAGGTAGTGCATCTGGTAGACCGATTCTGCCTTAACGATGGCGTAGAAACGCAGCGCTGAAGAAAATATATGTAGAAGTAGTATATAGTGATAAGTGAAATGTGTCAGCGGCGCCACCTGTATAGGCTGACACCGGCATAATAAAACTTTATCTGCATGAAGGAGAGAAGTTTATACGGCACATTTTACTTGAATTTGGCTTGAAAAGGCCCAAATTGGTCATAATCCTAGTGGTGCTGGCTACCCTGGGTTTTGCCCTTCAATTCCCCAAAGTTAATTTCGATAACGACCCTGAAAACATGCTCGCCGCGGATGAGCCGGTACGGTGTATTCCACAACGAGATCAAGCATAAATACGCTCTATACGATTTTGTCATTGTGGGGATTGTCAATGAAGACGATCCCCACGGTGTCTTCAATGTTGCTACCCTGCAACGCATCGACCATCTCACCCATCAACTTATCCACCTGAAGCGTGGTGCCGATGGCATGCCGCGCATTGAATTACCTGGCCCATCCGCAGGGCAGAGCCTAGCTCTAACTCCAGATTCAAGGTGGGAACGCCTGCTCAACACCGCCTTCGGCCACAGCCCGAACGATCTGTTCACCCCCTCCGGTTCAAGCGCGATTGTAGCGCAGGAGATTCTTAGCCCCAGCTTGGTTCATTGAAGCTGGAATATCGCATGGAACGTCCGCCGCGCACCCAGCATGCAGACGGTACGAAATGCCAGCAGAACTTCAGAACGGACTCCCTCAATGCCCTGCTTCCCAACCAGCACGGTTCCCCTGTTTGACACCCACTGCCATTGTGGCTTGGTGCTGAACGCTCATCCGCCACCCCAGCCAGGGTGCTACGAGCTTATCGCCAGCGTAGAGCTGCGCCACTGGCACACGTTACCCCCGCTGCTTGAGGGCAAATCTCAGCGCTTGGGAGCGCTTGGGCTACATCCTTGGTTTGCCCAGCAGTGGGAACCCTCCTGCGCAGCCCGTTTGGAGGAGTTGCTGCAGCAACCAGAGATTGTCGCGGTAGGTGAAGTGGGGCTGGACCCAGGTGTCGGCGCAGCACTGGAAGTGCAGGAGCGGGTGCTACGTGCCCAGATTCACCTCGCGCTCAAGATGAAGAAGCCCCTGATACTGCATGTGACCAAAGGCTATCCGCGCATGTTGGAGATCCTGCGTGAAGAACAAGCACAGCAGGTGGGTGGAGTGGTACACGCCTTTAGCGCTGGTGCCAACGTCGGCAATGACTTTATCCGCCAAGGATTTCACCTCGGGGTAGGGCCGCTGTTGCTCCAGCCGCACGCGCGCAAATTACCCACCGCGCTGTGTAGTTTGCCCCTTGACCGCCTGGTGCTCGAAACCGACGCGCAAGGGGGGATGGATGGTTATACCACCCCAACCCAGCGCACGAAGGTTCTGTCCGCCATCGCGCAGCGGTTGGCCGAAATTCATGCTGAAACCCCTGCCCGTATTTGTCAGCAACTGTGGCACAATAGCCGGAAGCTGTTTCTGCTCCCTGAACCAATACCCCAGCGCGAGGAGTTATCCTGAATATGCCGGAGAGCAACACTGAACCCTTTGAACGCCTACAGTTACTGGCCGGAACCAACCATGTAGTCCAGATGCAGAAACGTCATGCCATAGTTCTAGGTCTTGGCGGGGTAGGCAGCTATGTGGTAGAGGCGCTGGTGCGCGGCGGGATCGGGCATATAACCGTCGTAGACCCCGATTGCAGCGCCAGCGGCAACATCAACCGCCAGCTCTACGCCCTGTATCCCGATATCGGCCAGCCCAAGGTCGAGCTTGCGGCGCGGCGTTGTCACGCCATTAACCCGCAGCTAGATATCACCACCCTGCAGCTGAACTATAGCGATGCTACCGCAGCGTATATCCTCGGTCCTCCGGCGGATTGCGTCTTTGACTGTATCGACACCATTTCCGCCAAAATAGATTTGATTGAACGCTGCACCAACGCCAAAATCCCGCTAATTTCCTCTATGGGGGCGGGCAATAAAACCGATCCGTCCCAGATAAAGGTCGATGACATCTTCGCCACCACCATCTGTCGCCTGGCACGGATTATCCGCAAAGAGCTCCGCCGCCGTGGTGTGGATGCAGAAGTGCCGGTGGTCTATTCCACCGAAGAGTTCCGCCCTTTGCATCAAGCCCCATCGCAGCGCCGCACCGGTTCAGACTGGTGCAAGGCTCCTCTTGGAACCTGCTCGTATATCCCGCCGTTGTTTGGCTATGCGATGGCTGGGCATATGCTGCAGCAGTGGATAAAGCACGACATGCCCGCAGCCAAATAGACCGCACCTTTGTCTGCGTTGAGCAGGGCAAGCTACATATCGTTTCACCATTTCTATACATATTTTATCCGTAGAATAGTGCTAATTTGCCGCCTAAGGGGCAACGTAAAAAGACAAGGTGCAACCATCCTCCACATAAAGAGCGGGATCTGTTTTCTCCCACTCTAATCTGTTGGATAAAAGTACATATAAGGGGTGCAACTGGCTTGTTGTGTGGCTTCGCTGACTGTGCCATCGGGGTATTGTATACAATTTCTTTTGCAATTTTGTAAAACGGTGTTTAGAATGGTTCCCAATATTTGATCCCGCCCGCTGGGGCGTTACACATCGCTACTTACTGTGGTGCGGGTGTTATGTTTCTATATGCGTTTTTATAGGGGGGGAGTATTATGTTATTGCAATGTGTTAATTGGAGGTCGCCACCACAAATAGACAGTTCCCGCTTCTTGCTGTGAATGGCGGTACAGAGTCAGGATTGCAGGTAGGGTCGGTTAATATCGGCTGCTAAGTCCCTGCAACCATAACCAACTATTCAAGGATAGGTAACAACTATGCAAATGCTGCAAAACTCTGTTGGTAGAAAGCTTGTGATGGCGATGACGGGATTATTCCTGTTTCTTTTTGTCATTGTCCACCTGCTTGGGAACTCATCAGTGTTTATTGGCGCTGATGGCATCAATTCTTATGCAGAGCATCTCCACGCCCTGGGTCCGATCGTGTGGATCTTCCGTCTGGTAATGCTCGGTCTTTTTGGTGTGCATATTTTCTTCGGCATTCAGTTGACCCTGGAAAATCGTGCCGCACGTGCGATTGAGTACAACGAAAAGAAAAACCCACGCACCTCCTTTGGTGCCATGACCATGATCTACACTGGCCTGATTCTTCTCGCCTTCCTGGTCTATCATCTGCTCCACTTCACCATGCACGTAACCAACCCGGAGATCTCCGTAGGTGCTCTGGCCCCGGATGCACTGGGTCGCGCTGACGTGTTCACCATGATGGTGCTTAGCTTCCAGAAGATCTTTATCAGCCTGGTTTATGTTGGCGCCATGGTAACGTTGCTGCTGCACTTGAGCCACGGGATCCAGAGCTTGTTCCAGACTGTGGGCTGGTTGGGTGCTGAAACTCTTCCAGTTATGGAAAAGATTGGCCGTGCTGCTGCCGTCGTTATTTTTGCTGGCTTTATTTCTATACCGGTGTCCATACTTCTGGGCCTGATTAACGTTTAGGAGGGTACATCGTGATTTTAGATGGAAAATGTCCCATCGGACCTATTGAGAAAACCTGGGATCAGCACCGCTTTGATATGAAGCTGATCAATCCCTCTAACAAGCGCAAATTCAAAATCATCATGGTTGGAACCGGCCTCGCCGGTGGTGCTGGTGCAGCGAGTCTGGGCGAGTTGGGCTACAATGTAGAAGCCTACTGCTATCAGGACAGCTCCCGTCGCGCCCATAGTATCGCGGCACAGGGCGGCATCAACGCAGCCAAAAATTACCCCAACGACGGCGACAGCGTGTTTCGTCTGTTCTACGACACCATCAAGGGCGGCGACTTCCGCGCGCGTGAAGCGGACGTATGGCGTCTGTCCCAGGTGAGTAACAACATCATTGACCAGTGCGTAGCGCAGGGTGTGCCTTTTGCGCGTGAGTACAGTGGTCTGCTCTCCAACCGTTCATTCGGTGGGGCGCAAGTTTCCCGTACTTTTTATGCGCGTGGCCAAACCGGTCAGCAACTCCTCCTCGGAGCCTATCAGGCTCTGGCACGTCAGGTAAAAGCTGGAACGGTAAAACTCAAGGCGCGCACCGAAATGCTCGACCTAGTTATGGTTGACGGTGTGGCCAAAGGGATCACCTACCGCGAATTGAGCACCGGCGAAATCAAGACCTCTTGGGCCGATGCAGTGGTTCTGGCTACTGGTGGTTATGTCAACGTGTTCTACCTTTCTACCAACGCCATGGGTTGTAGCGTCACCGCAGCATGGAAAGCGGCTAAAAAAGGTGCTTACATGGCCAACCCTTGCTACACCCAGATCCACCCAACCTGTATTCCACAAAGCGGCGAGCATCAGTCTAAACTGACCTTGATGTCCGAATCTCTGCGTAACGACGGACGTTGCTGGGTGCCAAAGCGCAAAGAAGACTGCGAGAAACCCGCCAGTGAGATTGCTGAAGAGGATCGCGACTATTACCTCGAGCGCAAATACCCTTCTTTCGGTAACTTGGCCCCGCGGGATATCGCATCCCGTGCGGCAAAAGAGCAGTGTGATGACGAGCGTGGCGTAGGACCCGGCAAGCGTGGGGTGTACCTCGACTTTGAGAACTCCATCAATCGCGTTGGCGAGAGCACCATCCGTGAGCGTTACGGCAACCTGTTCGACATGTACGAGAAGATCACTGACGAGGATGCCTACAAGCAGCCGATGCGTATCTACCCTGCACCGCACTATTCCATGGGCGGACTGTGGGTAGACTACAACTGCATGAGCAATATTCCTGGGCTCTTTGTCCTCGGCGAAGCAAACTTCTCCGTCCACGGGGCTAACCGTCTGGGTGCTTCCGCCCTCATGCAGGGTCTGGCTGACGGCTACTTCGTAATCCCCTACACCATCGGCAACTACCTTGCCGGGGTCAAACCGGGTGAAGTTACCGATGAGCATCCTGAGTTCAAGAAGTCTCTCGAAGAGACCAAATCATCTCTGGACAAACTCCTGAACATCAAAGGCAAGCGCTCCGTCAGCTCCTTCCACCGTGAGCTCGGTAAAATCATGTGGGATAACGTTGGTATGGCGCGTAGCAAAGAGAGCCTCACCGAGGCACTCAAGGCCATTCCTGCCCTGCGTGAGGAGTTCTGGCAGAACGTCAAGGTCACCGGCGATACCAAAGGTCGTAACAGCCAGCTTGAAGATGCAGGCCGCGTAGCCGACTTCCTCGAATTTGGCGAAATGCTGGCAACCGACGCGCTCCATCGTGAGGAATCATGCGGTGGCCACTTCCGCGTCGAGCATCAGACTGAGGATGGCGAGGCTACTCGTGATGACGAGAATTTTGCATATGTCGCCGCCTGGGAATTCAAGGGTGCAAACAAGGCACCAGAGCTGCATAAAGAACCTCTCAAATTCGAAAATGTTAAACTTGCAGTAAGGAGTTATAAATAATGAATCTGACACTTTACGTATGGCGCCAAAACGGCCCTGAAGGGCAGGGCAAGCTGGAGCAGTACGAGGCCAAGAATGTCAGCCCCGACAGCTCCTTCCTGGAGATGCTTGATGAAGTGAACCAAGAGCTCATCGAGACGGGCATAGACCCCATTGAGTTTGACAACGACTGCCGCGAGGGTATCTGTGGCACTTGTGGCTGCGTCATCAATGGACGTCCCCATGGCCCTCAGGAAGAGACCACTGCCTGCCAACTGCATATGCGTCAGTTCAAGGATGGTGACAGCCTGACTCTGGAGCCATGGCGCGCCACGGCGTTCCCGATTGTTAAAGACTTGGTTGTCGATCGTTCCGCCATGGATCGTATTATTGAGTCGGGAGGTTACACTTCAGCCTATACCGGGCAAGTAGGTGAAGCGAACCAGACCCTCATTCCCAAGCCCCTGGCAGAGTATGCCATGGACGCGGCCGCGTGTATCGGTTGCGGTGCGTGTGTGGCAGCGTGTCCTAACGGTAGCGCCATGCTTTTTACCAGCGCCAAGGTAGCCCAGCTGGCATCTCTGCCTCAAGGTAAGGTTGAAGCGGCCGAACGAGTTAAAGCTATGACAGCCACCGCAATAGCAAATGGCTTTGGGAACTGCTCCAACCACTATGAGTGTGAAGCTGCCTGCCCGAAAGGGGTCAGCGTTAAATTTATAGCCAAGCTCAACCGTGAGTACATCAAGGCATTGCCTAAGTAATTCACGCAAGGTACATAGAAGCAACAAAAGGGGCGAACCATATGGTTCGCCCCTTTTTATTGCCGTTTTTAGTTCACCGTATCCATACAAAGTACCCATACAGAGCATGGTTACACCAGGGGAACCCAACCACCCCTAGCCCCTCCTTAAGCAAGGAGGGGAACTTGTCGGGCTCCCTCTCCTTAAGCAAGGAGGGGGTCGGGGGGTGGTTGGTACTGCGCTGCAGCAAAAAATCTTTTACGCTATTTATGCACAACGCTTAGCCGATTCGCATCTTACCTAGGGATGTCCATAGCCGCATTATCCAGCGGTATCGCAGCAGGGTCAAAGTTAAGCAGCGCCCAGCGCAACAGCTCATCCGCTGGTGCACCAGTGACACCTGCTTGCCCACGCCTGGGCCCATTTAGCTCCGCTGGTGGGACTTGTCTCAGAAACTCTAGCACCCTGAAGAGATCTCCACCCCCAAAGGGTAAGGGTAGCGCAGCATCTATTTTATCGAGGAGCTGGGTGCTCTTGCTGATTTTTGCCCCAGCCGCGTCAAGAACCAGCGGAATGTGGCCGAAGCTGGGGATAGGCAGCCCCAAACGCTGGAGCAGATATATCTGGCGCGGGGTGGAATCGAGCAGATCCATGCCACGAATCACCTGGTTGATGTGCTGCGCCGCGTCATCGATGGGAGTGACGAACTGATAGGCGAAAACACCATCTGCACGCTTGAGGATAAAGTCCCCAACCTCCAGCGCCAGATGTTGGGCTATGTGCCCGTGGAGGATATCAACGAAGCTGATCGGCACAGTATTCACCCGCAGGCGCCAGCTCCCGTGCTGGTTGGTATCCCTGCACGCAGTGTTTTTGGCAGAGCCAACCGCAGCAGCTTTCATCCCGTGCTCAAGGTGGCGGCAGTGACCACTGTAAACCGGACCCGAGGCAGTATGCCGCAGCGCGGTCGCGGCAATCTCCCGCCTGCTGCAGCTGCAGCGGTACACATCGCCCTTGCGTATCAGCTGTTGCAGCGTCTCCGCGTAGAATTCCGTGCGCGCGCTCTGGTAGACCACGGGGCCATCCCAGTAGAGTCCAAGCTGCTCAAGTTGGCGCAGAATTGCATCCGCAGCACCAGGGATATTGCGCGCGGTGTCCAGATCCTCCATGCGCAGCAGCCACTTCCCCCCTTGGGATTTAGCAAAAAGGTAGCTCGCGACCGCAGTTACCAGCGAACCTGCATGCAGCAATCCAGTCGGACTAGGGGCGAAACGCCCCACGGTGACAGCAGCGGTGGTGGTCTCAAGGCCAGGGTTTGATGGCAGTAGGTGTAGGTCCATCTATCCCCCAGCCGTGGCGGCGGAAGGAAGTAAAAGAGTAAATAAGTAATATTTATTTGACATCCGTGCTTGCGTCCATTTAAGTATAGGTCTACAGTCCAAATCCGACTAATCTGCTTTATCGCAGTAACGCCCGCATTGGTGTATGTAGAGCTTGCGGAGAGTAGATACCTCAACCGATAAAACAATAGCCGAATTAACTACATATATGGAGTAACCATGGTAATAACACGTGCAACAGAATATGCCGTGCGCGCGGTGCTGTACATGTCCAAGTTTCCCACTGGTGAGATAATCCTGAAAAAGGATATCTGCGCCACCCAGGAAGTAACCCCGGCGTTTCTGACTAAAATTTTTCAACCCTTAGTAAAAGCCGGCCTGATCGGATCGCAGCGCGGGGTAGGGGGGGGATTTTACCTCCGTAAAGACCCCGCTGAGATCACCATCTACGACATTTACAGTATAGAGGAAGACCCCCTGTATATAAACAAGTGCCTGTGTGGGCGCGGCATCTGCGAGCGTGACAGCTACTGCCCAGTCCACGAAGCATGGCGGGAAGTGCGCCGCGGTATGATAGAGCAGCTTAAGGAGTATGACTTTGCCCGCCTCGCACGTCAGGAAGAGATTAACCTGTCAGGTTTAGCTGATGGGGTAATAAAAATGCGCGAGAAATGTGATAGTCAAGACCACGCCTGCAGTGAATAACTTCTCCATGCGCTAGCATCCGCCACCCGTCCCACCCCAACCTCACGCGGCAACGGTACTTATTCTTGACTTGGAGCGCGTTAGCTAATATTATGAGCCGGTTTTTACAAGACCTCTGCTTATTGAAGATGGAGTGGTGTTATGGAAAAAGCAAAAGCTGAAGCATTCAAGGTTATTCTTGAAGAGCAACTAGAAACTTTACTCCGCGATGCCGGTAAAACAGTAGCGGAGATGACCGACGAAAAAGAAAATTTCCCAGATCCAACCGATCGCGCCTCGATGGAATCAGATCGCAACTTTGAGTTGCGTATCCGTGATCGCGAACGCCGCCTGATTGGCAAAATTCGCGAGGCGATCAAGCGCATCGAAGATGGTGAGTTCGGCATCTGCGAAAGTTGTGAGGAAGAGATCTCCGAGTCGCGCCTGCGTGCCCGTCCGGTCGCGACCCTGTGTATCGACTGCAAGGAAGAGCAGGAGCGCCGCGAGCGCATCGGCTAACTGCTGAGGAGGGCTTACGTCTTACTCCGCATAATTTTCAGGTTTAATGGCACCGGTAACCGAAAAGCTAGTTTTCGTTACCGGTGTTGTCGTTGTTACCCCGCGTTGCTTTCATCTGCCCTCAAACCCTCCAGGGATGAACTTAAGAACACAGAAACCCAAGATTATGAACAAAGATAAAATCTACTCAAACTCGCTTGGACAGGTAGCGCCATTTGAGTTCAACGAAAAGGTGGTGCAGGTCTTTGATGATATGCTCCAGCGCAGCGTCCCCTTGTATCACGAAACCCTGCTGCGCCAAGCCCAGATGGCCGCGCACTATCACACCGCGGGCACCCGCATCTACGATCTAGGCTGTTCCCACGGCAATTTTGGCGTCACCGTCCAAAAAATGATGCAGGCGCGCCCCTTCGAACTTATCGGCATTGATCCCTCTGCCCCTATGCTGGCACGTTATCGCCAGCGTCTTGCCCAGCTTAGCCTTCCCCCCACCCAAAAATTCACCTTGCTCCAACAGCCCGCACAAGCGGTAGCCTATGCCCCGTGCACCGTTGTGGTGGCCAACCTGACCCTGCAGTTTATGCCCCTTGAGGTCAGGGAAGATTTGCTGCGCCGCCTGTACGCGGCCCTCGAACCTGGCGGGGTGCTCCTCCTGAGTGAAAAAGTTGAAGACGCCGATCCTTGCATGGCCGACATCGAGCGCGAATGGTACTACAGCTTCAAGCGCGAAAATGGCTACTCTGAACTAGAAATTAGCCAAAAACGCGACGCCTTGGAGGATGTGCTGGTGCCCGAAACCTGTGAAGTGCATCAGCAACGTCTGCGCACTTGCGGATTTTCTCAGGTAAGTATCTGGCTCAAGTGGTTCAACTTTGCGGGGTTTTTATGCATAAAACGCTAACAGAAACCGCGCCAGCAGCCGCCCTGCCCGAAGAGATCCTCTGGCGGGATTTAGCGCACGCCAATGCTGGCGCGTGGCTGCCTGAGCTGCAGCAGATAGTTGCCCAGCGCTTAGAGCGCCATCGTCGCGACCGAAAATGTCAGCTTTATGCCGATTTGCTTGCGTCGCTGCCCCCGCTGCAAGCGGAGCACCTGTGCTTGGACGCCGATCGGGTTGAGATAGGGCTGGATAGCCAGATAAGCGAAGCGCACAAGGAAGAGCTTCAGTTGGCGCTGTTCGGGCTGCGCCCGTGGCGCAAGGGCCCGTTTCGCATTTTTGGCATCGACCTGGATACCGAATGGGTCTCGTGGCTGAAGTGGCAGCGCCTGCAGCCTCATCTCACGTCGTTGCGGGGCAGAAAAGTCCTCGATGTCGGCAGTAGTTGTGGCTATTACCTGTTCCGCATGCACAGCCAAAACCCGGCGTTGCTCCTCGGGCTGGAACCCTATGCCACCTTTTACTATCAGTTCCGTTTTCTGGCGGCCCTTGCCACGCGCGAGCGTGTGCACACCTTGCCGCTGAAGTTTGAAGAGCTCCCCCCCATGCCGGGCTTCTTCGATACCATCTTTCACATGGGGGTGCTGTATCACGTGCGCTCCCCCCTCGAAACCCTGACCGCCCTGCGTAATACGCTGCGCCGTGGCGGCGAGCTGGTGCTCGAAACCTTGGTGATCCCCGGCGACGAGGATGTAGCCCTGACCCCACGCGCGCGCTACGCCAAGATGAACAACGTGTTCTTTCTCCCCACGGTGAAATGTCTGGAATGTTGGCTTGAACGCACCGGTTTTACCCATATCCGCTGCGTTGACGTAACCAGAACCACCGCCGCAGAACAGCGCAGAACCGCCTGGATTCAGACTGAATCGCTGGCCGACTTTCTCCATCCCGACGATCCCATGCTCACCATCGAAGGTTATCCCGCGCCGCGCCGCGCTCTGATGCTGGCGCAGGTAAAGTAAGCTCTCCGGCAGCTATGCCCAGCAGCTACACAAACTCATCCAACTCCTGATCCAGGTCTGGCTGTTGCGCCGTTAGCGCGCCCGCCTCCAAAATCGGCGCCGCCGGAATTGTCCCCGCCTCCAGCATATCCACCACCTTCTCCAGCGCTAACGTCACCGCCACCCGCTCCAACTCCGAAATCTCTTCCAGCGACTGCAACAATGTTCCTTGCAGGGGCATGGGAGCGTTTTTCACCACCTCGCGCCCAGTCTCCGTTACATCCAGCAAGATTTGGCGCCGGTCGGTGGTGCTTCGATCCCGCGTAACCCAGCCTTTTTCCTGCAGCCGATCAATAATCCCCACAATGGTACTCGGGCTCAGCACCAGATGGGTCGAAAGGGTCGCGGAAGTCATGGGGCCGTGATCAATAATGGTATGCAGGCACGCCAGCTGCGGGCCGGTAATTTTGTAGAGACGGGCGATCTGGTGCGAGCGCAGCTCTACCGCGCGAATAATGCGGCGCAAGGAGCGTAAAATACGTTCTTCGTAATTCTGATTCTCATGTAGGCCAGTGTGCAAGGTAAGCATAGTCTCTCCATCAATAAAGACAGTTCCGCCCTGTAGCGACGAAACTGCAGAATCCAACGAAACTGCAGAATTCATTCGGAGCCGAATGGTTAAACCTCTGATTATGCCAAGCGTATATTTAGTTGCAACAAAAATGTTGTCTCGTCCGTAAGGGATAACCGGATAAGCCACGGCCAAACCTCCACCTTCAACCCAAGTTCCATCCCCGCGTAGTTCATCACCACCTGGCTAGACGCGTAATTAATTGAAATAGAACACGAAAACCCTGTTTTATTCATTAGTGATCAATGCAATAAATGGAGCAATAAAGCCCGTTTAAAATCCAAATTCGGCTATTTTTAACGCATAGAAGTCCTGATAAAACAAATTGTCCTTTGTATTCAAGGTGTTGTAATTTGTCCCCGGCGGTTGACAATGGACCCCTATCTATGTTCTAGTCCTTTGCTCACGAACTAAATTGCAACACGGAAGCAATGGAGCAAAGCCGAGCGAAGCAGCTCAGCGCCTGAGCAGACCATCCTGCCTAACGTTGTACCTCTGCTCAGGAAAAACCTGTACCACAATCAAAAAAGGGAGAATGTTACATGTCACAAGTAAAACGCACCCGCATGAATTTACCCATAGATTCATGTCTGGGGGTAGGTAGATGGTTGTCTGGCAAGGCTAAAGCTGTTGCCACGCTTGCGCTTATGTTCGCACTCGTATGTATGCTCAGCGTGCTGCCCGGTCCCACCGTGGCTCAGGCAGCTGACATCGCCACTATAAATGAAATCAACGCCCTGAAAGAGCGGTTATCCCAGCTTGAAGCCAAAATAGAGGCTGATGCCGCCCGCGCTGCCGCTGCGACCACCGTTACCATTGATGCCGCAGACGTAGAAGGGGAGAGCACTCTGCGCGAAATGGTCACCGAGGTGGTCAACAGCAGCAAGCCCGATATCCGTATCGGCGGCGCGCTGCGTGTTAACTATGGTTATCAGGACTGGTCCGAAGCCTCGAAGGATAAGGGGGGAGATTTTGCCTTCGATACCTTCCGCCTCAACCTCGATGGCACCATCAAGGACATCATCTTTTCCGCCGAATATCGCTTCTACCCCGAGTATGACTTCCACACCATTCATCACGGGTATATGGGCTACAACTTTACCGATGATTTGCAGGTTCAACTGGGAATCCATCAGGTACCCTTCGGGCTTCAGCCGTTTGCCTCACATAACTTCTGGTTCAGTGGGCTGTACTATATTGGTTTAGAAGACGACTACGACATGGGGGTGAAGCTACTCTACAACCCCGGCCAGTGGAGAATCAGCGGCGCATTCTACAAAAATGATGAGCTGGGGAAACCCGGAAACTCCGACCGCTACTCTGTTGACGTAATCAGCAACGCTGATGGTGGCTATGCCGGTGCCCAGGCTGCGGGTAACGAAGAAACCAATCAAGGCAATCTGCGCATTGCCTATCAGTTTGACCACAGCGAGCGCTCCAATACTGAGATTGGCGTCTCTGGCGAGTACGGCCAACTGTATAACAACATAACCGGAAAAGATGGCGACCACTGGGCCAGCGCTGTCCACTTAAATGGTAACTACGGTCCCTTCAACCTCCAGCTCGAATATCTCCACTATGAGTACGCCCCGAAGAACCCGGCAGCGGTTAATGGCCAACAAGTGGATAAAGACCTCATCACCATGGGTGGTTACGGTAGCAGTTGGGGTGTGCCCCTCAAAGGGGATGCTGCAGTCTTCAACCTAGCGTATACCTTGCCGGTGAACTGGGGGCCGATCAGCGCTCTGACCTTCTACAGTGACAACACTGTAATTATTCCCAATAAGAGCCGGTTTGATGACATCTGGCAAAATGTCGTCGGCACCATGATAA
>Ga0265295_1000304_pt1 | contig 101372 bp, 77 predicted proteins | sample Munlansysbiofilm_FD_192503 | JGI IMG/M metagenome (GOLD analysis project Ga0265295, IMG submission 192503) | Leachate microbial communities from a municipal landfill in Southern Ontario, Canada - Methane capture system biofilm | ecosystem: Engineered > Solid waste > Landfill > Unclassified ... | reverse complement strand
TTCTACAGAAAAAGCTCTGTAGCCAGTGTGATATTCTGATAATTTTTGATTCATTAAAAGGTTTTGGGAAAAAGTTAAAAATCGGTTGAAAAAATACTTATATAAAGGCATTCCACCTTTTAATGCTCCTTTCCCTAAAATTCGCGAACCTAACACAACAGGATAAACCTCATTAGCAATTAGATAAGCCATTGAGTGAATGAGGTTTGGAGTGTATTGGTAATCGGGGTGAAGCATAATTACAATATCAGCTCCTAATTTTATAGCATTATTATAACATGTTTTTTGGTTTGCACCGTAACCCTTGTTTTCCTCGTGTATAAAAATATGTTTTATGCCAATTTCTTTTGCTTTTTCAACAGTTTTATCTTTTGAATTATCATCAACTAAAATTACTTCATCAACAATATCAAAAGGAATTTCCTTATAAGTGTTTTCAATTGTGTGTTCTGCGTTAAAAGCAGGAAGAACTACAATTATTTTTTTATTTTTTATCATTGCTTGTTTTGTGAGTTTTGAATTTCTTGAGCTTTTTGAAAATATAAGTTAGCATTTGCAAAATCGCCAAGTTGTTGATACGTAATTCCTACATTAAAATAAGTTTGAAAATCGTTTGAGTCTAATTCAAGAGATTTAAGAAAATTATCAAGTGCAGGTTTAAATTGTGCCGACATTCCGTAAGCAACTCCTAAATCGCGATAAAAACTTGCATCTTTGTAAAAATTACACTGATTAGCTTTTTCTAAATAAAATAAAGAAGAATCAAGCATATTTTTGTGTTTACCATACATAGTTCCCATTACATGATTTGCCTCACCAAACTCAGGGTGAATTTTCAGAATTTCTTCGCAGCCTGCTATAATGTCATCAGGAGTGGAAACAGTGGATTGGGAATTAAGTAAACCAATTGTATTTTGCAAAACTATTTGTGAATTTCCATATGCAATACTGTGGTATGGTTTGAGTTTTAAAATTTCAGCATAATTACTAAGTGCTTTATAAACGTTATAATTCAATTCATAATAAGCATTGCCCAATAAATTTAAAGCGTCAATATATTCAGGATAAATTTCCAAAGCCCTTTCAAGATAAATAATAGCTTGATTTATCATTTTATCGTGGACTTCTTTATTTTCTTTGTTTATTGGTTTTTGAGCTTCTTCAATTAATTTTCCTCCTGCCGAACAATTGCTTTTAGCAGAATTTGTAGAAGTTTTAACATCAGTTGTAAAAAGGCTTAAATCGTTTTTCCAGGCTTTATTTCTATCAATGGTTTTAAAGGAATATAAACTAAGTATGGAAATTAATATCAAAATGCTGATATAAGAATTAGTTTGGGAGTTTTTAATAAATTTTGGCAAATATTTAGCTAATAAAACTGCTATGAAAATGCAAAAACCAATTGATGAAATAAAAATAAATCTTTCGTTCATAAAAGTTCCTACGGGGAAAAATATATTTGAAACAACAGATAATGGGAGTAAATAAAACCAGATGGAATAAGAGAAAATATCTTTCTTTTTTAGTAAACCATAAACAGCATAAATACCCAAAACTAAATATAAAATCAATGGTAAAAATGCCTTTGGGTTAGCCCAGTTTATTATTTCTATTTGCCAAGGATAATAGTCGTAAGTTAAAGGGTGGGGGTAAAATAAAAGTTTAATATAAAGCCATAAAGTGAAAAATATTGTTGCCATTTTCTGAGCAGAATTTGCATATATAAAAGGATTGTTCATAATTTCTTGTGAAATTTGTTTTTCACCGCCTCCCATTCCTAAAACTGAAGCACGAATAAGTAAAAATATAGCTGAAACAATCAATAATGGCGTTAAAGATTTAAAGTTTGATTTTAGATTATGTTTTGTAAAATAATAAACAGTAATCGGGATTATGGCTAAAAAGCTTATTGCATTTTCTTTTGATAATAGCCCTAAAAACAAAGAGGTAGAAGAGGCAATAAGATAATAAAACTTTTTAGTGTCCAAATATTTTATAGTAAACCATAAAGCTGCAAGAGATCCTAGTAATGTCATAATCTCATCTCTACCTTTAATGTTTGCAACTGCCTCGGTATGAAGTGGATGGGCTAAAAATAATATTGAAGCAATAAAAGGAAAACTAAGATACCACTTCTTATCTTTTTCGGGTGGAAAAAGTTTTGATAGTATTAAAAACAGCAAATAACTTGTTAGCAAATACAAAATTATATTAATAAAATGGCTAATAAATGGATTTCCTTTGTACAAAACTTTTCCTGATTCATCTTTAATATTTTTACCAAAAAACTCTAATTCTATTGCAAAGCTTATCAATGATAAAGGTCTGTAACGTCCACCTGCAACAAGTTTTTTTTCTTCTTGAATTTGTTCTGCACTTTTATTAGGATTGTTTGTAAGCCAAAAACCAACAAATGTGTCGTATTTTAAAATATTTGAAATTCCCCCAAAGCCTTTTTGAGTAAATTTATTATTTGTAATTACAATTGCATCATCAAGTGCATAATCGTGAGTTAATGTATTGCCATAAAGAATAAAAGCAAAAATGCTAATTGTTATAAAAACAAATAAATTAATTTCGCGATTTCTTTTAAGATTTCCTACCTCTGGAATGCTAATAGTTTTTTGTTTAAAATTATGTTTTTGCTTTGCCATATCAATTTTTTTTGATAGAAATACAAAAATAACAAAAATTAAGTAGTTTTAAGGCAAGTTATTTTACTTTTAGTTTTAAACTAAGAAAAAGGCCTAATAAATTTACTAATTTTCATCTTTATATTCTCTTACCGAGTAAGGCAGTTCTCTATAAAAAACTAATTCATAATCAATGTACTTTTTATCATCCGTAACTTGCCAAGGCAAATCTTTATGAGAATATTCGCTAATCATTGTTGCCGACCAACCACTCATTTGCTCTATAACTTTATCAATAACTTCTTTTTCGCTTGCTTTTAATTTTGTTAAATCAGCTTTTATTAAAGGCAGATAGCGAGTTTGGGAATATCCATGATATTCAGTTTTTATTTTTTGTAATTGATCATCTTCAATCATTTGACTAATGATAATATCTAATTTTTGAGGAACCGGTCCATATGGTAATTTGCGATATCTTGCTCCTGTTAAATATTCTTCATAAATTTCGTAATAGTTAAAGTCAGAAAAATAAAGCAACTTGTAAAGAACACTTTCTCCGACATTAGGTTTACCCGCACATTTTTCAAGAATGTATATTAAAACATTTTTCAACTTATTTACTTTTAATTTAGGTGTAGAATCTCTTTCTTCTAATTTTTCTGAAAACTTTTCATCTTTCTCATCAAAAGTTTTAGTAATTGAAAAATTATTAGACATGAAATCATCTATGGAAAATTCCAATATTATTGACATTTTTTGCAATTCTAAAATATCAATACTTCTGTTTCCTAATTCAATTTGACTTAAAGAGGGGCGGGAAATTTTGAGCTTCTTAGCTAATTCTTCTTGTGTCAAACCCTTTTTTTTACGAAGTTCACTTATCCTTTGCCCTATTTGTTTATGTGATAAATTATTATTCATATCAACTTGTTCTAATTGTTTTAAAATACAAAAATAATAAATGTTTTAAAATAAAACAAATTTTTGTTTTAGAATCAATCTTTTGCAACAAGTTTCTTGAAAATTTACTTATTCTTTAACTATCAAACCTAACTCGTCAAGTTGTTGTTTAGAAATTTTGGATGGACTTTCTATCATAATATCTTTTCCTGAATTATTTTTTGGAAATGCTATATAATCTCTAATTGAATCGCTTCCACCAAATAATGATACTAATCTATCAAAACCTAGGGCAATTCCACCATGTGGCGGTGCTCCGTACTTAAAAGCTTGCATTAGAAAACCAAATTGAGCTTGGGCTTCTTCATCGGAAAAACCTAAATTTTTAAACATTAATGCTTGTAAATCCTTATTAAATATTCTGATTGAGCCACCGCCAATTTCAACTCCATTAATAACTAAATCGTATGCTTTCGCCCTAATCTCACTTGGTTTTGTTTCAAAAAGTTCGATGTCTTCATCAAGAGGCGAAGTAAAAGGGTGGTGTTTTGCATAATATCTATCAGTTTCTTTATCGTATTCTAAAAGTGGAAATTCTGTAATCCAAAGTGGTGCAAAGTTATCTTTTAATCTTAAGCCATTATCATCAGCTAATTTTAGTCTTAGCTCGCTAAGGGCGTGTAAGCTTATATCTTTATCTCCAGCAATAATTAAAATTAAATCGCCTTGTTTTGCTTGCATTTTTTCAGATATTAATTTCCAATCTTCTTGTGAGTAAAATTTATCAACAGAGGATTTAAAACTTCCGTCTGAGTTATATTTGCAAAAAACTAAACCTTGTGCTCCAAGTTGTGGCATTTTAACAAAGTCTGTAAGTGCGTCTATTTGTTTACGAGAATACTCGCTTGCATTTTCAAGAGCTATTGCCCCAATATATTCAGCAGAATCAAAAACCACAAAATTTTTGCCTTTAACTAAACTTGTAATATCTGTAATTGTCATTTCAAATCTTATGTCAGGCTTATCATTTCCATATTTTTCCATTGCTTGTTTATATGGCATACGTGGAAAATCATAATTTAAGTCAATATTTTTTATGGTTTTAAATAAATGTTTTATCATTGCTTCAAAACTTGTGATAACATCATTTTGGTCAACAAAAGACATTTCGCAGTCAATTTGGGTAAATTCCGGTTGTCGGTCGGCGCGTAAATCTTCATCTCTAAAACATTTCACAATTTGAAAATATTTATCCATTCCGGCTACCATCAACAATTGTTTGAAAGTTTGTGGCGATTGTGGTAGGGCATAAAATTCACCTTGGTTCATACGAGAAGGCACAACAAAGTCGCGTGCACCTTCAGGCGTTGATTTAATTAAAACAGGAGTCTCAATTTCGACAAAATCTTTTTCGTCAAGATATTTTCTTATTTCTTGAGCCATTTTATGACGAAGTAAAAGAGCATTTTTTACGGGATTGCGTCTAATGTCCAGATAACGGTATCTCATTCTAAGCTCATCGCCACCATCACTATTATCAATAATTGTGAAAGGTGGAGTTTCGGATTCGTTAAGAATTTCTATTTCTTGAATTTTAATTTCTATATCTCCTGTTGGGATTTTATCGTTTTTACTATATCTTTCAATCACTTCACCTGTAACGCTAATTACATATTCCCGTCCTATTTTATCTATGGTTTCTATAATTTTTTTAGAAGTATTTGCTTCTTCTACTGCGAGTTGTGTAATTCCGTATCTGTCGCGTAAATCTATCCAAATCATTCCGCCTTTATCTCTTTTTAATTGGACCCAACCACTTAGTTTTACTATTTGTCCAATATTTTCGCTACGCAATTCTCCGCAATTATGTGTTCTATACATATTATTTTTCATTTTAAAACTTTACAAAATTAAAAGATTATTAAATATTTTGGCTTAAATATTTAATATGCTATGCTACAAATTTAATTTCAATAATCATTTTTTGGTCCGAAAGCTAAATCACCTGCGTCACCTAATCCAGGAACAATATATGATTTTACAGTTAATTCATCATCTATGGCTCCTGCCCAAACAGTAATCATATTTTCGGGTAATATTTTTTCTATATAATCCAATCCATCTTTACTTGCAATAATTGTAGCTATATGCACGTGTTTTGGTTTTCCATAATTTAATAATCCTTTATAAGCCAGTTCAATGCTTCCACCGCTTGCAAGCATTGGGTCATTTATTATAACAACTCTATTCTCTATTGATGGAGCTGTAACATAATCAATTTTTATTTCAAAACTTCCATTTTTATTATATTTTCTATAGCCTGCAATAAAAGCATTGTCGGCATGGTCGAAATAATTTAAAAAGCCTTGATGATATGGCAGGCCTGCCCGTAAAATTGTAGTTATTACTGGTTGTTCTTTTAAAGTTGGAACAGTTGCAATTCCCAAACTAGTAGTAATTTCTTCGTCTGAAAAATTAAGATTTTTGCTAATTTCGTAAGCCATAATTTCTCCTGAACGCATAAGATTTGTTCTAAACCTTAATCTGTCTTGTTGAATTTGGTGGTCACGAATTTCTGCAATAAATTGGTCTAAAAGACTTCCTTTTCCGCCTAAAATATTAAGTTTCATTTCAAAACATGTTAATATTAATAAAGTGTAATAATAGTAATTTTTTTTTAATTTTTATTTGTTTTTTAAATTCTATTGTATGGATATCTTTCAAAATGCATATTTCTCACAAGATTAAAAAGTATTTCTTTAAATTCTTCAATATTTTCTTTGTTTTTTGCAGAAATAAAGACAGCAGGGTAATTTGTTTTTGCAAAATACATATTTTTAAAATCGTCTAATGAGTAATTTTCTCTATTTTTAGGATTTAAATCAAATTCATCTTGTGCCGAATAACTAAAAGCGTCTATTTTATTAAAGACCATTAATATTGGTTTATCATTAATTTTTAATTCTCTTAATGTATTATCAACTACTGTAATTTGCTCTTGGAAAGATTTGTGAGAAACATCTATAACATGTATTATTAAGTCTGATTCTTTAGCTTCATCCAAAGTAGATTTGAAAGATTCTATTAAGTTATGTGGTAATTTGCGTATAAAACCTACTGTATCACTTAATAAAAACGGCAAATTATTAATTACTACTTTTCTCACAGTTGTGTCTAAAGTTGCAAAAAGTTTATCTTCGGCTAAAACTTCGGATTTGCTTAGTAAGTTCATTATTGTTGATTTTCCAACATTTGTGTAGCCCACAAGTGCAAGTCTAATCATTTGTCCTCTATTTTTTCTTTGTTGGACAAATTGTTTATCAATTGATTTCAGTTCTTCTTTAAGTTTAGAAATTTTATCAAGAATTAGTCTTCTGTCTGTTTCGATTTGAGTTTCTCCAGGCCCTCTCATACCAATACCACCACGTTGTCTTTCTAAATGAGTCCACATTCTTGTTAGTCGTGGTAAAATATATTGATATTGTGCTAGTTCTACTTGTGCTTTTGCATGAGATGTCCTGGCTCTTTGTGCGAAAATATCAAGAATTAGATTTGTTCTATCTAAAACTTTTACTTCTAAAACATTTTCTATATTTCTAAGTTGGGTAGGGGATAGTTCGTCATCAAAAATTACTAATTTTATTTCCTTTTCTGTGATATAATCTAATATTTCTATTAATTTACCACTTCTTACATAAGTTTTTTGATTAGGTATTGTTAGGTTTTGAATAAAATGTTTTTTTGGTATTACTCCTGCAGTTTTAGCTAAAAAATCAAGTTCTTCAAGATATTCTTGCACTAATTCTTTAGTTTGGTATTGTGTTGCTACTCCAACTAAAACAGCTTCTTCTTCGCTTAAATAAAAATCTTCACTTATCATATATATTAATAAAAAGACCCCACCAAAAACTCTGGCAGGGTCTTAATTGATATTTTTTAATTTTTAGTATAATTTAAAATTAATGGGTACTATATAAGTAACAGGTACATTTTTTCCTCTTTGTTTACCTGGTGACCAGCTTGGTAATGTTTTTACAACTCTCATTGCTTCTGAGTCAAGATATGGGTCAACTCCTTTAGCTACTTGAACTTTAGTAACTTTACCTGTTGCATCTATCACAAACTGTATAAACACTCTACCTTGAATTCCATTTTCTTTAGCAATTTCAGGGTATTTTGTATTTTCGCTAATAAACTTCATTAAAGCAGCATCACCTCCTGGGTATTCAGGTTTAGTTTCAACCACAGCAAAGGCAATTGGTTCAACTTCTTCTTCAACTATTTCTACTTCTGTAATTTGAACAACTCTTGTACTTGTTTGAGTTTTTTCGTCAGCCTCTGTATTAATTTTAATATCGGCAACTTTCACATCATCATCTACTACAGTCAGTTCTTCGATAATTGTTTCTGGCTCTGGTTCTGGTTCTGGTTCGTCAAGTTCTTCGGGTGGAGCCTCTTGAATAGTGTTTTCTATTTCTTCTTCAACATAATCTGAATCACTCAAACTACCTAATGAGGAAGCTGTTACATCTTTTGAAGTCCATTCAAAAATAAAAAGTAAACTTGCTAATGCTAAGCTTAAACCTATTAAGAAAAATAAAAACTTTCTAGACTCTAAATCGGCTTTTTCTGATTTTTTTATTTGCATAATTAGTCAAAATTTAAAAATGTAAAAATACAACTATTTTTTCTTATTACAAAACAATTATGATGTAATTTTTATAATTTTGATACATTTTTTTAAATTTTCCATACAAATAAGCTGATAATTTTATTTTATAACTAAATAAAAGTTTGTTTTAGGCAGATTTTGTTAAAAAAATCTCTTCTTTAAATCATGTTAACTTGTTGATTTGTCGTGTTTAATCTTGTTCTTTTAACTCGCAATATGTTTCTTAACATATTATTTGCAATTAAAACTATTCTTTTTTGTGTTTTGTAAATTATATATTTGTGCCACTTGAAATAAATGTTTAATTATTAAATTACTAAATTATTAATTATGGCAAAAAAGAATGTGATTATTATTGGTGCTGCTGGAAGAGATTTCCACAATTTTAACACCTATTATAGAAACAATCCAAACTACAATGTAGTTGCTTTTACGGCAGCTCAAATTCCTGATATTGCAGGAAGAAAATACCCAAAAGAGTTAGCAGGTGAAGAATTATATCCTGAAGGTATTCCAATTTATGATCAAAGCGATCTTGAAAAATTGATTAAAGAATATAAAGTTGATGATTGTGTTTTTGCGTACAGTGATATTGAATACAGAGATATTATGAGTATTTCTGCAATGGTTAATGCCGCTGGTGCAAGCTTTGTATTATTAGGTCCAAAAGAAACTTCAATTAAAAGCACAAAACCTGTGATTGCAGTTGGAGCTATTAGAACTGGTTGTGGTAAAAGTCAAACTTCAAGAAGAATTATTGAAGCTTTTATGGAATTAGGCATAAAAGTAGTTGCTATTCGTCATCCAATGCCTTATGGTGATTTAAACGCTCAAAGAGTTCAAAGATTTGCTACAGTTGAGGATTTAAAAACTCACAAATGTACAATTGAAGAAATGGAAGAGTATGAACCACACGTAGTTAGAGGCAATGTTATTTATTCTGGCGTTGATTACGAAGAAATTTTAAGAGCTGCTGAAAATGATCCAAACGGATGCGATGTTATTCTTTGGGACGGCGGAAACAACGACTTCTCTTTCTATGAAACTGATATGATGGTTACTGTTGTTGACCCACATAGACCAGGGCATGAGATTTCTTATTATCCTGGCGAAGTTACTTTAAGATTAGCTGATGTTGTTGTAATAAATAAAATCGACACAGCTTCACCAGAAGGAATTCAAGAAGTAAGAGATAATATTAATAAAGTTAATCCAAATGCTATTGTAGTTGATGCTGCGTCTCCAATTACAGTTGATAAACCAGAATTAATTAAAGACAAAAAAGTATTGATAGTTGAAGACGGACCAACTCTAACCCATGGTAATATGACTATTGGTGCGGGTACTGTTGCTGCTAAAAAATATGGTGCAGCTGAGTATGTTGACCCACGTCCTTATACAGTTGGTAAATTAACTACTACTTTTGAAACTTATCCAGGAATTGGACAATTATTACCAGCTATGGGATACGGTGAAGAGCAAATTGCAGACTTAGAAAAAACTATTGCCAACACTCCTTGTGATACTGTTGTAATTGCTACTCCTATTGATTTGTCGAGAATTGTAAAAATTGATAAACCAACAGCAAAAGTTGAGTATGAATTACAAGAAATTGGTCAACCCGACTTTAAAGTAATAATTAAAGACTTTGTTGATAAATACGTTAAAAAATAATTTTTTTCATAACTAAATTAGAAAAGAGTTTGATTTTTAAGTCAAGCTCTTTTTTTTATCTTGTAATTATTGGCTTATAACTCGTTAAAATTCATAGAATCTTGATTTTTGTTATATTCAGCACAATCAGTTTCAACTGAAATTTCGTTTGGACGAGTGAAAGTAGCATTTCTGCTATAAGGTAATTTCTTGTCATCATACACTTTTTGCATATATAATCCCCAAATTGGCAATGCTAAAGAAGCTCCTTGACCGAGAGTGATATATCTAAATCTAATACTTCTTTCTTCGCCACCAACCCAAACTCCATTTACTAATTCTGGTGTTATTCCAATAAACCAGCCATCAGAGTGATTATTGGTAGTTCCTGTTTTGCCGGCTATTTCAGAATTAATTTTATAGGTAAAACGCAACCTAGAACCTGTACCTTCGTTCACGACCCCTTTCATTAAGTCTATCATTAAATATGCAGTTTCTTCGCTAAGTGCTTGGGTTTGAATTTGTCCAAAAGTTGCTAAAACATTTCCATTATGGTCTTCTATTCTTGTAACATATATAGGTTTAGTATATAAACCACCATTTGCAAAACTAGCGTAGGCTGCAACCATTTCACTTAATAAAACTTCGGCAGCTCCTACACAAATTGAGGGGAAAGGGTCTATATGACTATTTACGCCTAATTTTTTTGCAATAGAGACTACGGCTTCAGGGGAAAATTGTTTTAATACCCATGCAGAAATTTGATTTAAAGATAGTGCTAATCCGGTTTTTAAACTTATCATTTCGCCGTCTAATTTTGAAGGTGAAAATTTTGGAGTATAATATTCGTTGGGAGAGCCTTCAGGTAATTTAAAAGTAACTTCAACATTAGGAATTTGTGTACAAGGAGAATAGCCATTTTGCATAGCTAAACAATAAATAAAAGGTTTTACTGTAGAACCAACTTGTCGTCTTGATTTAGTAACTTGGTCAAATTGAAAATGTTTGTGGTCTATGCCGCCAACATAAGCTCTAACATTTCCTGTTTTTGGTTCCATAGACATAAAACTGGCACGTAGAAATTTTTTGTAATATCTTATTGAATCCATAGGTGTCATAATTGTATCAATTTGACCATTCCATGAAAAGACTCTCATTTGTTCGGGATTATTAAAAGATAGTTTTATCGAATCTTCGCTCATTCCATTAGCTTTTAACACTCTCCATCTTTCGCTTCTACGCATAGATGAATACATTATTTTTTCAATTTGGTCTAGAGTAAGGTCATTGGCAAAAGGAGCATTTTTATTATATTTTTGGTCTTTAAAAAATTCAGGTTGAATATATCCTCCAATATGTTCTCTAATTGCTTCTTCGGCATATTTTTGCATTCTAGAGTCTATAGTTGTATAAATTTGAAGTCCATCGCTGTATATATCATAATTTTGACCATTAGATTTTATATTTTTATTACACCACCCATAAGAAGGGTCTGTATGCCAGTTGATTGAATCTTCAATATAATCTCTAATGTCTATATAATCGTTAACGTTTGGTTCTGAGGCAGTTAGCCAAAGTCTTAAAAATTCTCTAAAATAAGTTGCAGAGCCTATATTATGATCGACTTTTTGATACCTTAATCCTAAAGGGCATTGTTTTAGAGAGTCTAATTCAGTTTTAGTAATTTTTCCATATTTCATCATTTGACCTAATACAACATTTCTACGTTGCATAGTTTCTTCGGGTCGTCTAAGTGGGTTGAATAATGAGGGATTTTTTGCCATTCCAACCAACATTGCAGCTTGAGTAACAGATAAACCAGTTGGAATTGTATCAAAATATACTCTTGAAGCAGATTCTATCCCAACAGCTAAGTTTAAAAAATCAAATTTATTAAAATACATTTCAATAATTTCTTCTTTAGTGTAATTTTTTTCTAATTTAACTGCTATCACCCATTCTTGAAATTTACGGTTTGCTATTTTAAATTTCGACATTTTTTCTTCTCTAGGAAAGAGCATTTTTGCTAATTGTTGTGAAATAGTGCTACCCCCACCTTTTTTATTTCCGGTTAAAATTCCGGAGAACACTCTTGGTAAAGCTTTGAAATCTATTCCTGAGTGGGAATAAAATCTAATATCTTCTGTAGCAATAAGTGCATCTATAAGATGTGGTGAAAGTTCATCATACGAAATATTAGATCTATTTTCACGGAAATAAGTCCCTAGCAAAACTAAATCGCTAGAATACACACGTGAAGCCAAATTTTCTTTTCGATTTTCTAGCTCTTCGAAACTAGGCATATATCCTAAACTGCCTTTTGATAATAAAAGAAAGTATAAAAAGAGGGCTATAATGAAAATTCCTATACTTCCCCAAAAACTAATTAAGAAAATTTTAGTAAATTTTTTAGAATATGTTACCTTTGTATTTTTATTTTTCATAATATTAAAAATTATGGTGTAAAATTATATTTATTTTTATTAATATGTGTATAATTTTTCTTTATTTTTGCACACTAAAATTTTAACAAGTAAAATGAGTACGAATTTAGTAATAGTTGAGTCCCCTGCAAAGGCAAAAACCATTAAAAAGTTTTTAGGTGATGATTTTGTCGTGAAATCAAGCTTTGGACATATTAGAGATTTATCAAAAAAGAATTTGGGAATAGATATTGAAAATGGTTTTATCCCACAATATGAAATCCCTGTAGAAAAGAAAAAAGTAGTTGCTGAACTAAAAAAACATGTTTCTGAAGCAAAAGTTGTTTGGTTAGCCTCTGATGAAGACCGCGAGGGAGAAGCCATTTCTTGGCATTTAAAAGAAGTTTTAAATCTTAAAAAAATTAAAACTAAACGAATAGTTTTTCACGAAATTACTAAAGATGCAATTCAAAATGCTATAAAAAACCCTAGAGAAATTGATAATAATTTAGTAAATGCACAACAAGCTAGGCGGGTTTTGGATAGATTAGTAGGATTTAATTTGTCGCCTTTGCTTTGGAAGAAAATAAAACCAGCCCTTTCGGCAGGAAGAGTTCAATCTGTTGCTGTAAAGCTAATTGTAGAAAGAGAAAGAGAAATTAATTCTTTTGCCTCAAATACCTATTATAGAATTGTTGGATTTTTTAAAGTTGGAAAAAGTCAAATTAAAGCTGAACTTAATAAAAAGTTTAAAACTTTAGAAGAAGCACAAGCTTTTTTAGAAACTTGTAAGACTGAAGAGTTTGCTATTTCAGATATTGTAAAAAAACCGGGAAAAAAATCACCTGCAGCTCCTTTTACTACTTCTACTTTACAGCAGGAAGCAGGCAGAAAATTGGGTTATTCTGTAGGTCAAACAATGAAATTTGCCCAGAGTTTGTATGAAAATGGTTTTATAACTTATATGAGAACAGATTCGGTTAATTTATCTAACTTAGCTATTGGAAGTTCCAAAAAATTTATTGAAAATACTTTTGGTGCGGAATATGTTAAAACCAGAAAATATACTACAAAAATAAAAGGAGCTCAAGAAGCTCACGAGGCAATAAGACCTACATTTATTGAAACTGAAACTATTGACGGAACAAAACAAGAGCAAAAACTATATGATTTAATTAGAAAAAGAACTATTGCCTCTCAAATGCAGGATGCCAAAATTGAAAGAACTATTATTACAATTAATAATGTTAATAATAAGATTAATTTTATTGCAACAGGCGAAGTTGTTGTTTTTGACGGATTTTTAAAATTATATATAGAGTCAACCGATGATGAAAATGCTGATGAAACGCAATCAATTTTACCATTAGTAAAAAAAGGCGACAAAGCTATTGTGTCGAAAATTGAAGCAAATCAAAAATTTGAACAAGCTCCTTATCGATATTCAGAAGCTAGTTTGGTTAAAAAAATGGAAGAACTCGGTATTGGTCGTCCATCAACTTATGCACCTACTATTTCTACTATTCAGCAAAGGGAATATGTGATAAAAGAAAGTAGAAGCCCTAAAAATAGGGAAATTATTAATTTGATTTTAGAAAATGGGAAAATAGAAAAGAAAAAGGAAAAAGAAAAATTTGGTGGGGAGAACAATAAATTATTCCCAACTTCTATGGGCGTTGTGGTTACTGATTATTTGATAAATCATTTTGATAATATACTAAGCTATGATTTTACTGCAAAAATTGAAGAGGAGTTTGATAAAATTGCAATTGGAAAAATTGCCTGGGATAAAATGTTGTCAAAATTTTATGAAACATTCTCTATACAAGTAGAAACTAGTTTGAAAGAAAAAGAAACTACTAAATGGGAAAGAGAAATAGGCATTCACCCCGAAACAGGTTTACCTATTGTTTTAAGAATTGGTAAATACGGACCTTATGCTTCTATTGAAGGTACAGAAACACCAAGATATGCTAGTTTAAGAAAAAATCAAAATGTTGAGAGCGTTAGCCTTGAAGAAGTACTTGATTTATTTAAACTACCTCGTAATATTGGAACTTACGAAGATGACGATTTAATTGTTGCTATTGGAAAATATGGACCTTATGTGAAAAATAATGGAAAGTTTTATAGCATAAAAAAACAAGACGATCCTTATACCATTAATAAAGAAAGAGCGATTGAAATTATAAAAGAAAAAGTTTCGCAACAAAAAGAAGCGTTTAGCCGCACATTTGACGAAATGCCAGGATTGAAAATATTAAAAGGAAGGTACGGACCTTATATTTCTTATGAAAAGAAAAATTATAGAATACCTAAAACTTACGATCCTGAAAAAATGGACTTAGAAGATTGTAAAATTATTATTTCTAAGAGTAAAAAAGTATAAATTTTATTCTGTTTTAACCAAAAATTGAGTTAATTTTATGAAAAAAATAGTGGTAAACTAAAAATATTGTGTTTTGAATAATAAAAATTAATAAAAAAACGTTGATTTATTGAAATAATTATTATTTTTGAAAATTGTTTTATAAAATAAGTTAGAAATATGATTAGAATAATGAAAAAAAACAGTAAGCAGAATTTTTATTTTACATACTTATTAACAATTTTGCTTTAAATTAACAAAAAATGTTAATAAAATTTGGAGATATGAAAAAAATATATTTTATTTACAAATTAAATAAAAATTGGTTTAAGTATTGAAAGTGATAAACAAGAATTATATGAGGAAAGTTTTATTATTAGTAATGTTTTTAGGTAGTATTTTTGTTAAATATTCACTTGCTCAGGTGGATCCACACTTTAGTTTATTTGAATATTCTCAAAATATATATAATCCCGGAGCAGCGGGTAGCAATAATGCAATGTGTGTTACTAGTTTACATCGTCAACAGTGGGTGGGTTTTAAAGAAGAAGGAAGACCAATAACTTCTTTATTTACATTTGATATGCCTATAGCTAATATAATAGGTGTAGGTTTAAACATCCAACAAGATATTATTGGGTTTCAAAAAGATTTAAGTGTTGGAGCTAATCTTGCATATCGTTTAGACTTAGATCCTGGGACTTTGGGAATTGGTCTTGGTCTAGGAATTATAAATAGGTCTATTGATGGAAACTGGATAACTAATGAATCTTTGAATGGACAACCTGTTTATAGAGACCCGAATATTCCGCATATGGAATCTGTAACCAGTTTTGATTTGAATTTTGGAGCCACTTTTGTTGGAGATGCTTTTTGGATTGGCCTGTCATCTACTCACTTGTTGGAACCAACAATTAAATATGATATTGATAATCCAAGTTATATAGCAAGACATTATTATTTAACAGGTGGTTATGAATATTCTTTGCCAAACCCTTCTTTTGATTTGATTGGAACAGCAATGGTTCAGTCAGATGGAAGTACGGTTGAAGCACAAATAAATGGAAAATTATTATTTAATAAATCTTTTTGGGGTGGTTTATCTTTTAGATATAGTGATGCAATAGTACCAATGATAGGTGTTCACTTAATTAGTGGACTAAGTTTTGCTTATAGCTATGATGTTAGTTTAGTGAAAATCGGTTCAAATATTTTAGGTTCACATGAGTTAATGGTTAGATATTGCTTTAATGTATCTAGAGATAGAACACCAGGAAGACATAGAGGAGTTAGAAGATTGTAACCTTTTAAATTTTTTTACGTATAATTAGAACGCTTACTTAAAAATAGAATAATTATGAGAAAATTACTCATCATCAGCGCAGTAGTCATAGTGGCTCTTAGTAGTTGTCGCTATTATGGTAGTGGCGAACTGACAGGGATAGATAGAAAACTATGGCACACACCGGATCCTTATGGAATGTTATTCATTCCACCGGGAACTTATCAAATGGGACCAAGTGATCAAGATGTTCCTTATTCAATGACTGCCCAAAGTAAAACTGTTACTATTCAAGGTTTTTGGATGGATGAAACAGAAATTACAAACTCCGAATATCGACAGTTTGTTGCTTGGGTACGTGACTCTATGGCTTTAACAGTTTTAGGTAAAGAAACCAAAAATAGCGTAGATTTTGGTGATATTACCACTACGAAATCATATCAGCCAACAGATTTTATCATTGACGACACGGATGTTTCAGAAGATGAATCTAATTTTATTACTAATATGTATGAAAATGGCGAGTTTGATTTTGATGATTATGATAATTATAACTTCTTAGATTGGAGAGGTCCTTTAGATTATAATAATCTTGAAATTAAAGGTATTTTAATTAAAAATGAAATTCCAAATAATTTCAATCAAACTTTATATCTATTGCCTCCAGCAGAACTTTATCATTTTATGCGTCAAATTGATTTAAATACAGATGCTTTGTATTATGACTATTTTTGGTTTGATTATAAACAAGCAGCTCAAAAACATACTTTTAGACCTGGTGCTGATGGAAATGAACAAGATATTTCACGTACTTTCAACAGAGAAGGCGACCATGGGCTAAGAATAGGTCGTCATTTTAATCCTGAAACAGGAACTTATGAAGGCAAAATTTCTGATCGTGAAAAATTAGATGAAGAAAGACCTTGGGATGACTTTGCAGAAAGAGAAGTTAGAAATTACGATGGAAGAACAGATGCCGGTCGTCATGGTGGAAGATATAGCTATTGGATGCGTGAAAAAGTACATATTTATCCAGATACTTTGTGTTGGATAAGTGATTTTACTTATTCTTATAATGAGCCAATGACCAAAATGTATTTTTGGCATCCTGCATATGATTATTATCCTGTTGTAGGCGTTAGCTGGACACAAGCAAACGCATTTAGTATGTGGAGAACTATGCTGAAAAATGCTTATCAAAGAACAACAAATGATTATAATTTGAATGATTATCGTTTGCCAACAGAATCAGAATGGGAGTATGCTGCCAGAGGTGGTTTAGATTTATCAATGTATCCTTGGGGTGGTTTATATACACGTAATTATAGTGGTTGCTTTATAGCAAACTTTAAACCTATGCGTGGTAATTATTATGACGATGGTGGAGTTCAAACTTTAATGGTTGCTACTTATGACCCAAATGAATGGGGATTATATGATATGGCAGGTAATGTCGCAGAATGGACAAGTAATGCATATGATGAAAGTGCTTATAGTTTTACTCATGACTTAAATCCTGATTATCAATATTATGCCCATCCGGATGACCCTCCAGCAAGAAAACGTAAAGTAGTTAGAGGTGGTTCCTGGAAAGATGTGGCTTATTATATGCAAAATGGAACACGTACTTATGAATATCAAGATTCTGCAAAAAGCTATATCGGTTTCCGTTGCGTGAGATCTTATTTAGGAAGACATAGAGCAGATGGAACTTCTTATTCTCAAGTGTATTAATATATAGGTATAAAATGTTTTGTTAAATATAAATTAAAATAGAGTATTAATTAAAAACTGACACGATTATGAACATTAGTGAATTTTTCGCAAGCAAGAAGTGGAAAAAGTTTATGGGTTTTATTTACGGTTGGGGAGCTGCAATCGTTATGGTAGGTGCATTATTTAAAATTCAACATTTACCCGGAGCAGGTATAATGTTGACAGTTGGTCTTTTGACAGAAGCTGTTATTTTCTTTCTTTCTGCATTTGAACCACCTCATCATGAATATGACTGGGGCTTGGTATATCCTGAATTAGATGGTATTGAAGAAAATTTAACTGTCCTTGATAAAAAAGCTGCTATTTCTTCAAAAAAATCAGCATTAGAAAAATTTGATGCTATGATAGAAAATGCAGAAATAACTCCCGAGCTTTTTGAAAAACTTGGGCATGGTCTTAAAAATTTAAATTCTACAGCAGAAAAACTGCATGACGTTTCTGATGCCACTGTTGCAACCAATACTTATGTAGCTAATTTTGAAAAAGCTTCTGAAAAAGTTGCTAGCTTTGCTGACGCATATGGAAGTTCTGCCGAAAAATTAAATTCCGAAGCAGAAAGATTAGCTAATACATATGAAAAATCTGCTTCTGTAGTTGGAAATTCCGGTGAAGCTCTTGCTAATACCTACAATAGGTTGATAGAAAATATGAATAATGAATTATCAATGTCAGCAGGTAGTGGCAAAACATATAATGAGCAACTAAGCATAATGAATAAAAATCTTACTGCTTTAAATGCTGTTTATGAACTTCAACTGCAAGGAACTAACCAACAAATAGAATCATCTAAAGCAATGTATAGTGGCTTAGACGAAATTTTAGAAAATATGAAACAATCTGCTGAAGATACTAGAAAATATCGCGAAGAAATCAGTAAATTAAGTCATAATCTAGCTGCAATGAATACTGTTTATGGTAATATGTTGTCTGCTATGAACTTTAAAGTAGATTAATTTAGAGCTTGATAATTTTTATGTCGAATTTAAAATCTTAATAATATGGCAGGAGGAAATTGCCCGGAAACCCCGAGGCAGAAAATGATAGGAATGATGTATTTGTTTTATACAGCATTACTTGCTTTGAATGTATCCTCTGAAATTGTAACAGCCTTTGTTAAAATTGATGAGAGTATTCAAAAAACAACAATAAATTTTTCAGCTAAAACTCAGTCTCTATATGGCAGAATTGATGCTAGTGTTGCTGATCAACCTGGAAAATACACCCAATTAGCAAAACAAGCTCATGATATCGAAAAAGAATCTAATGAGTTTTTTCAAAATATTGAAGACTTAAAATTACAGATATTAAGAGAAAGTCAAGGCCCCGAAGCTAGTTTAGAAGATGAAATTAAAAAGAAAGACGACCTTCATGCTGCAACTATCGTAATGGTTGGCGAAGGTGGACCAATGATGGGTAAAGAACTGAGAGGATGGTTAGATTCTTATAGAGAACTTTTGTTAGGAATAGTTCAGGACACTTCATTAACAGTTTATAAAAATATTGCTAAAAATTTAGAGGCTAAAGACCAATTAGATAATAAAGAAGAACCTTGGACTTGGGAAGAAACTTTATGTCGTGGTATGCCTATGATTGGAACTTTAGCAATGTTATCTAAATTACAAGCTGATATTAGAAATTCAGAAGCTGATGTCTTAGAGTTTATGATTGCTAAATTAGAAGGCTTAGATATACGTATTACTTCTCTTGAGGCCTTGGTAAGTTCTCCTCGTAGCTTCGTTATTAGAGGTGGTAAATATACATCTAATGTATTTTTAGGAGCTCGCGATACTTCAATGCGACCAACAGTTTATTTAACTTATAATGCACCTTTCTATGACTCAACTGTAGTTGATGGTGAAGTTCAATATAAACTGCGTCAAGGTGCAAACTATGATACCCTACCTATTGATGAATCTGGTAAAGGTGTGCATACACGTGATTGTGGTGGAGTTGGTGATTTTACTTATGGAGGTCTTGTGCATTATGTTTCTAATCGTGGTGATATGTGGATGCCTTATTCATCTGTATATCAAGTTGGAGATGCTGGTTTTACTGTTTCTGCTAGTGCATGTAATGTCTTCTATAGAGGATTGGATAATCCCGTTGAAGTGGCAGTTTCTGGATACCCACAAGAAGCTGTAAGCGTTAGCATCACAGGAGGTGCTTCTATTGTAAGGTCTGGCGCAGGATATATAGTAAAAGTTCCGGCTTCTGTAACAGCTAAAGAAGTAAATATTTCTGTGTCAGTTAGAACAGAAGAAGGAGGTCGTACTCTAGGATCTAAAACTTTTGCGGTTTTAAACGTGCCGCCACCAACATTAGTTATTGCAGGAGCCTACAAAGACGGTGCTTCTGTTCCAAAAGGAGCAATTACAAGAACACCAACTTTGACTGCTAACTTAGAGTCTGATTTCTTCCCATTTAAGGGAGTTAATTATAGTGTTATTGCTTACGAGTTTTTATATTCTGTAAGAGGTGTAACTCAAACTATTGCTGGAACAGGTTCTAATATACCAAAAGCAATTCTTGATAATTTAACCCCAGGTTCTGCAGCAAGTTTTACAAATATTAGAGTTTCTAGCCCCTCTGGTGAAAGAAAAACTAATGGTATAACTGTGAAAATACAATAATTTAAAATTTCTATATTATGAAAATAGTTAATAAGTTTTTCCCTCTTTTAGTGCTTATCACTCTTTGTCTGCCTATTAGTGCGCAAGTTTTAGATGGTGCTTATATGCGTGAACATGTAGTTGAACGCAGTTTCGTTCCTTATCCTGAAATTAGAGAAGCTGATGCTATGTACTCTAAAAAAATTCTAAGAGTATTAGAATTAAGAGAAAAACAAAACCATCCTTTATATTTCCCAATTTTAAGAATGACTTATCCCGGAACAGGTGAAGACGGAACAATCATTCAGCCACAAAGAAGTAGAGTAAATTTGATTTGGTTGATGTATAATATTGGTATTCTTGGTGAATTGTATGATATGAGAACAGGAGAGTTGGTTGATACAACTTATGGAAAAAGATATCCAGTGTATAAATTAGATGCTTCTGATATTACTAATTGGTGGAGACAACCCATAGATGTTGACGATGAACTAAGAGAAAACTTGTTGGCATATAAAGAAAAAATACTTGTGCCGGATGGCGAAGGAGGAACTTATGAAGAAACTATTGACTCTAAACTTGACGATACTAGAGCTTTAGATAAATTATGGGTCTGGGAAGAATGGGTATTCGATAAACAAAGATCTGTAATGGATGTGCAAATAATTGCAATTGCTCCTGACGGATGGGTTGTTAAAGACGAAACTGTTGAAAGAGTTTGGCCTTTCTGGATATGGTTTCGTGATTATAGACCGCTATTTGCTTCTTATGAAGTTTTCAATTCTCATAATGACGCTGAACATAGAACTTTTGATGATATATTTTTTAAAAGAAAATTTTCTAGCTATATTGTTGCTGAATCAAATAACTATGATAACCGCTTAATTTCAGATTATTTATTGGGAATTGATGCTATTAGAGAAGGTGAAAGAATACAAGAAAAAATAAGCCTAATGGAACATGACCAATGGGAATATTAAAAAAATATGAAAAAAAGGCTGTCAGAAAAGTATTGACAGCCTTTTTTTTGTGATCCCTAGAGGACTCGAACCCCTATCTTAAGAACCGGAATCTTATATTCTATCCATTGAACTAAGGGACCATAATCCTGCAAAAATACAAAATTTAATTTAGCTTAAAAATATAGTTTTTTAGAAAATATTTTTTAAATTTGTTACGTGAAAAAATTTTTACTTGCATATTTCTGTATTTTATTATTTACTAATTCATTTTCCCAATCAGATGAATATTATTTCTATGGTGATCAGCTTTTGTATTTTGCCTATAGTGGGGATTTTGATGGAGTTAAAGATATTATTCGAAATAATAAAACAAATGTCAACTTTGTTGATTATTGGGGTGTTTCGGCTCTAATGTTTGCTGCTGAACAAGGACACGATTCCATTGTTGATTTTCTAATAAAAAATAAAGCCGACTTAAATTTAAGTTCGTTTGAAAATGGAAATACAGCCCTGCATAGTGCAATAAAATTTAATCATATCAAAATTGCAAGTAATTTAATTAAAGCTAAAGCCGATATTGATGCAATAGATTTTGACGGAAGAACTTGTGTGCATTATGCATGTATTTATGGGTATTATCCTATCCTAGATTTATTGTTGTCTAATAATGCTAAACCTGACCTGAAAGATATTTATGATTTCACGCCTCTAATTTATGCGGTGATGTATAATAACAATAATGCTATTATGCTGTTGCGTTTATATGATGCAAATGCTAATTTTGTGCTTGAAGATTCGTCTAATGTTTTTCATTTAGCAGCAGAAAATTCTAATATCTGGTATTTTGAAAATTTTAGTAATGAAATTGACCTAAAAGAAAATATTTTTGGGATAAAACCAATAGAGTCTTCAATTATTTATGGCCAATACGAAATGTTAAATTGGTTTTTAGAAAATAATTATGAACTTAGGGATACTATAAACTCTGTTTATACACCAAAAACATTAGCAAAATATAGCGGAAATAGAAAAACTAAAAAAATTATTAAAAATCTCGGGATAAAAGATTTTAATTATTTATGGTTTGATAGATTAGGCTTAAATCAATCCTTGATGTTTAGTAAAACCGATTTTTTTTGGACAACTAGCCTTAGTATTTTAGAACCTAGATATGGAATTGAATTTGAAACAGGGTTTTTTTATCGACATTTCGAAAAATTGATTTTACAAGCCATTGATAATTACTCCTATTACCAATTGCGGGAATCTAGAAAAGGATTGTATGTGCTTGGTTTAAAAAATTTTAAATTGATAAGAAGTAAAAAGAATTTTTATATGGATTTTTATGCAGGATTAAGAGCTGTAAAATGGTGGGGAGAATTTGACGGGATAGAAAATAAAATTGTTGATGAAATCGGAGTTTCTCCATTTTTAGGGATTAGCCTTCATAATAGAACTGATGCGAAAATCAAACTTTCTACAGAATATTTAAATACGAATATATATGCTCAATCTAAGTTTTTTTATTCGCTAAGTTTAAATTTTTTAATTAATTTTAGAAATAATGAAAACATCACTAAACATAAATATATTATTCGTTATTAGTAGTTTAAGTTTAATGTTATTCTTAAACTCCTGTGATGATGATTATATTCAAAACGTTGATAGCGAAACCATTGATTGTCAATATTGTTACGAAAACTTACCCCAATTGGTTGAAATGAAATTAATTTTTAATATGAAAAAATATAAAGAAGAAGTTTATTTTACTGTATATTCAGGTAATGCTTTTTCTTCTGCTATTTGGATGCAAGGATGCACAGATAATAATGAGTTATGGATAGAAGTTCAGCCAAACCAAAAATATACTGTGGTTGCTGAATACTTGCAAGATGATAAAATAATTTATGTAATAAATGATGCGGTAGTGAAAACAAAATTTTTTAAAAATCTTTGTGATGAACCCTGCCATTATGTTTATGAAGTTAGTTGTGATTTGAAACTCGGGAAACATAAATATAATTAATTAAGTTTAGCTAAATCCTGCAAATTGTATATTATTATAACTTGGTTTATGAAATTTAAACTTTGTTAATATAAAATTTATTTATTTTTTCCTAAGTAAATATAAAATTGATTATTTTTATTGAAATTATTTATTATTAAATATATTATAAATTTTATGAAAAAATTACTTTTATTTTTTATTTTTTTAATTGTTAGTGTTTTTCTATTTTCTCAACAAACAGAGATTATTCCTTTATCTACAAGCTATAATAAACTTGAATTTAAAGGCTTTACGCCAACTAGCTTTTCAGCTAAATTGCAAATGAAAGAGCTAAGAGCTAGCAATAAAATTATAGAAAATCGTGAATTTGCAAGTATAGATTTAGAAGGTTTTGTTGCTTCTGGACCTGTAGGACAAGCCGGTTTGCCAACTCTAAGCAAAATGATTGAAGTGCCTCAAGCGGCTGAAATTCAAATAGTTATAATTGGGTATTCTCAAGAAGTTATTAATCTTTCAGAATATGGAATTAATAAAATTGAGCCTATTCAACCCTCGTACAGCAAGAGCACACCAATAGAAGAGCAACATTTTGTTATTGATGAAAATTATTATAATACAGATTTTTATGATACCGAAGATATTGTAAAAGCTGAAATATATGGAACAATGCGTGGTGTGAGAATTGCTAGTATTATTGTTCGCCCTTATCATTATAATCCTGTGGAAAATACTTTAATTGTTTATAATGATTTAGATTTTGAGATTAATTTTGTTAATGCTGACTTATCTCTAACTGAAGAAATGAAAAATAAGTATTATTCTCCAGAGTTTGAAGGAGCTTATTCTCAACTTATTAATTATTCTGCTCCTGCAACAAAAGATGCACTTACAAATTTTTCTGCTCCCTTAAAATATGTTATTGTTGCAAACCAAACTTTTCAATCAACTTTGCAGCCTTTTGTACAATGGAAAACTAAACAAGGATTTAATGTAATTGAACATTATGTTGCAAGCGGTACTTCAAATACTACAATTAAAAATTATTTGCAAGGTTTATACAATGCTGCCACAAGTTCTGATCCTGCTCCAATTTATTGTTTAATTATTGGAGATCATAGTGGTAATTACTCTATTCCTGCCTTTGCAACTAAGGTTTCTGGGAATAACCATATTACTGATCTTTATTTTGCTTGTTTTGATGGAACAAGTGATTATTTGCCGGATATGTATTATGGTAGAATTTCTGCAGAATCAACTACTGAGCTTCAAAATGCTTTGGATAAAATTTTGCCTTATGAACAATATTCTCTGTCAAATTTCGATTATTTAGATAATGCACTTTTAGTTGCAGGTGTTGACTCTTATTGGGCAAATAAGTGTGGAAATGCTGCTGTTTTGTATGGAGTAAATAATTATTTTAATACAGCTCATGGTTTTGCAAATATTTATGCTTACTATTATAATTCTACTTCTTATCCTTATTCTGTTGTTACATCAAATAGTTCAGGTGCTTCTAGTAATATAAATTCAAAAATTGCCGCTGGTCTTGGTTTTGGAAATTATACTGCTCATTGCGATCATAATGGTTGGGCAGATCCTGCTGTTGTAAATTCCAATATACCAAATTGGCAAAATAAAGATAAATACCCATTTTTAATTGGTAATTGTTGCTTGTCTTTTGAATTTAATAAGAGTGATGCTTTTGGTGAAACACTTTTATATACTAAAGATGCTGGAGCGGTTGGCTATATTGGAACTTCTAATAGTTCCTATTGGTACGAAGATACTTATTGGGGGCTTGGTTTAGTTTCTAATTCAACAATAGATGCAGGAAATATTACAGCATATAATTATTCAAATACAGGCTTGGGTTTTATGGATGGAATTTTTCATGAAAATGGAGAGCCTTATTCTGATTGGTATTACACAGCTTCACAAATTATTACTTGTGGAAATTTAGCTGTTCAGGCTAGTTCGCAAACTGACCTTAAGCAATATTATTGGGAAATTTATCATGTTTCTGGAGATCCTTCTTTAATGCCTTATATGTCAAAACCAAATGCATTATCACTTTCTTTTGCAAATCCAATTACAGGTGCTAGCTCATTAACTGTAAATACAGAACCTTATACATATGTTGCAATTTCAAAGGATAATGTTTTATTAGACGCAAAATGGTCGGGTAGTGGAACTTCTGTAAATCTAAACTTTCCTCCACTTACCGGTACTCAACATTGCATAGTTGGTACAAAGCAGGATAGAGTTCCGTATATTAACGAGGATGTTGTTCCAATTACTCCAAATCCTCCAATTGCTGATTTTAATGCAAATCCAACAAGTATTTTGGAAGGAGAAACAGTTAATTTTACAGATGCTTCCCAATATGCTAATAGTTGGGAATGGGATTTTGGAGATGGACAAACTTCAAACGAACAAAACCCAAGCCATATATACTCTTCTGTTGGAACTTATACAGTGAGTTTAACTATAACAAATTCTTTGGGTAATGATACTAAAACCAAAACCAATTATATTACAGTAAATGTAAATACAAATCCACCAAGTGCCGATTTTGTTGCTAATCAAACAAGTGTAAGCATGGGGGCTACGGTTAATTTTACTGATTTATCTATAAATAATCCATTATCTTGGGATTGGGAGTTTGAAGGAGGGGTACCTGCAACTAGCTCGCAACAAAATCCAAGTGTTGTCTATAATATGCCCGGAATTTATAATGTTAAATTAACAGTTTCAAATAATTATGGAAATGATATAGAACAAAAAAATGCTTATATTACTGTTTCTCTGCCGGATTATTGTTCAGCAGGCTCTTCAAGTGCTGCTTATGAAGGAATTAGTAATTTTACTTGTAATACAATAAATAATTCTTCAGGTAAATCTACATATACTGATTTTACTAATATTTCTACAGATTTAATGATAGGTCAAACTTATCCTTTTACTGTAACTACTGCCAATGGGTATTCAAGCGACCAAGTATTAATTTGGGTGGATTGGAATAGAAATGGCAATTTTGTTGATGACGGAGAAAATGTATTTACCTCTTCAAATGGTGCTGGTCCGTATTCTGGAAATATTACTGTTCCAAATGAGGCAACATCTGGACCTGTAAGGGTTAGAATACGTTTACATGATACAAGCACATCATATAATCCTAATTCAACACCTTGTGGAAATTCTGGATATGGCGAAGTTGAAGATTATACTTTTAATTTAATTAGTCCAAATATTCCCCCAACAGCTGATTTTTCTATAAATGGACCGGAGTTTTGTTCTGGTGAAGTAAATTTTACAGATATGTCATTCTTAGCTGATTCTTGGTCATGGGATTTTGGAGATGGAAATATAAGTGTAGAACAAAACCCAACTCATAATTATGCAAGCTCAGGTACATATACTGTTTCCTTAAATGTTACAAATGATTATGGTAATGATACCAAAATAATTACAAATGCTGTTATCATTGATATGCCTGAAGCTCCTACAACTACCGGTGCTAACGCCTGCGGAAGTGCTGAATTAAGTTTATATGCTTCAGGAAATGGAAATTTAGTTTGGTATAATACACCAATTGGTGGAACAGCAATGAATACAGGAGATACTTATACTAATACATTTACAAATACAACAGATTTTTATGTTGAATCGCAAATAATAACCGAAGAAACGGGAAACGTGGGACCAGAAAACTATAATTTTGGAACAGGAGGATTTTTTAATGCACCAGCACAGCATGGCTTGTATTTTAATGCAGAACGTGATTTTACTCTTGTTTCTGTTGTAATTCGTAGTTCTAATACAGGAAATAAAACTATTACATTAGTGGATAGTGAAAATGTAACTTTATACACTAAGGTTGTAAATGTAGCATATGGTCAAACAAATACAAATCTAACTGTAAACTTAGATTTTTATGTGCCGGCAGGAACAGGATATAAATTAATGGGTAGCAGTAATTATAATAGATTATACCGAAATCAAACAGGCGCTTCTTATCCTTACAATCTTGATGGGGTTGTGAGTATAGTTGGAAATACTGCTGATGATTTAAACTTATATTATTATTTCTATAACTGGATTGTTGAATATGAACAAGCTTGCTATAGCTCTCGAACCCAAGTTATTGCTACAATAAATCCTGTACCAAGTGTTAATTTGGGTGAAGACCAAATACAATGTGCTAGTTCGATTAACTTAGATGCTGGTAGTGGTTTCAATTCTTATACTTGGAATGGAAATTTAGGTGGACAAATTTTTGAAGCAAATAATACAGGTAATTATACTGTTGTGGTTGAAAATGAATTTGGCTGTACAGCAAGTGATAATGTAAATATTACTCTTAACCCAATTCCGGAAATCTCTTTGTTTGCAAATAATGAATCTGCTCCAAATGAAAATGATGGTAGTATCACAGCTACAATTACTAATGCTACAGCTCCTTATAGCTATCAATGGTCAATTCCAGGAGAAGCAGGAAATGAAATTTACGGTTTAAACGCTGGTGAATATTGCCTAACACTTACAGATGCAAATAATTGTTCTAATGAGCAATGTGCAAATGTTTATACCGAAGATGTTCCGCCACTTGCAGATTTTCAAGCAAACCAAACATCAGCTTGTGGCAATTTAGAAGTTCAATTTACAGATTTATCACTTTATATGCCTGACTCTTGGTTCTGGGATTTTGGAGACGAACAAACTTCAACTCAACAAAATCCAATTCACAATTACGAGCAAGCAGGTATTTATTCTGTTAGCTTAACAGTCAGTAATTTAGAAGGCGAAAATGTTTTAATAAAAACTGATTATATTGAAGTTTACGAAATCCCAGTAATTGTGTTAACAGCAAACTCCGAAACTTGGGATATTACAAATGATGGAAGCGTCACGGCTACAGTAACTAATGGCACAGCTCCTTATAGCTATCAATGGTCAATTCCAGGAGAATCAGGAAATGAAATTTACGGTTTAAACGCTGGTGAATATTGCCTAACACTTACAGATGCAAATAATTGTTCTAGTTCAGAATGTGTAATTCTTGAACAAGAACAAGCTCCTGCTGTTCCGATTGCTGATTTTTCTGCTGATAATATTGTTACTTGTTTAGGAAACGAAATTCAATTTTCTGATTTGAGCAATAATCAGCCAACAACTTGGACTTGGGATTTTGGAGATGGACACACTTCAAACCAACAAAATCCTAATCATATTTATGAAAATCCAGGTTTTTATACTGTAAGTTTATCTGTAGAAAATGAGTTTGGAAATGACGAAAATATTAAAGAAAATTATATTTACATTTCTAACCCACCAAGCGTGGAAGTTGAAGTAATTCATGCAACAGGCGAATTTGAAGCTGACGGTTCTGCTAGTATTGTAATCATCGGTGGAACTGCTCCGTATCAAATTTTATGGTCTAATAATGAACAAGGTTTAAATATTGAAAATCTTTTACCTGGAAATTATTCAGTAATGCTGGTGGATGCTGCAAATTGTGTTGAAACTAAACCATTTTCAATTTCGTGGACAAGTGGAATATCTCAATATGAAACTAGAATTAATATTTTCCCAAATCCTGCTAGAGATTTTGTAAGTGTTGAAATTCAAGGAACTAAAGCTGAAAAAATTTATCTTACAAATGTTTTAGGACAAGTTATTTTTGAAACTATACCTAATTCTAACATTTCTAATATTGATACTAAAAGTCTAAAACCAGGAATGTATTTGCTTAAAATTAAATTTGAAAACAAAGAGTCGATGCACAAACTTGTAATTAAATAATAAATTAAGCCACCAAGTGTGGCTTTTTTTATTTTCTAAACTAAATTAAGAAAGTTTATTTAGTTCAAACTCAATTTTTAAGTATTCCTTCTCCAACATTTCTCTAAATTTATTCAATTCTGTTTGCCATAAATCACGAGAGATAAACATAAGATTTTTGTCACTTTTTATAAACCTATATGAATCGAAAAGCAATAAATATTCCTGCAAAGTTTTTTCTAAATTTGGGTTTAATATTTTTAAACTTTCTAAAATGATTGTTCGCTCAAACTTTTCTATATTGTAAATTTTAGAAATTTTTTGGAAAATATTTTCAGGGTAGAATTTCTCTTCCATTATAGTTTTTTTGCTTTAGACTTAAATTTTTTTAATTCTTCATTAAAATTTAATCGAAAATTCACTTTTTCAATTGCCGAAAGTAAATCAAAATTTTCAACAACCATTTCCTTACCTGGTAAAATATTTTCAGAAGATAAATTAATAATTCCTTTTATATTACATAAACTTAGGCTATCCACAATATCTTTTACAAGTTCAGCACAAGCAGCAACAATCACAATTTCTATATTTAATTTTGGGATTATTTCTGTCATTTTGTCAAATGTAAAACAAGGAATATTATGCAAAGATTTGTTTTCAGGATTAAAACTAAATATAGCTGTAATTTGAAATTCAATTAAACCTGAATCAATAAAATTTTTATAAACATCAACTAAAGACGCATCTCCTATAAAAGCAACTTTTTTCATTTGCTTTAAAGCAACTTTTTCCTCAATCTCCTCAATAAGAAGATTTACATCATAGCCGTTTCTGTTGCTACCTGCCGAAACTCCTGCAGTTAAGAAGTCTTGTCGTAATTGTTCTGGTTTAATATTTAAAATTCTGGCTAAATCATTTGAAAATATATGTGGCTTGTCGATAAACCTGTATTTTAACAATTCTCTGCGACAAAGTAAAAGCCTTTCAACTGTTTTTTCGGATAAATTCATAATTTAAAATTATAAACCCAAAAATACAATAGCTAATCCACTTAACAAAATCATCACTCCTGCAAGTGCGTGAATATATTTTTCTAAAATATTTGTTTTAATAAATGAAATTCCGCGATAAGCAAGAAAAACAATTGCAATCATTGTAGCAATAGTAACTATAGAGAAGGCTCCGGCAACTATTACTATGCCAATAACCGATAGCTCTGCAGCAGGAAACATTAAAAGTGGAATAAGTGGTTCGCAAGGACCTAATAAAAATATTGTAAATAATATCCAAGGCGTGATATTTGCTTTTTGACTGCCACTATCTTTATGTTTGTGAGTTTCGCTTTGAGTATGAGAATGTGAATGTTTGTGTTTTTCATAACTGCCGTCTTCGTTTATATGAACATGTGTATGTGTGTGCTGATTTGTTGCCTTTATAATTCCATAAATAGTATAGCCCAAGCCAAATAAAATAATAGCCCAAGCTGCAATATTTCCCCGATACTCCTCAAAAAATTCTAATTTATTTAGAGCTATACCTGCTACAATACCAATTATCCCAATCACTACTGAACTCATAACATGACCAATACCACAAAAAAATGTAACTCTTATAGTTTTAAATAAAGACCAGTTTCTTGCTTTTGACATTACAATAAAAGGCAAATAATGATCTGGGCCTATAATTGTATGCACAAAAGCTATACTTATTGCAGTTAGTGTCAAAATCCAAATTTCTCCCATATTTTTTATTTTTTTAAATTTTTATTTAACCAATTATACCAGTCTTGCATACCTTCTCCGGTTTTTACTGAAATTTCTATAAATTCTATATGGGGATTTACTTGTAGAGCGTAATTTTTTAAGTTTTGAATATCAAAATCTAAATATGGCAATAAGTCTATTTTATTAATAAGACATAAATTTGAAGTTCTAAACATTTCTGGATATTTAATAGGTTTATCCTCACCTTCAGGAGTACTTATGATTACCACTCTTTTCGTTTCACCTAAATCAAACATTGCAGGACAAACCAAATTCCCAACATTTTCTATTACAAGTATAGATTTTTCTTTAACTTCAAGTTGCTTTACAGCTCTATTTACCATTTCTGCATCTAAATGACAACCTTGTCCTGTATTTATTTGAATTGCTGGTGCTCCTGCTTCGTGAATACGTTGTGCATCATTCATTGTGTGTTGGTCTCCTTCAATAATAAAAAAATCTAATTCTGATTTTTTATCTTTAATTGTTTTTTCTAACAAACTAGTTTTTCCTGAGCCTGGTGAGCTTACAAGATTAATTGCAAAAATATCTTTAGCCTCAAAATATCCACGATTTCTTTCTGCTAACAAGTTGTTTTTATGTAAAATGTCTTGCTCTAATTTTATTTCTATTGAACGGGAATGTTCGTGTTTATGAGAGGCTAAATTATCATCGTGATGATGGTGATGATGAGCATCGTGATTGTGAGAATGAGAATGAACACTGCCATCGGCATGTGTATGGTAATGAGTATGAGCATTTTCACTCGGTTTTCTAATTGTTACGGAATTGTCTTCTCCGCAGCCACAAGTTCCACACATAATTTTAAATTTTAGTTTGTATTTCCTATTATTGTTTTTATTTTTAATTCATTTCCTGATAAAATTTCATTATCAAAGCCGCTACATTTTGGACAGGGAGTAAAAACATCCTCAATATCATATTCTGTACTGCAATTATTACATTTTGCTTTTGCTGGAATTTTTGTAATTTTTCTCTCTGCTCCATCTAAAATTGTGTTTTTTACCGCTTCTTCCATTGCAAACTCAAGCGCTTCAATTATTACGCCTGATAAATCTCCAACTTCAATTTCAATCTCACTAATTGAGTGTAATTTTGCAGAAAAAGCAGTATCTTGGGCTATTTCAACTATGTTTATTGCTATTGATAATTCGTGCATACTAAGTTTTTCTCAAATTTAATGAAATTCAGGTTTTTATTTTAAAATTTATTAGTTAAAACTTTAACAAATGCGGGGTAATTGCTCAGCTGAAAGCATATCTAAAATTCTTTGCCCACCAATGCTTGTGTTTATTACAGTTTTGCCATGATGCTTATCAACAACTTCGCCAATAATTGCTGCTTCTGAACCAAATTCTTGAGTTCTAAGCATATTTACAATTGCTTCAGCATCATTTGCTTCAACAATCATAACAAATTTGCCTTCGTTTGCTACATAAAAAGGATCAAAGCCAAGCAATTCGCACATTCCACGTACAGTTTCTTTTACGGGAACATTTTCTTCTTCAATTTCAATTCCAAACTGTTTATTTTCAACTATTTCGGCTAAAATACTTGCTAAACCGCCTCGTGTGGCATCACGCATAAATTTTATATTTTCACTAATTTCAAAAGATTTTTCAATTAATTTATGCAAACAAGCACAATCTGAAATTACCGGTGAAGAAATTTTCAAATCATTTCTTGCACTCATAACTGCTATGCCATGATCGCCAATACTTCCATTAATAATTATTTTATCCCCTGGTTTTATGTTTTTACCACTTCCTATATGTTTTCGTTTTTCTAAAATGCTTCCAATTCCTGTAGTATTTATGAAAATTTTATCGCATTTTCCTTTGTTTACAACTTTTGTGTCGCCGGTAACAATTTTTATTCCTGCTTTTTTTGCTTCCTCAGCCATGGTTTTTACAATTTCCTCTAATTTAGAAATAGAAAAACCTTCTTCAATAATAAAAGCCGTGCTTAAGTATAAAGGTTTTGCTCCCGAAACCGCAATATCGTTAACAGTTCCGCAAATAGCTAATTTCCCAATATTCCCACCCAGAAAAAATATAGGATCTACAACAAAAGAATCGCTAGTGAAAGCTATATGGCTTTGATTTATTTTTAAAATGCAAGCATCACTTAAAATGTCCAAAGTTTTATTTGAAAAGTGTTTGATAAAAACCTTGTTAATCAGCTCGTTAGAGAGTTGACCGCCACTACCATGTCCTAATAATATTTTGTCAGTTTTCATAATTTAATCTCTATTATATCTATAATATGCAGCACAAGAGCCTTCGTGAGAAACCATGCAAGCACCTACCGGGTCTATTGGTGTACAAGCTTTAGCAAAAAGTTTGCAATCTTTTGGTTTTTTTAATCCTTTTAAAATTTCTCCACAAATACAAGCTTTATCTTCGCGTGTTGCTTCTACCTCTACATGAATATTTAATTCTGCATCGTGATTTTTATATTTTTCCCTTAGTTTTAATCCACTATTTTTTAAAATTCCCAATCCTCGCCACCATTCATCTGATGTTTCAAAAATTTCGTTTAATAGTTTTTGTGCTTTAAGATTTCCTTCAGGTTTTACCGCCCGTTTATATTGTATTTCTACTTTTGGCGATTTTTCTTCAACTTGACGCACTAACATATAAATTGATTGTAATAAATCCACTGGCTCAAAACCTGAAACTACGCAAGATAAACCAAACTTTTTAGGAATATCTTCATAAATTCCTGTTCCTGTAATTGTACTCACATGACCAGGAGCAATATAACCGTTAATTTTTACTTTTTCATCAATTATAGCCGACATTGCAGGTGGCATTAGTTTATGAGAACTAAAAAGAAAGAAATTATTCAAATTTTCTTCATAAGCTTTTAACACAGCAAGTGCTGAACCTGGCGAAGTAGTTTCAAACCCTATCCCAAGAAATATTACTTTTTTATTTGGATTTTCTCTCGCTATTTGCAAGGCATCCAAACTTGAATAGACAATTTTAATATCTCCACCTTTGGCCTTTTCTTTATCTAAATTAGAACTAGAACCCGGAACTCTGATTAAATCCCCATAAGTTGTAATTATTACCTCTTCTAACCTTGAATAGGCAATAGCTTTGTCGATATATTTGCGGGAAGAAACACAAACAGGGCAACCAGGACCAGATAATAATTCAATTGTTGGCGGTAGAAGGGAAGGAATACCGAATTTTTGTATTGCCATAGTATGACCGCCACAAACCTCCATAAATGATACTTTAGTTTTTGAAATATTTTTAATTTCTTGTAAAATCTTTAAAACTAAATTCTTATCTCTATATTCATCAATATATTTCATGCAGTTTAAATTGAATTATACTATTCTTTTGCCTGTTTGCTTTTCCTCTTGGTCTAATAAGTCGTTAAGTTCTTTAAAATCTTCAAAAACTTTCAATGTTTCTAAAGCCTCTTCTTCACTTAACTTTTCTATTGCCAAACCGGTGTGAAGCAAAATATAATCTCCAATTTTCACATTATCAATCAAGTCTAAATTCGCTTGATATTCAGCGCCACCTGTAGAAACAAGTGCAGTGTTGCCATTAATACTAATTACTTTTGCAGGAATACTTAAACACATAATTTTATTATTATTTAGTTGTTTTGTTTCTAAATTTTGCCGCTATTGCAAGCTGTCCTAATGCTATACCTCCATCGTTTGTAGGTAATTTACTATGCGAATATACAATAAATTTATTATTTGCAAGAATATTTTCTAAATTTTTTAATAAATAAGCATTCTGAAAACTTCCACCAGATAAAACAATTTTGTTTAATCCTGTTTTGTTTCTAATTTGATTTGCTGTTTCTAAAATTGTGAAAATCACTGTGTTATGAAATTTTACAGATATTTCTGAAATAGAAGTTTTATTTTTTAAATCTTCTATAATTTGTAATAATGTTTTTTTAAAAGAAATAATTTTTCCAATTTCTACATCGTATTTTTCCGAAATTTCAGATTTAATACTTGCTTCCAAACGCATAGGCGCTTCGGCATGAAATCCTGAAATAGTGCAAATATTAGTAATAGCTGAAACTGCGTCAAAAAGTCGTCCTGCCGAAGAACTTTCAGGGCAATTTAGCTTATTATCAATGGCAGAAATAATAATATTTATTTTTTCTTCAGAAATATTTTTTAAAAAATCTAAATCTTGGTTTAAAATATCTTTTCCGAAATATTTGTATAAATACGAAAGTCCTGTACGCCAAGGCTCTTCGGTGGCTTTATCTCCACCTGGAATTGGAATATAATCAAAATGAGAAATTCTTTCAAAATTATTATAATCACATATAAAAAATTCTCCTCCCCAAATTTTATTATCTGTTCCTAAACCTGTGCCATCCATTGCTACACCAATAAGTTTTTCGTCAAGTCCATGTTCTGCCATGCAAGAAGCAATATGGGCATGATGATGTTGAACAGCTAGTTCCTGTACTCCAAGTTCTTTAGCAAATTTTGTTGAAAAATATTCAGGATGCAAATCGTAAACAGCGAAATCAATATTTAAACGAAACATTTGCTTAAAGCGTTTAACAGACTCTTCATAAAACTCATAAGTTTTAAAATTTTTTATATCTCCAATATGTTGGCTCATAACAGCTTGCTTTTGTTTGCCAATACAGAAAGTATTCACTAATTCAGCTCCTGCGGCAAAAATTCCTTCACAATTAAAATTTAAAAATATCGGATTAGGGACATAGCCTCTCGAACGCCTAATAACACGAAGTTTTTTGTTTATATTTATTTCTACAGAATCATCAACACGATTAAAAATATCCCGGTTATAACTTAATAAAGCGTCTGAAATTGGAAATAAAAATTTTTTAGCTTCAGTATCATCAATTATTATTGGATTATCTGAAATATTTCCACTTGTTAAAACTATGATTTTGCTTTTAAGTTTTTCAAAAAGTAAATAATGAAAAGGCATATAGGGCAAGATAATTCCTGTTCTGTCCATATTCGAGCAAACAGATTTGGCTAGTTCTTTTTTTGTTTTTAATAAAACTATTGGTCGCCTCCATGAATTTAGAGAGATTTTTTCATCTTCAGAAATTTCTGCATATTCTTGTGCAGTTTCAATATCTGCACACATTACCGCAAAAGGTTTTAAATCTCTGGCTTTAGCTTTACGCAAATTACTAACTGCTTCTTGGTTTAAAGCATCGCAAGACATAAAAAATCCGCCTACACCTTTTATACTTATAATTTTTCCGGAATCAATTAATTCTGCACAAATATCTATAATTTCTTCAAGATTTTCGCTTGTAAAGTTTTTTGTTTCTAATTTATAAATTGGTCCACAATTATTGCAAGCAACAGGTTGAGCATGAAATCTTCTATCTAAAATATCTTTATATTCTTTCTCACATATTGGGCACATTTTAAATTTTTGCATTGTGGTTTTAGCTCTGTCGTATGGTAAATCTTGAATTATACTAAACCTTGGCCCGCAGTTTGTACAGTTTATAAAAGGATAATTAATCCTATGTTTCTGTTCTTTTAAATCTTTCAAACAATCTGTACAAATTGCAATATCAGGCGAAATTTCTGTTATTTTATTAGAAATGTTTTCACTTTTTTTTATAAAAAAACTAGTAAAATTTAAACGTTCTGTATTATTTGTTTTAATATCTTTTATATAAGAGGCAGTAGGAGCTGATGTCGGAATGGTTTTTATGAAATCTTCAATATTTTCAGCACTTCCCTCAACTTGTATTAAAACCCCATCATTTCTGTTTTCTACCCAACCATTTAAAGAATATTTTAATGCTTGCTTATAAATAAAAGGTCTAAAACCCACGCCTTGAACCAATCCGCTGATTTGTATTTTTTTTGCTGATAACACAGTTTAAGTTTGTTTTGTTGGGGCAAACTTACATAAAAAAAATAAACTTTTATATGCCTTTATAAAAAAAAATCAGGTTGATGTATTGTCGAAATCAGGAACTCGTAATAAAAGCCCTAACTTATTAGTAAGTTAAGGGCTTTTTGAAATTATGGAAAATTAAAAACTTATTCGCTTAATAATAGTTCTAGAATTGCAATTGCAGCTTTAGAAACAGAAGTTCCAGGACCAAAAATAGCGGCTACTCCTGAGTCATATAAAAACTGGTAATCTTGTGATGGAATTACTCCACCTGCAACTACTAAAATATCTTCTCTGTTAAGTTTTTTTAGTTCTTCAATAACTGCTGGAACTAAAGTTTTGTGTCCTGCTGCCAAAGAAGAAACTCCAAGTACATGAACATCATTTTCAACTGCTTGTTTTGCTGCTTCTTCTGGTGTTTGGAAAAGTGGTCCCATATCCACATCAAAACCAACATCTGCATAACCTGTTGAAACTACTTTAGCTCCGCGGTCATGTCCGTCTTGACCCATTTTAGCAACCATTATACGAGGTTGGCGACCTTCTTTGTCGGCAAAAGTTTTACACATTTCTCTTGCTTTGTTAAAATCTGGGTCGTCTTTAGATTCTGAGGAGTAAACTCCTGAAATTGTTCTTATCACGGCTTTGTACCTCCCTGCTATTTTTTCACATGCATCAGAAATTTCGCCTAAACTTGCTCTTTTTTGAGCTGCGTCAATTGCCAACTCAAGCAAATTACCCTCGCCTGTTTCGGCAGATTTAGTAATTGCAGCCAAAGCAGCCTGACATTCGGCTTCGTTTCTTTCTGCACGTAGTTTTTGTAATCTTTTTATTTGTGCTTCTCTTACTGCTGTATTATCAACATCAAGAATATCTATAGGATCTTCTTTTTCTAAACGATATTTATTTGTTCCAACAATAGTTTGTTCACCACTGTCAATACGCGCTTGCGTTCGTGCTGCTGCTTCTTCAATTCTCATTTTTGGAATACCAGACTCAATAGCTTTTGCCATTCCACCCAAAGATTCAATTTCCTCAATAAGTTTCCAAGCTTTGTGAGCAATTTCATGAGTTAAAGATTCAACATAATACGAACCTGCCCAAGGGTCAACTTGTTTGCAAATATTAGTTTCTTCTTGAATATAAAGTTGTGTATTTCTTGCAATACGAGCAGAAAAATCTGTTGGTAATGCAATAGCTTCGTCCAATGCGTTTGTATGTAAAGACTGAGTATGCCCTAAAGCTGCTCCCATAGCCTCAACGCAAGTTCTTGCAACATTGTTAAATGGATCTTGTTCTGTAAGCGACCAACCCGAAGTTTGAGTATGAGTTCTTAAGGCAAGTGATTTTGGGTTTTTTGGATTAAACTGTTTTACAATTTTTGCCCACAATAATCTTGCTGCACGCATTTTAGCAATTTCCATAAAATGGTTCATTCCTAAAGCCCAGAAAAATGATAATCTAGGTGCGAAAGCATCTATATCTAAGCCTGCTTTAATTCCTGTACGTAAATATTCTAAGCCATCGGCAAGAGTATAAGCCAACTCAATGTCATTTGTAGCTCCAGCTTCTTGCATGTGGTAGCCTGAAATGGAAATTGAATTAAATTTTGGCATTTTTTGAGAAGTAAACTCAAAAATATCTCCAATAATTTTCATGGAAAATTCAGGTGGATAAATATAGGTGTTTCTCACCATAAATTCTTTTAAAATGTCGTTTTGGATAGTTCCAGCAAGCTCTTCAAGTTTGGCGCCTTGCTCTAAGGCTGCAACAATGTAAAAAGCCATAATTGGTAAAACAGCTCCATTCATTGTCATAGATACCGACATTTGATTTAAAGGAATTTGGTCGAATAAAATTTTCATATCCAAAACTGAATCAACTGCCACACCAGCTTTTCCAACATCGCCCACAACGCGTGGATGGTCAGAGTCATAACCACGATGAGTAGCAAGGTCGAAAGCAACAGATAAACCTTTTTGACCAGAGGCTAAATTTCTGCGATAAAAAGCATTTGATTCTTCTGCAGTTGAAAATCCAGCATATTGGCGAATTGTCCAAGGACGCATAACATACATTGTAGAATATGGTCCACGAAAATATGGAGCTAATCCTGCAGCATAATTCAAATGTTCCATACCTTGCAAATCATCAGAAGTATATAATTTTTTAACGGGAATTTGCTCGGCAGTCATCCAGTTTTTCTCAGTAACAGATTTTTCAACTGTTTGTGTCTGAGTTTTTGTTTTAATATTCAAATTTTTATAATTAGGTTTCATTTTTAAGCATTTTTAGTTAATACCAAGTTGTTTTTGATAAGATTTGAGCTCTTCAAGAACATTAGATCTTACATGAATAAAATTCTTAATTCCTTTAGCCTCCAAATCAGTTTTACAAGCAGGATTTCCGGCAATCACCAAAATTTCGCTGTCAATTTTTTCAAATGTTTCAACTGCTAATGTTTCATATTCCTCGTCAGAACTACATAAAACAATTATATCAGCATTTTTTGTTTTAGCTGCTTTTATTCCTTGCTCTATATTTTCAAAACCATTGTTATCAATTACTTCAAAGCCTGCACAAGCAAAAAAGTTACTAGAAAATTGAGCACGTGCTTTTCTAAAAGCTAAATTTCCTATTGTAAGCATAAACACAACTGGTCTTTTTGCAGCTTTATCAGTTTTTAAGCGTAATTTTTCAAACTCCACAGCACCACGATGTAATGTAATGGTCTTAAACATTTCACCTTCTATATTAGGCTTTTCAGAAATAGGAATTTCTTTTTTATTTTCATTAAAATTAGGAAATTGATTTGTTCCTAAAAGTGTTTCAAGACGATTAGCAATATTTGAACTGCGTTTTTCAGCTATTTCGTTAATACTGTCTTGGATAAATCCTTGTTTTACAGCCTGAATATATCCGCCTATTTCGTCAACTTTTAAAAATAAGTCCCAAGTTTTATCAATAAGCATATCGGTTAAGTTCTCGATATAATATGAACCAGCTGCTGGATCGCTAACTTTATCAAAATGAGCTTCTTCGGTAATTACTAATTGAACATTTTTTGCTATTCTTAATGAAAAATCACTTGGCTCTGCATAAGCAAAATCAAAAGGCACAACGCTTAAAGTATTTGTTCCGCCAATAATTGCTGACATTGCTTCAGTAGTAACTCTTAGCATATTTACATGTGGGTCGTAAATTGTTTTATTCCATTGTGAAGTTTCGCAATGCATATTGATTTTTGCATTTTCTAAATTTTTACAAGAATTTGCTTCAACAATTTTAGCCCATAAAAATCTAACAGCTCTAAGCTTTGCAATTTCCATAAAATAATTTGAACCTACAGCAAAATTAAATCTAATACTTGGGGCAATTTCGTCAACAGAAATTCCTTTTTCAGCAAAAATCTTTAAATATTCAGCTGCTTGGCTTAATGCAAAAGCAAGTTCTTGCACTGCATTGGCTCCAGCATTGTGATAAGCATTGGCTTCAACACTCAGTAAACTAAATTGTGGTAAAATGTTTTTATTTTTATTATACATTTCTTCAACACAATTGCATGAATCTTTTCCACAATAAGTTTTACCCATTAGAACCATATAAGCTAATGGATCAAATTTATTTGAACCTTGAATTTTGTTGATATCAAAAGAATTTTCTTTAGCATAATCTGCTAAGATCTCAACATATTTGGCTGTAAGATCGCAAGTTAGGAAGTTAATTTCAGCAGCTTCTGGATTTATTCCATTCATTAACTTATTAAAATCTTCTTTGTTTAAATCTTCTGTGATTATGAAGCCTAAGGAGCTTACGCCAGCATTTAATAAAGACAAGGCTTGTTTGTTGGCTAAATTTACATCTTTAACTCTAATGTCTTGTCTAATAAACTTTAAACCTTCGTAATCAGTACCTCTTGTGTATGGAAAATTTCCGGGATTTGAATTCAAATAATCCAAGTTTTCCAAATTTTCGCTACGATAATAAGGTTTTAATGAAAATCCTTCTAAGGTTTTCCAGATTAATCTTTTCTCATAATCTGCACCTTTTAAATCTTTTAAAATAACTTCCTCCCAAGCTTGTGTGGGTATTGGAGGAAATTCGTGAAACAATTTTTCGTCCATATTTAAAACTCAATTTGTTTTTAATTCTTTTGCAAAATTAATAGTATTTATTGAATTAAAGATGATTTATGTTGTAAAACTTGATTTTAAGTGATTTGACTGTAAAATAGTTCTTAGTTTTTGTGTTTAATGCTTGGTGAATGAAATGCCTTGAAGCTCTTTCGACTTTACAGACTTTCTACTTTACAGACTTTCGACTTTACAGACTTTCAACTCATTAAACATCCCTTTTCCAATTACTTCATATCCTTTTGCATTATTGTGTCCATCATTTTTCCAGAACAAAGATTCAAAATCATTATTATCAACAGTCTCTATAAAATGCTTTAATAAATCAACATAAATTATATCTTTATTTTCAGCGAGTTTTAGGCTTAAATTATGCATTAAAAGTTTTTTGTTTTTTAATTCTGATAAAACAGGGTTTATGCTAACTATAAATTTGAAATTATTTTCTTTAGAAAGTTTTTCAAAATCTAAAATAACATTATAAATACTTTTCTCAACTTCTTGAAATTCAGTGCCTTCAATTGGTAGTTTTATAAGCAACTCATTATATCCTAGAAATCTAAAAACTAATCTTGATATTCTACTTATAGCATAAATTGGTTCAAACCAAGGAGCTTTTTTTGTTTTTATACTTCCATCTTCTCTAAACCTTTCCATTCCGCCTAACAAGATAATATCATAAAAATCACTTTCATTAATCATTAAAATTAGCAAATCAGCTTTGTATTTCAATAATTTATCTTTAAACAAAACATATTCAAACATAGGGTCGCTACCACAAACTCCAGCATTTATAAAAGTAAATGTTTTTTCTGTCTCTAGTTTTTCTAAATCTCTTTCTAAAAACTTTAACCATGTAGAATCGGCATGGCAGCCATCACCTTCGGTAAAAGAATCGCCCAAAGCTATAATTCTATACTCATTTTCTGATTTTTCAATTTTTGGTTCAATATCCGACAGTCCCAAACTATTAATATTTCTTTCATAAGAAAAATCCTTTGTTTTTAATAAATGGTCGCTTTCCCAAACATGATAACGAGTTAATCCATAATCCGAATAAGGTGAATGATAATAAAACTTATTACGTTTTTCTAAATATGTGCTTTGAAAACCTGTTAAAATAAAAACTAATTCAATTATTGAAAGAATTATTACAATAGAATAAATACCTAACTTAATGTTTTTGATTTTTAAGTTTAATTTAAACCATTTTTTTAAAGCTAATAAAATCCAATATATTAATGTAAAAACAATAATATACAAACATATCCCCGAACTAACAAAATACTTTTTGGTAATAATAAAGAACAAGAAATGTAAACTTATTATTAGTGAAATTAGTATTTTAAAAATATAAGTTTTAGAAATTCTCATTTGTTTTTTGTTTAGTTAACTTAATACAAAAACTTTATTTTATACAAATATACCTTATTTTCTTTTAAGTGATAAAATTAATTAAATGTTTCACGAAAAATTAGTTTAAATTAGTTTTTATTATAATTTTAAAAATTATTATTTAGCTTAAAATCTTGTGAAAATTCATGTAAAAACTAATATAATTATAAAAAAATCATCTGTGTTTTGCTAAGTGGGGGTTTTGGCGGGATTTTTGCCATTTGTTGCAAAAATCATGACAAAACAATTTTAAGCATGTCCTCAAAATTTAGATTTATGTAATTTTACGAGTTTTTTTTTGTAAAACTATGTTATTTTTAATAATTTTACTCATATTTGTAATTATAAAACTTGTACTCTGTGTATATTTTAGGAATTTCAGCATATTATCACGATTCGGCAGCTTGCTTAATTTTTAATAATGAAATTATTGCTGCCGCTCAAGAAGAAAGATTTACCCGTAAAAAACACGACAAGTCTTTTCCTATTAACGCAGTGAGGTTTTGTTTAAATCAGGCGCAAATAAATGTTTCAGAGCTTTCTGCCATTGTTTATTACGAAAAACCATTTTTAAAATTTGAAAGATTATTAGAATCTTATTATCATTTTTCACCTTATGGTTTAGCGTCTTTTGTTAAGTCTATTCCAATTTGGTTAAGAGAAAAATTATTTATTAAAGATGAAATTTATTCCCAATTAAGAAAAATTGAATCTTTTGATAAGAAAAAAATAAAAATCTACTTTTCTGAACATCATTTATCACATGCAGCCTCTGCTTTTTATCCTTCCGGTTTTAGTTCAGCTGCCATTCTCACAATTGATGGCATGGGAGAGTGGGCTTCTGCCTCAATTGCTAAAGCCGAAAATGGAAAAATTAAAATTTTAAAAGAATTACACTATCCAAATTCACTAGGACTTTTATATTCGGCTTTTACATATTTTCTTGGTTTTGTTGTAAATAGTGGCGAGTATAAACTTATGGGATTAGCTCCTTATGGTATAAAAAATGCAGAGGAAACTGAAAATTTTAAAAATTTAATTCGTCAAAAACTTGTTGAAATTAAACTTGATGGAAGCATAAAGTTAAATATGAAATATTTTGGCTTTGCAACAAGTTTAAAAATGATAAAAATTAAAAAATGGCAAAAACTTTTTGGGCTAAAAATACGAAAACCAAAAGACGATATTCTGCAAATTCACTGTAATTTAGCTTTGGCTATACAAGAAATAACTGAAGAAATTGTGCTAAATATGGTAAAATATGCACAAGAAATTACAGGAGAAAAAAAATTGTGCTTAGCCGGGGGAGTAGCTTTAAATTGTGTGGCAAATTCTAAAATTTTAAATTCTAAAATATTTGAAAAAATCTATATTCAACCCGCAACAGGTGATGCAGGCGGAGCTTTAGGTGCTGCATTTAGCTATTTATATTTATATGAAAATTTTGAATATATGCCAACAGGCGAAGATTTGATGAAAGCTGCATTTTTAGGACCCGAATTTTCAAATTTTGATATACTTAAAGTTTTGAGAAAATATGAGGCAAATTATGTATTTTATGAAAATAAACAAGAAATTTTTAAATATATTGCAAAAAAAATCGACCAAGGAAAAATTATTGGCTGGTTTCGTGGAAAAATGGAGTTTGGACCCCGTGCTTTAGGTAATAGAAGTATTATTGCTGATGCAAGAAGTGCTGAAATGCAGAAAAAACTTAATCTAAAAATTAAATTTAGGGAAGGATTCAGACCTTTTGCTCCTGCTGTTTTATTAGAAGATGCAAAAAAATATTTTGATATTGACATTGCTTCACCTTATATGTTATTTACAAGTCAAGTGAAGAAGTCTATGCGTAAAAAACTTCCAGATAATTATGAAGAACTTGAATTATTCCCAAAATTGTATGTAGAAAGGTCAAATATTCCTGCAGTTACTCATTGCGACTTTTCAGCACGTTTGCAAACAGTGGATAAAAATACTAATCCGGATTTTTATAGTTTAATTGAAAAATTTAAAGAAATAACAAATACATCTTTAATTATAAATACAAGTTTCAATGTAAGAGGGGAGCCAATAGTTTGCTCTCCCGAAGACGCTTTCAGGTGTTTTATGCGTACAGATATGGATATACTTGTTTTAGAAAATTATGTCTTGCTTAAGGAAAAGCAAAATATTAAAAAATATAGTTTTAAAGAAAAATTTAAACCAGACTAATATGGAATTTTTAAGAGATTTATGGGGATTTTTAAAAGAGAGAAAAAAATATTGGCTTTTACCCATGATAATAGTTTTATTAATTATAGGGATATTAATAATTTTTGCAGGCTCAAGTTCTGTTGCTCCATTTGTTTACACCTTATTTTAAAAAATGAAAATAATAAAATCATATAAAAGAAACCTTGCCGACTGCTTAATTATTGTTGCTGCTTTGGTAATATTAGGAATAATTTTTAAAAATATTAAGTTTTATTATATTGCTGTTAGTTTAGCTTTAATTTGTGGACTTTTTCACAAAACAGCATTTTATATTTCGTTTTTATGGCAGTCTATAGGCTTGGTTATTGGCTTCTTTGTGTCAAAAATTTTACTTACAGTGATTTTTTACTTTATTTTATTCCCATTTTCTCTTTTGCAAAAATTATTCTCCAAAAATCTTAGTATTTCAAATAAAACTCATAAAACTTATTGGAAAACAAAAACATCTACTACTACAGATTTTGAAAAACTTTGGTAAAGTTTTCTAGTATAGAAAGTGAAATTATTTTTATTTGAATTTTACTTATTTTTAAAAGCTTTGTTTAACAAAGTTCACAAATTTCAATTACCTATAAAATAAATAAGCAATGAAATTATTTACTTTAAAAAACCTTGATTCTTTAAAGTATCTATAAGAATTTTAGAAAAATGTTCAAAATCAGATTTTTTATATCTAATATCTGTAAACACTTGAGCCAAAGTTTCTTTATTATTTTCTTTAATAAACTGTTTGCTATCTTCTCTCTCTTCTTTTTCTGAATAAATTCTATTTATATCTTCCTCGCTAAAATCTTTATAAGTTTCGTAATGCACAACTGCTTCGCTTGGTAATCTATCTGTAAGTGGTGGGTTTTCGGCAGGATATCCAATAGTAATAGCAGTTACCGGCACAACTCCTTTTGGTAAATTTAATACAGAAATAATTTTATCAGGATTATAAAGTGCAGTACCAAGATAGCATATCCCCAAACCATGATGTCTTGCTTCTACACAAGCATTTTGGGCAGCAATAATAGCATCAACTGACGCTGTTATAAAAGCTAAAATATTATCATAAGCGTAGTTTGCATTTCTTAAATCGCACCATTTTTGAAAACGATTAAAATCTGCACAAAAAGTTAAAATTGTGGGAGCTTCACTAAGCATAGCTTGGTTAAAATGTGCAGGTGCTAAGGCTTGTTTTAATGATTTTTCACTAGTAACAATAATAGAATATATTTGCATATTTCCTGTGTTGGACGCTCTAATTGCAGCTTGTAAAACTTCGTCCATTACCTCCTTAGGAATAGCTTTGTCTAAATATTTTCTTATAGAACGATGTTCAAAAATTTCTTTAAGCATAAAATATATTAAAAGTCATCATTGCCATTTTCAAAATTCTTTTGACCTGCATGATAAGACAAAGATTCTTTAAGTTTGAAAAAATCTTTATTTGGGTTTACAGTTCTAATTTTTGTTAATAAAGTTTCTGGATCGATTAATTCGCTAAATGGAATTGGTTTGATGTCGAAATTATCTTCAACACTAACCATATTTCCAAACTTATTTTCTTCAAATAATTTATAAGCTCCATAGCCTAACATACTGCCTAAAGTTGTGTCAAAAGCCGAAGTCCTAACGCAACGAGTTTCGTAACCAATTTGACGAGGGATAATTTTCTTGTTTTTTCCGGTTCTTTTATTATATTCTTTTTTAGTTGCGTCTGCAATTAATTTACAAACTTCTGTAAGTCCGTAATAAATATTTCCGTGTTTATCTTTTTCTTTTGTAACTTTTTCATCGGGTAATTTATCAACTAATCCTTCGGCAACGCAAATTACACCATAGTTTCTGTTCTCTTCTTCTCTAGCAATGATTTGGTCAACAATTTTATTTGCAAGTTGATTTATGTCAATATATTTTTGGTCAATAAAATCTTCTACTGCTAACATCATGGTTGCTTGAGCCGAAATCCCGGCAGCATAAGTTATCCAACCGGTTTTTCTACCCATTAATTCAATTATAAAATAAGAATCTGTACTTCTAGCATCTTCTCTGAAATTAATAAGCGCATCTTTGGCGGTTTCTACAGCCGACCAATAACCAAAAGTCCAAGGTATTCCAAAATAGTCGTTATCAATGGTTTTTGGTACGTGAATAGTTGGAAAACCCATTAAATGTAAAAAGTTTGCAAGCTTTAAAGTGTCGTCTCCGCCAATGGTAATAGCTGCTTTTACGTTCAAAGACTCAAAAGCTTTTATAATATTGTTTAATTTGATGTTTTTCTTTGCATCTTCAATATCTTCAACTTTTTTAATGTCTTTTCCGGGGTTTGCTCTGCTAGTTTTTAAAATAACCCCTGCATTGCCTCTAATTCCGGCAACTTCACGACCTAAAACAATATAGTGTAGGTCTTTTTCTAATGTTTTTAAATCCTCTTTTCCAAAATTTTCAATGTTTTCAAAACCTTTTAAAATTCCATAAATCGGAATTCCTGCATTTATAAAATTTAAAGCTAACGAAGAAATTACTGAATTTGCACCTGAAGCAGGACCGCCTGAAAAAATTACGGCAACAGAATCACCCATATTATACTTGTATTTTCCAGCATTTTTATAAGAAATCTCAATATATTTTTGTTTTGCTGTTTTAAAATTTGATTTTTTTTCCATGTTTGTTTAATAAAATAAGTGTTTTTTTTTAGACTTGCAAATTTAGTAAAAATTATAATATTTAAAAATGATTTAAAATAAATTTACATTGAGCGTTTCTATTTATTAACAATTTTATAAAAGCATAGAATAATATTATTATTTTACATTATTTTAGCAGAAAATTTGAATTTAAAATATGGCAATTATTAAAAAAATAGCTATTTTAACCTCTGGTGGCGATGCGCCGGGTATGAATGCTGCAATTAGAGCTGTCGTTAGGCGTGCAATTAAAGAAGATATTAAGGTTGTTGGCGTTATGAGAGGTTATGAAGGCCTGGTTAATGGGGATTTTATTCCAATGTTTTCAAAAAGTGTTTCAAGTATAATTCAGCTTGGTGGAACTATTTTAAAAACCGCTCGTAGTAAATCATTTACCACGGCCGAAGGAAGAAAAGTTGCATATAATAATTTAATCGAAAATGAAATTGATGCCCTTGTGGTTATTGGTGGAGATGGTACTTTTAAAGGAGCAAGAATTTTTACTGAAGAATTTAATTTTCCAACAGTGGGAATTCCTGGTACTATAGACAATGATCTTTATGGAACAGATATGACTATTGGTTACGACACTGCCTTGAATACCGTAATTGAAGCTGTTGATAAAATTAGAGATACGGCAGCTTCGCATGAAAGAGTTTTTCTTATTGAAGTGATGGGGCGTGATGCTGGATTTATTGCACTTAGAGCTGGTATTGCATGTGGTGCCGAAGATATTTTAATTCCCGAAACACCAAGCGATTTACAAGCTTTGCACCAAAAACTTACAAAATATATTGAAACAAAAAAGACATCAAGCATTATCCTAGTGGCTGAAGGAGATGAAGAGGGAGGTGCTTTTGAAATTAAAGAAAAAATGGAAAAGTTTGGAGGCGAATATGAACTAAAAGTTACTGTATTAGGACATATTCAAAGAGGTGGCTCACCTTCAGCTTATGATAGATATTTAGCAAGTAGGCTTGGAGTTGCAGCTGTAGAAGCATTAATTGACGACCAAAGAAGTATTATGATTGGAATGATTAATCGAGAAGTGGTTCACGTTCCCTTTAATAAAACTACTAAACATCATAAAACTATTGACCAAAGAATGCTTGATATTGTTGATATCCTTAATGCTTAAATATTAATGCCAAAATCTGTGTTTGTTGAAGTTTTATTGCCCTTAGCTATTGAAAATACCCTTACTTATATTTTACCCGAAAAGTTGGAAAATTCTGTAAAAATTGGGGCAAGAGTAATTGTGGAGTTGGGGAAAAGAAAAATATATACAGGAATCGTTACAAAAATTCATTCAGAAAAACCCATTTATAATTGTAAAGAAATTCTTGCAGTTAAAGATGAATATCCTATTTTAAGTGAAAAACAAACAGAATTATTAAACTGGATTTCAGATTATTATTGTTGTACAAAAGGTGAAACTTTAACTGCTGCAATTCCGTCAAAATTGTTGCCATCAAGCGAAACTAAGCTTTGGTTTAATGAAAATGTAGTTTCTAACTATTTGCCAAAAAAAATGGAGATAAATATTCTTGATTATCTTAAAAATAAACGAAAAGCTAGTGTCTCTGATATTGCAAAAGCTGTAAATTTAAAAAATCCATTAAAATATATAGAAAATTTAGAAGAAAAAGGATATCTGAATACTTCCCAAGAAATTGTAAATGTATATAAAGCAAAATATCAAAATTTTTTAATTTTTAAGCTAGATTTAGAGCATGATAAGCTTGAAGAGTTTGATAAAATTTTAAAAAGAAACAATAAGCAAAAAGAAGTATTGCAGTTTTTTAATGATAAGTCTATATTAGAAAATATTGATTGCATAGAATATTCTGAAAAATTATTAATAAAAGAATTAAATGTTTCAAGAACAACTATTCAAACACTTGTGAGTAAAGGATTGCTTGAGATTGTGAAAAAAGAAGAAACTAGAATTGAGAGTCAAAATGCTGAAAATGAGAACGAATTAATACTATCCGAGGCTCAAAACCAAGTTTATAATCAAATTAAAAATAATTTTGGAAATTTAAAGCCTGTTTTATTGCATGGCGTAACTTCTTCAGGAAAAACTGAAATTTATATAAACTTGATAAAGGAAGTATTAAAAACAGGAAAACAAGTTTTGTACTTATTGCCCGAAATAGCTTTAACCACTCAAATGATTAATCGCTTAAGTTATTATTTTGGAAATAAAATTGGAGTTTTTCATAGTAAATATACACTTGCTACACGTTCTGAAATTTATTTGAAATTACTAAAAAAAGACTTGCAAATTGTTCTAGGAGTTAGATCTGCTGTTTTGCTTCCATTTTCAGATTTAGGTTTAATAATTGTTGATGAGGAGCATGAAAATAGTTTTAAACAACAAGACCCAGACCCAAGATATTCGGCTAGAGATGTAGCTGTTGTGTTATCAAAAATTCATAAAGCTGAAATTGTATTAGGTTCTGCAACACCAGCAATTGAATCTTATAATAATGCGATTAATTCAAAATATTTACTCACAACCTTAAATCAAAGATATGGAAATGTAGAAATGCCGGAAATTGTTCTTGCAGATATGAAAGATGCTTATAAAAGAAAGATTAATTCGGGGCATTTTCATCCTATTTTAATAAATGAAATTAAAAATACATTAGAGAAAAAACAACAAGTTATTTTATTTCAAAATAGACGTGGTTATACATCAATTACAGAGTGTAAAGATTGTGGTTGGGTGCCTCATTGCAAAAGTTGTAATGTAAGTTTGACTTATCATAAATTTAAAAATAAGTTAATTTGCCATTATTGTGGTGAAATGTACGAAATTGTAAATAAATGCGAAACTTGTGGAAGTGATAAGCTTAGCCATAAAGGTTTGGGAACCGAAAAAATAGAGGATGAAGTCAGTAAATTTTTTCCACAAGCCAGAATTTCACGTTTGGATTATGATACTGCAAGTACAAGAAATAAATTTAGTAAAATAATTCAAGATTTTGAAGATCATAAATTCGATATATTAGTAGGTACTCAAATGATTACTAAAGGCTTAGATTTTGAAAAACTTGCCTTAGTCGGAGTCCTTAATGCAGATAATTTATTAAACTATCCCGAGTTTAGAGCTTATGAAAGAGCTTTTCAATTATTAACACAAGTTAGTGGTAGAGCAGGAAGGAGAGAAAAACGAGGAAAAGTTATAATTCAAACTTATGATATCCAAAATCCTATAATACAATATGTGAAAAATGAAGATTATCTTTCTATGTTTAATTCCCAATTGCTTGAAAGAGAGCTGTTTAACTATCCGCCATTTTCAAATTATATAATAATTAAACTAAAACATAAGGAAAGAGCTAAGTTACATAGAACGGCTGATGTTTTTGCTATGATGTTAAGAACAAAACTTGGAACTAGGGTAAAAGGACCAGAAGAGCCTCTGATAAATAAAATTAGCAATTATTTTATTCTAAATATACATATTAGATTTGAAAAAAATATTTCCGGTCAACAAATCCGAAAATTTATAAAAGATAGAATTTTAAAAATTAAAGAAGAAACTATTTTTTCAAGTGTAAGATTTGAAATAGACGTTGATCCATAAAGTTTTTATTTTCTTTGTTTTAAAGCTTGTTTCAGCATTGTAATTTCTTCTCCTGCTTGAGAACCCATGGAAGAGTTTTCTTCAGCACGCCTAACTAGGTAAGGCATAACTTCTTTTATAGGACCATAAGGTAAATATTTTGCAACATTATAAGAATTGTCTGCCAGATTAAAAGATAAATTATCACGCATTCCGTAAAGTTGAGAAAACCAAATTCTTGAATCATTTTTTTCTAAGCCGTGTTTTTCCATTAAATTAACTAGATGCACAACCGACTCCTCGTTATGTGTTCCACAAAAAACTTCTATTGTATTTATATTTTCAACTGAATACGTTATTGCGTCATCAAAATCTTTATCTGTTTTTTCTTTTGTTGGATTAATAGGATCTGGGTAGCCACCATCAACGGCTCTTTTTCTTTCTTTTTCTAAATAAGCACCGCGAACATATTTAATTCCAATTTTAAAGCCTTCACGAATTGCCATTTCTGTAATAAATTTCAAATAATCAAGTCTATCATGCCTATACATTTGGAAAGTTGTGAAAACTAATACATTATTACGATTATATATTTTCATAAAATCTAATAAAATTTCATCAATTCTATCCTGATACCAATAGTCTTCGGCATCAACCAAAACTTTTACGTTTTTAGATTGAGCATAATCAAAAATCTCTTTCATCCTTTCTTTATAAGCAATAAGCTCGGGGTGATCTGCAGGAATTTCTTGTTTTAAATAGCTTGGATTAATTAAGCCAGTAGGTTTAAAAACAGCAAAAGGAATATTTTTATCTTTGGCTGAAATATCAATAACTTTTTTAACTTCTCTGATTAAAATTTTAAAATTTTCATCCTTTGAAGCTCCTTCAATTGAGTAGTCAGGAATTACTTTTACTTTATATTTTAATACAGGTTTTGAAATTTCTAAAATATTTTCAATACTTTCTCCACCACAAAATTGTTTAAACATGAAATTAGTAAAAGGTTTTATAGGAATACGCAAAAATAAAGCAATATTCAAAAAAATCTTTCCTAATTTCACTAAAAAAGGTTTGGTAATTATCCTATAAACGAAAAGAGCTGATTTTAATTCTTTCTTAGTCTTGTATGCATAAGCAATTTCAGTGTTTTTTAAATCCATTATTATTAAAAGTTTAATTAATTTTATCGCATAACAAATAATTTTAGTAATTGTTTTTTGTCTGTTTTAAGTTTAAGCAAAAAAAATGGCTACTCTAAAAAGTAGCCATTTTTATTTATTTATTATTTTGCTTATTCTTTACCGGCTAAGCGTTTGTAGTAATTATATCTCCATTTTGCATTTCTTTCAGCTTCTTGCAACAAAGCTTCTGCTGTTTCTGGGAATAATTGTTTTAATGAATTATAGCGAACTTCGCCATCAAGGAATTCTTGGAATTTCGACCAATCTGGTTCTTTACTGTCTAATTCAAATGGATTTTTACCTTCAGCTTCAAGCATTGGGTTGAATCTCCAGTTAGCCCAGTAACCACATTCAACAGCACGTTTTTCTTCTTCTTGAGTTTTTCCCATTCCTGCTTTTAATCCATGATTAATACATGGTGCATATGCAATAATTAGAGATGGACCAGGATATGCTTCTGCTTCTTTAATTGCTCTATAGTATTGATTATTGCTCGCACCTATTGCAACTTGTGCAACATAAACATAACCATAAGTCATGGCCATTGCTCCAAGGTCTTTTTTACGAGTTTTCATTCCCGAAGCTGCAAATTTAGCTATTGCTGCAGCTGGAGTTGCTTTAGAAGCTTGTCCACCAGTATTTGAGTAAACTTCGGTATCCATTACTAAAATATTAACATCTTTACCAGAAGCAATAACATGATCTAAACCACCAAATCCAATATCATATGCCCATCCATCACCACCAAATATCCATACAGATTTTTTAACAAGATATTGTTTTTTATTTAAAACTTCTTTAGCAATTGGGTCATCTAATTTTTCAATTGCAGCAACTAATCTTGCAGATGCTTTTTCTGACACTTCTGCATTATCCATAGTTTCTAACCATTCTTTAGCAGCTTCTGCGGCTTCTCCTGTCCACTTAGCCTCGTTAAGAAGCATTGAGATTTTTTCTCTCATTTTTTCTACTGCCGATGCCATACCAAACCCATATTCTGCATTGTCTTCAAATAAAGAATTAGCCCAAGCTGGACCTCTGCCAGATTTGTAGTTTTTGCAATATGGAGTTGAAGGTGCAGAACCACCATAAATTGATGAACAACCAGTAGCATTTGCAACTATCATTCTTTCACCAAATAATTGAGTGATTAATTTAATATATGGAGTTTCTCCACAACCTGCACAAGCTCCCGAGAACTCAAATAATGGTTGGGCAAATTGTGAGTTTTTGAAAGTTCTGAATTTATCGACAACATCTTCTTTGTAGCCAACAACTTCATCCATATAATACCAGCGATCAACTTCATCCATTTGAGTTTCAAGCGGTTTCATTTCTAAAGCTTTGGTCTTAGCAGGACAAATATCAGCACAGTTTCCACAACCTGTACAGTCTAAAACAGAAACTTGAATTTTGAATTTGTATTCTTTTGTTCCACCAATTCCTTGTATAGTTTTTGTACCAGCTGGAGCTTTGCTTACTTCTTCATCAGTTAATAAGAAAGGACGAATTGCTGCGTGTGGACAAACATAAGCACATTGGTTACATTGTATGCAGTTTTCTGCAATCCATTCGGGAACATTAACCGCTACACCACGTTTTTCATATTTTGTTAAGCCACTAGGAAAACAACCATTTTCACGACCATTAAATGTTGAAACAGGCAAAGTATCTCCTTTTTGAGAATTGATAATATCTGCAATTTCAGAAACAAATTCAGGAACTTCTCTATCTCTTTTGAATACAAAACCTTTAGTTTCTATTTTAGCCCATTCAGCAGGAACCTCAACTTGAATAACTCCTTCTCCGGCATCAACAGCCTTATAGTTCATTTCTACAATTTTGTCGCCTTTTAAACCATAAGAAATGTCAATCATTTTCTTCATTTGCTCAACTGCCTTTTCATAAGGAATTACATTGGCAATTTTAAAGAATGCTGATTGTAAAATAGTATTTGTTCTATTTCCTAAACCAATTTCTTCAGCAATTTGAGTAGCATTTATGATATAAAATTTGATATTTTTTTCTGCTAAAACTTTTTTCATATGATCAGGAAGATTCTTTTTAGTTTCTTCTACGTCATGAAGAGAGTTTAATAAAAAACTACCATTTGGCTTAATGCCGTCTAAAACATCATAAAGCTCAACATACTTAGGTACGTGACATGCAACAAAATCAGGAGTAGTTACCAAATAAGGAGCTCTGATTTGTTTGTCCCCAAAACGTAAGTGTGAAGCTGTAAATCCACCGGACTTTTTAGAATCATAAGCAAAATATGCTTGACAATATTTGTCTGTGCTATCACCAATAATCTTAATTGAATTTTTGTTAGCACCAACAGTACCGTCTGAACCTAAACCATAAAATTTGCCCTCGAAAGTACCTTTACAAAGAATAGAAATGTTCTCTTTTAATGGTAAAGATAAGTTTGTTACATCGTCAACGATTCCAACTGTAAATTTATCTTTTGGATTAGCTGAAGCTAAATTTTCAAAAACAGAAATCATCATTGAAGGCGTAGTATCTTTTGAAGAAAGACCATATCTACCACCAATAATCATTGGTCTATTTTCTTTATTATAGAATATTTCTTTAATATCTAAGAATAAAGGTTCTCCATTAGCACCAATTTCTTTAGTTCTGTCTAATACTGCAATTCTTTTTACAGATTTTGGTAAAACATTCATGAAATATTTTTCAGAAAATGGTCTGTATAAATGAACAGAAATAAGCCCAACTTTTTGACCTAAATCGTTAAGATAATCTACAGTTTCAATAAGAACATCAGTAATCGATCCCATTGCTACAATAATATTTTCTGCATCAGAAGCACCATGATAGGTAAAAGGATGATATGTTCTGCCTGTTAATTCTGTAATTTTTTGCATATATTCCTCTACTAAGTCAGGAATATTTGTATAAAATTTATTTGCAGCTTCGCGAGACTGGAAATAAATATCAGGATTTTGAGCAGTACCTTTAGTTACTGGGTTTTCTGGATTTAGTGCAGATTTTCTAAAGCTATCTAAAGCTTCCCAATCAAGTAGAGCAGCCAATTCTTCATTGTCGAAATATTCAATTTTTTGAATTTCGTGAGAAGTTCTAAAGCCATCAAAAAAGTGCATAAAAGGAACTCTTGACTTAATTGCTGCTAAGTGAGCAATAGGGGCTAAGTCCATAATTTGTTGTACAGAACCTGTTGCTAACATTGCAAAACCAGTTTGTCTAGTACTCATAACATCACTATGGTCTCCAAAAATTGAAAGAGCCTGTGCTGCTAAACTCCTTGCACTTACATGAAAAACTGCAGGTAATAATTCTCCAGACATTTTGTACATGTTAGGAATCATTAATAATAAACCTTGTGAAGCAGTGTAAGTGGTAGTTAATGCTCCTGCTTGTAAAGAACCGTGTACAGCTCCTGCTGCACCAGCCTCGGATTGCATTTCTTCAACTTTTACTGTTTGACCAAAAATGTTCTTTCTGCCGTGAGCAGCCCATTCGTCAATGTTTTCTGCCATGTTGGATGATGGAGTAATCGGGTAAATACATGCCAAATCACTAAACATATACGCTACGTGTGCAGCTGCATGGTTTCCATCACATGTGATAAATTTTTTTACTCTTGCCATATTCGTTTTATTAAATAATTTTTATGACTATTAATTCTAATTTTAAAAGTGTCGCTAAATTAATATATAATATTGTCTTAAAAACTGATTTTTGATGTTATATATTATAATTAAGCAATATAGAAACTGTCTAAATAATTATTCTGTTTGAATTTTAATTTGCCTGAGTGTTGAAAATTAAGCTGTATTTAAAAATAGCCAGTTAGTATAATTTTGGTGCGGTTTGCGAATGTTTATCCTGTGTTTTATTGAATATCGTATAAAATTTATTATATTTGCAAATTAACAATGTTTTTGAGAATAAACTTTGAGTATTTTATTTGAATTATTTTTGTGAAATTCAGTTTATTCTTTTGTTTTATCATTAAAATTTTAAAATCATGTTTAACATATTTACCATATACATTATTAAATTTAAGCAAAAATTGTTCTTGCAGTTTTTGGGGGATGCCTTTACCTAAAGTTTATTCATTCAAATTGATTTACAAACAACTTTAAATAATGACTTGCTGTTTTCTTGGCTTTGACGCTTAGATAGTTAATTCATTATTAGAAAATTTATTTTTATGAATAACATATTATTAAAAGAACAAAAAAGAGTAGAAAAAAAAATTATTAAAAAAGAAAGAATAGATAAAATCGATAAAGTCGAAAATTCTATAGTACAACATGGGAAACTAAATGATAGAGTTTTTTTATTAAACTTAAATCCTAAAGACGACATTGATAAAGTTTTGTTAGAATTGGATAATTTGGTCGAAGAAAATTCATATTCAAAGATTATCTCAATTATCAGAACAGACGATTTGCCTTATTTTGTTATGAATGGTTATAAAGTAGAAGCTTATATTCCAAAGTTTTTTAATGGAAAATATGATTGTGTTATGGCTTCAAAGTTTTTTACAAAAAAACGTGCAGAATATCCTGAAAAACAGTTGGAAACATTCTCCGGTTTATTGGAAGATGTAGAAGTTGATAACAATAATAAGCAATTGCAAAACTTTAAGATAGAACAACTAAATGAAACTAATGTGGAGGAAATAACTGAAATATTAAAACAAATATTTACAACTTATCCTTTTCCAATAGAAAGTTCAAATATTCTTAAAGGTATGCAAGAAGGACGTTTGTTTTATTTTGGAGTTTGGGATAGAGATAAATTAGTAGGGCTGTCAGGTGCTGAAGTGGACCACAAAGAAAAAAATGCAGAAATGACTGATTTTGCTGTTTTACCAAAATATAGAGGTAAAAGATTTGCTTCTTATTTGTTGAATTTGATGGAAATAAGTTTAAAGAAAAAAAATATTAAAACTGCTTATGCCGTTGCAAGATTATCAGTCTTAGGAATGAACAAAACTTTTTTAAATGCTTCATATAAATATAGTGGAACTTTAGTTAACAATACTCATATTGCAGGACAAATAGAAAGTATGAATATTTATTATAAACATTTGTAATAAATATTTTAGGTAATTTTTAATTAAAACTTTTTAAGATTATGAAAAATTCATTTTTATACAAGCCACGAAACTATAAAAATATTAAATTATGGAAAAACATTACTGAAAAAGAATGGAATAACCCTTTATGGCAGTTAAAAAACTCTATTCGAACAGTAGAACAGCTAAAACAAGTAATTAGTTTAACTGATTATCAGGCAAGTGAAATAGAAAAGGTTGTAAACACTTTGCGAGCAGAAGGTAAAGACCCTTTACGCATAAGTCCGTATTACGCTTCTTTAATTCAAGAAAATCCATTTTACCCTAAAATGTTGCCTGGAGAAAAACAAGAGAATAGATTAGACCCAATTTTTTGGCAAAGTGTTGTTACGCCAGCAAATTTATTATTTCAAAAAGCAGGAACAGAACAAGCCATGAAAGAAGGAGATAGAACTTTCGGAGCGGCTTATCAACGTTATCCTAATAGAGTAGCTTTGTTTGTTGCAGAAAATACTAGTTGTGCTTCATATTGTACGCATTGCCAAAGAGCTAAGTCGCTTGACGCTGAAGTTAAAATAAGTACAAAAGAAATTAATAAAGCTTTGTTTTATATTAATTATAATACAAATATAAACGAAGTTTTAGTAACAGGTGGAGACGCATTAAGGATTAACCAGAATTTGTTAAAATATATTTTAGAAGAACTTAGCAAAATTGAACATCTTAGAGTAATTAGAATTGCTACACGTGTGCCAGTAGTTTTGCCTATGGCTATTACAAATAGTCTTTTAGAAATGATAAAGAACTCAGCTAATAAACATAGTCAAGAAAACGAAAAACATATTTATTTTATGACACATGTTAATCATTATCAGGAGATTACTAAAGATTTTAAAAAAGTTATCAGCTTAATTAATTCTCATGGTTTTATTGTACGAAATCAAAGCGTTTTATTAAATCATGTTAATGATTATTACAAAACTTTAGCCGAGACTTTTAGAAGAATGTTTTGGGTAGGTGTACATCCTTATTATTTATTGCAATGTCATAAAGAAAAAGGGATTGTCCATTTTATTTCTCCAATTCAAATAGGCGAAATATATATGAAAAACCTGCAAGGTTGGGTTTCTGGAATTACAACGCCTCGCTATGCTGCAAATATTGAAGGTGGTGGAGGTAAAGTTGTACTTATGCCTAGTGGACACGATACTTTAAATTTAGGGATAAATATAGATGACGAAGTTTCTGAAAGTTTTGCAACAGTTAATACTTGGGATAATAAACGAATAGAAAATTATGAAGCTCTCGGCAGAACTACTCAAGAAGAATATGATAATGCAGTTAAAATTATGGATAAATTTATTGGACGTAGCGATGTGTTTAAGCCAAGATTAATTATTGTTGATGAAAATGGAAAATATATTACAACAACAAATAGAGATGGATTGCCTAAATTGAAAAAGTTAAAAAAAGCAGAACTTTTAAATTATGAACTTAATGGACATGGTTTACCAATTACTAATCCTAAAAAACACGAAAATCTTCTTAATAAATTGTTTGAAAAATCTAAGTTTGCAAAATAAATCTTATTTTTTATTTTAATTTTTTTAAAAGTTTTTCATAAACATACATTTCGTCTCTAAGTCTGGCAGCTTCTATAAAATCTAATTTTGCTGATGCAGCTTCCATAAGTTTTTTAGTGTTTTTGATTGTTTTTTCAAGCGCAGGAGCCGACATGTATTGTACCACAGGGTCTGCAGCAATTAATGTTTCTAAATCTTTGGCTTGGTCAGGTGAGTAATATTCTGCTTTTCTACCAATAATTTCTCTTTGTGCTTTTATAATTTGACTTGGCGTAATATTGTTTTCTTCATTATATTTTAATTGTTTTTCCCTGCGTCTGTTTGTTTCGTCAATGGTTTTTTGCATTGAATTTGTAATTTTATCAGCATACATAATAACTTTTCCATTCAAATGCCTTGCCGCCCTTCCTGATGTTTGGGTTAATGACCTTTCCGAACGTAAAAATCCTTCTTTATCTGCATCTATTATTGCAACTAAGGAAACTTCAGGCAAATCTAAGCCCTCTCTTAATAAATTTACGCCAATCAAAACATCAATTTTTCCTGAACGTAATTCAGCTAAAATTTCAACTCTTTCAATAGTCTCAACATCAGAATGGATATATCTGCAATTCAAATTAAATCTTAAAAAATATTTGTTTAGCTCCTCTGCCATCCTTTTTGTAAGAGTTGTAACAAGTGTTCTTTCGTTTTTTTTGATCCTTATATTAATTTCATTCATTAAATCATCAATCTGATTTAAAGAAGGTCTGACTTCTATAACTGGGTCTAATAAGCCTGTAGGTCGAATTACTTGTTCAACAATTACTCCTTCTGATTTTTCCAATTCATAATTTGCTGGTGTTGCACTTACGTAAATAGTTTGGTTCATTAAAGATTCAAATTCTGCAAATTTTAAAGGTCTGTTGTCTATGGCTGCTGGTAGTCTAAATCCATAATTCACTAAATTTTCCTTTCTTGATCTATCGCCTCCATACATTGCACCAATTTGGGGAATTGTAACATGGCTTTCATCAATTACAGTAATAAAATCTTTTGGAAAATAATCAATTAGGCAAAAAGGACGAGTGCCTGGTTTTCTGCCGTCAAAATAACGGGAATAATTTTCTATTCCACTGCAATGTCCAAGTTCTCTAATCATTTCTATATCATAACTCACTCTTTCTTTAAGTCGTTTTGCTTCAAGAGGTTTTCCTATACTTTTAAAATATTCAACTTGCTCCATCATATCGTCTTGAATGTGGATTATTGCTTCTTGAATTCTTTCTTTTGTAGTAACAAAAATATTCGCAGGATAAATTTTGGCTGTTTCTAAACTTTCTAACTTTTCGCCTGAGTAAGGTTCAAAAGAATATATTTCTTCAATTTCTTCATCCCAAAAAATTATCCTCATAGCGATGTCATGATAAGCCAAAAATACATCAACTGTATCGCCTTTAACTCTAAAACTACCTCTTTTAAATTCAATATCCGATCTAAAATACAGAGAATCAACCAAATGTCTTAGCAAAATATCACGCCCATATTTGTCTCCAATATTTACTTTTAAAGTATTTGCATGAAAATCATCAGGATTACCAATTCCATAAATACAAGAAACTGAACTTACCACAATTACATCTTTTCTTCCAGAAAGTAAAGCCGATGAGGTACTTAATCTTAATTTCTCAATTTCATCATTAATAGAAAGGTCTTTTTCTATATAAATATCTGTAACAGGCATATACGCCTCAGGTTGGTAATAATCATAATATGAAACGAAATATTCAACAGCATTTTCAGGAAAGAATTCTTTAAATTCCGAATATAGTTGTGCCGCAAGTGTTTTATTGTGGCTTAAAACTAATATAGGGCTATCAAAATTTGCAATTACATTGGCAATAGTAAAAGTTTTACCGCTTCCTGTTACACCCAATAAAGTTTGATGTTTTAATCCTGCTTTAATTCCTTCAGATAATTGTTTTATCGCTTCTGGTTGGTCTCCGGTTGGTTTATATTCAGATTTTAATTTAAAAGTCACGATTTTTTTAATAATTTAATGGTATTATCGTATAAGAGCAAGTCTGACTGTACTTGTAATGCTACCGTTTTCAATTAATGAAACTAAATACATTCCACTTTTAGCTGAATCTGCATACCAAACTTTTGTAAAGAAACCAGATGATGAAGAGTTATGCTGTTCCTGAAATACAATATTACCTAAAACATCACTTATTATTATGTTATAGTTTGTGTCAATTTTTGAAAAATATGAAATGTAGCAAATATCTGTTATAGGGTTGGGGAAAACTTTTATTTTTGAATTTTTATCTTCAAGCAAAGTATTAATTGCAGTTTGAGTAGCCAAACAAGGCGAACCGTTATTTATTGACGCTTTCCAATTTATTGCAAGTGAGTTATCTAAATTTGGACTTATTAATTCTAAACTTGAACCTCCTCCATCGGCTTCTATTGGCCATGGCTCATCTGGTAAATAAAATAATGAATCAACCAATCTGCCTATATCATTGTAAAGTCTCAATAATTCTCCTTCGTTGTTAAGTTTGAAATCGAAATTTGAAAAACAACAATTACAAGTAGGAAATATAGAGTAAAATTTATCACTGTTATTCTTTAAAATAAGATAAGATTTTGGGTTCATTATTGTCCCCTTTGGAAACTTAAACACATTTAAGTCGTTGTTATCAGAAAAAACCCAATCTGAAATATCAATACTATCAGTGTCGTTATTATATAATTCTATCCAATCGCCACTGTCTTCTGTTAATTTGCTATTATAGTTTATTTCGCTAATCATCACTTTTGGTTCAGTGTTATCAACAAAGAAAATGTTGTAGTTATCATATGCCTCAGCATTTTGATTAGAAGTGTATGCTACAACTTTATAATAATATTTTCCTCTAGACAAGTCGTTTAAAATAAGAACGGTGTCATTTAAATCATCAAATACTAATGTTGATTCGCTGTTTTCTAGATTAGCCTTTTTCCCAACATAAAATCTATATTTTACTATTTCATCATCTGGACTTATGCATTTTGTCCAGTTAAATACAATAGAATCTTGTGTTTTATAAACATGTTTTACTCTTTGTATTCTAAATGGTTTTAAATTTTCGTTAAATTGGCGTTTTAATTCAAGGTATCTATTGTTAAAACTATTTTTTGCTTTGTTAAGAGTATATACCCAATTAGATATTGAGGAAATATTGTCGGTTTCATCACTTAAAACAGAATCGTACAAAACTGTTTGTAAACTGTCAAGCCAGGGGGATATGTAATCATTGTTTACTAAGTTTTGATGTAGGTAGTCCATTCTTGTATTTATATCAAACATGACTTCTGGTGTAAAGCATGCTAGTTCCATTACAGGATTATCTGGTGCCCAAAATTTTGACGTGTGGTAATATGGCATATTAACTTCATAAGAAAGAAATGCTTTGTCTAAATCCCAAGGAAACATATACCACTTTCCGCTCCCTTGGGTATCATGGAACATATAATAGTTGTGATAATATGTGCTGTAGTTTCTTGTGAGTAAATTCATTGCTAAAATGTTAATTAAAGCATCGTAATCAAATTTTTCTTGCAAAAAACTTTTATAGTTTTCCGTTGAAATTGTGTCAAGTTGAAAAATAAGTTGTTGTAAATCTTCTCTATATCCTTCGCCTGTTTTTGTTCCCAATGGTAAAAAACATTATCATATCTACTTAGACTGGCTCCATCTATAGTAGCTTTGTATAAATTTCCTAGAGGATTAAATTCGTTATTTAATAAAAAATATATATCCATATTTTGTACCGAAATGTATAAACCTAAATACTCATCATTTAAATATAGTCTTACATGTTCTGCATTAAAGCATTTGGTACCACTTTCTTTCATTAATCGAGAAGTGATATAAGATTGAACGTAGCTTTTGTCTTCGTAATCGGCATTGAAGTTAAAAACACTTACACCATCAAAATTTCCATTATCAAGCTTTACTTTGAGTGATTTTTTGGGTAATACAATGCTACCATCACCTCTAATTCGCATTCTTGCATTACTTATGGTCTCTCCATTGTATGTTATACTGATAGGAATGTAAATTTCTTTTTGGTAATTTTCGTAAATATGGTTAAAATCACTTTCAAGACAAGTAATGTAATATTCTTTAATTTGTTGAGATTTTATTGTGGTGCAACAAATGAATGATATAATTACTACTAATATAGTGGTCGTTTTAATGTTCATTTTCTATTAAAAGTTTTGCAGATTTTGTTGTTTTATGATTTGTGTATTGAATTATATAAATACCTTGTTTAATATCGGAAATGTTTAAAGTGCAATAATTGGTGGTATTGGTAAATTTCCAGGTTTTAATTATTTTTCCTGATGTATTTAAAATAGATACTTGATGTTCTTTGTCTTCAATATTATTGAAATTAATATGCAGAATATTACTAGCTGGGTTTGGATAAATATTAAAAATGTTATTAAGGGCAATTTGAGGTATAGTAGTAATAGAATTTATCAAGCCCATGCTGTACCCATCGTTGCCTGCTAGGTATCCAGGCGATGAGGCAACTAAAATATAATCAGAATTAAATAAAGGTATTCCTGAAATACAATTATTAATATTGTCATAGTCAATAGTGTTTGTTAAAGAATAAGAAACAAACAAGCTATTGTCTATTGGTCCTCCAATTTGCGGATCAAAATTTAATATATTGTCGTCATTATTGAAGAATACAGAATTTGTTACATACATTTTACCTTCGGATAGTATGTCGTATTCATCTCCAAATCTAACTCCAACTTTATTGTTTAAAAAAAGACAATGGTCAACTTCCACACTAGCTTTTCCATAGCCATTTTCTACACCTTGTCCACAATTCATAAAAACACAATTGTTAATTTTCACATAATTATTATTAGAACAAGCTATACCCTCATGTTCACAATCTTCCATCCAACAATTTTCAACTCTTAATTTCGCTTTGTTTTGATCAATCCCGTCGTCTTCTGTAGAAATAATGTAAGTGTTTTTTACAAAACTTTCCACTCCTGATGGGTGTACATCGTTAAAATACCAACCATCATTGTCATCATCTTCTAAAATGCCGTCTTCATCAGGAATAAACATTATATGACAAGAATCTGCTTCAACTTTACTTGTTAAAAACTCTCCTCCGGTATCGCAACGTGAAATAAAACAATTTTTAATTAACAAATTTGATTTTAAACTTCCTATCGCTTTCCCTATATTGTCCATAAAATAACAACGGTCAAGTATAAGATTACTGTTTTCGGCAAAAAGTATGGGTTGCGAATTAGAATGTCCAAAGCTGAATTGACTATCATTGCCTCCATTTATTATAAATGTGTGTCTGAAAATTGAGGTGTCAATATCATTTTTTATAATAATACCACCCCAGAACTTATTGGGGGAATTACAGTCAAAAATTATTGGATTGTTTAGCCCCCCATCGCTTTGTATGATTCCATCAACTATAATATTAACATTTTCTTTAATAGAAATTCTAGAACCTGCTCCTATCGTTAATTTATAAGAACTTGGAACAATCAAGTCTGATGAGATATAATAAGATTTATTCTCCTCAAGTATTAAATTGTTTTGCAAACTATCATATAATTCTATGATAGCACTTTGATTACAATAAAGTGTTTTTGAGAAAGTTGAACCTTTAATTGAAATTGTAGAATTTTGATCTTCGTTTATATTAATTTGAGTACTGCCTTTCCCTTTTCTAACTTTTATGGTATTTATTTCGCCGTCAGCATAATTTAAATCTATTTCGGTATCGATATATGAAAGTTTGCCATTTTTATATAGTTCTATTTCTACAGGAAAGTTTTTATATAAATCATAAGTGTTAGGACAATTAATGAATACACTGTCGTATTGCTGGGCGTTTATAATATTTGTAGTTATTAGAATAATTAAACTAAAATATAAAAATTTGCACATCATAATTAGATAATTAAAAACTTTGTAAAGGTAAAAAATATTTAGATATTAATACTTTTTATTATTTATGGTAAAAGTAAAAATTTTGTAAAATTCGCAACTAAATTTAAAAATAGTAAATCAAAGCCTTGTAAATAAATACTAACAACACTTTGCAGTTTGAGAAATTTTTACTAATTTGGTGTTTGAAAATAATTGCAAAAATATAATAATTTAATTTAATAATTTCGTAATTTGCAAAAAAATAATGATGAGACTTGCAATAGCGATATTATTAATGTTTTTTACTTTTTCTCTTACAGGGCAAACTAAGTTTATAATTAATAAAAATGAATTAGAACTAAGTAAAGAAGATTTAGAAAATTACTCTAAATCATTACCTAATAGTTTTGATTTGTCTAATAGTGTTTTTTGGCCAAATTTATTTAAACAAGATGATTGGGTTTGTAATCAAGTTGCAGCTTCATATTATATGTTTAGTTATGAAAGTAATTATAAGAAAAATATCAGCTCAAAAAATAAATTCAATTGTTTTTCAATTTATTTCCCTTTTAATTTTGATAATGGAGGTTATGGTTGGTATGGTCCTCATTATATAATTACTATGGAAATGTTAAAAAAACTTGGTGTTCCAAAATATGGTGAATTTCTTTACGATACTGCAACTAATGTCTCTCGTTGGATGTCTGGCTATGATTTATATTATTCTGCCATGCACAATAAAATCGACGATTATTATGGAATAAAAGTTAATTCTGCTGAGGGAATAGAAACTCTAAAAGCTTGGATTTTTGATCATGGCGGTGGTGCATATGGTGGTACAGCTACTTTTATGGCAAATATAAAAGAAAATGGTGGCTCAGCACGTTTACCAAAAGGAAGTTCACATCAAGGTGCTTATGCTATGGTTATTTGTGGTGATGACGCTTTGCATGCAAGAACTATTGTTGGATATGATGATAATATTTGTTACGACTATAATAATGACGGCAAATTTACAAATCATATAGATATAAATGGTGATGGCAAAGTGGATGTTCACGATTGGGAAAAAGGCGGATTTAAACTTGCAGAAGCTAATGGACCAGATTGGCAGGGAGATGGCTATATGTGGATTACTTATAAAGCTATGGCTGATGCTTATGGGCAAGGTGGAATTTTGAATAATTTAGTTCATGTTTTAATTCCAAAAATTGATTATTCACCAAAATTAACAGCGAAATTTAAAATAAATCACCCACAACGCAGACGATTAAAAATTAGCATTGGAATTGCAACAGATACGGAAGCTGATATTTGGGATTACTTGACTGATTTTCCTGTTTTTAATTATCAAGGCGGAGATTTATATATGCAGGGTGGAAACTCAGAAGCTGATAAAAGTATTGAAGCAGGTCTGGACCTAACAAACTTGATTTCTTATTTTGATTATGATAATTGTGCTAAATTATTCTTTGTTATTGATGAGTATGATAAATCTAATTCATATCCCGGCTTTTTTGAGTTTTGTAGCTTTATAGATTATTCAAACATAAGTCCAAAAGAATATGTGCTTGTAAATTCTAATACAAATATTAATAATAATTCACGTTCAGTTTTTTCAAAAGTAATTTGTTTGGATAATGTATTTAAACCAAAAATCAATACTTTGAGTTTGCCTGTATTGTCAGCAAACACGGATAATAATTATCAATTTGATTTTATTGATGGGTATGGAGATTCTAAGTGGGAATTATTATCTTATTTTGATACAAGTTATTGTGTCCAAGACTTTAATTATACTGGCGGAACAAAACTTACGCCTGATGATAATTTTGACGGAACAGTTGAACTTCAACTCCCATTTTATTTTAATTTTGGGAAAATAAAAACTAATAAAATTAAAATTCATACAGATGGCTATATATTAGTTTCTTCTGAATCTAATGCCTGGACTCAATTTAGGGAAAATCTTTATCCTTTATTCCTAAATGAAAATATTATCTCTCCCTTTGCAAGATTTAATTTTGTTTGTGATAATAATAATAATAACGGAATATGGTATAAAACTGTTGGTGATACTGTAAAAATTTGGTGGAATTGTTCCGATAAACAATATGAAACATCAACAAAAGCTAACTTTGGCTGTAATCTTATTGCAAATGGGGATATTGAATTTTTATATGGAGATATTTCTATAAAAAATATTTACACAAATATTTGCGGTATTTCCTATGCAAATCAATCAGACAATATTATTTTATGGAAAGATCATGATATTCCAGCAAAAAACACTAAAATTAAAATAAAACAATATCCAGTCCCAGAAGGGTTGAGAATTAACAGTTCTGGAGTTTTGAAAGGGAAAGCAGGTCTATTAAACGATTATCCAATGAGAGTTAAAATTAGTGATTTTAATGAAAATTTTGATATAAAAACTTATTATTTGACAACTTCCATTTCTGAGGATAAAGACGATCCAGAATTTCTTGTGTTTTATCCTAATCCTATCTTAGACTTTGTTAATATCAGATTAAATATGGATGATGAAGAAATTAAAAGCATTAGTGTCTTTGATAGTGAAGGAAAATTTGTAATAAAATTTAGTTCAATTAATTCTGAAGAATTTAATCTCGATTTATCTAATTATATTTCTGGAATTTATAACTTTGTAATTAAAACAGAAAACTTTACTTTCAATAAAAAATTAGTTAAGATTTAATATTTTTATATGCGATATATATCAGTTTTATTATTTTTTTTAATTTGCTTTAATTTTTTAAAAGCACAACAAGTCCTTGATAAAGAGCCTTTCCCACAAGCCTTATCTTTAAAAGAGAGATTTGAATTAATGAGTCTGCCTGACTTAAAATTACCTTCTGCATATAAAAATAAATCTATACCAATAGAAGTAGATAATTCTTTAAAAATCTATTATCCTGGAATGTTTCACCAGAACGGATTGTCTTGTGGACAAGTGGCTTGTGTTGGTTTTGGCTTTACTTACGAAATTAATCGTAAACGAAACTTAAATGGAAGCCTTATTCAAAATAAATATCCTACATATTTTTCATGGAATTGGGAAAATGGTGGAAATGGGTGGTATGGGGCAAGTTATTTTCATACTTTATCTTTGCTAAAAAAAGTTGGAAATCCAAATATGCTAACTTATGGTGGAAGCGATAATTTTGGCGGAGGCAAACGATGGATGACAGGCTATGAAAATTATTATGAATCAATGCAAAATAGAATTAGTGCAGCTTATTCAATAGATTGCTCTAGCGAAGAAGGAATTATGACTTTAAAGCATTGGTTAAACGATCATTTAGATGGTTCAGAAGATGGAGGTATTGGCTTTTTTTATTCTCAATATGCATCGCCACCTACAGTTTTGCCATCAGCTTCTCCTCATGCCGGCGAAGGAGTCTTTCCTGTTTGGGGTTCAAGCCCTTCTCATGCTTATACTGTTGTTGGTTATAATGATTTAGTTAGGTATGATATAAATGGAGATGGGCTGTTTACAAATCATTTGGATATTAATGGTGACGGAATAGTGGATATTAAAGATTGGGAAATTGGTGCCTTTAAAGTTGTAAATGCCTATGCAACAGAATATACTGCTTGGGCTCTATATAGTAGCTTTGCTAAACCAAGTACTAATGGCGGAATATGGAATAGTACAGTAAATGTACTTGAAGCTATTAGTGAGTATTCGCCTTCATTAACTTATAAAGTTAATATGTATTATAATAAAAGGAATAAAATTAAAATAATGACAGGTTTTAGCAAAAATATAAATGCTGATCAACCCGATTTTTATATGAGTTTTCCTATTATTGATAATCAAGGAGATGCTTGGGGATTACAAGGCGAATATGAAGAAGAGTTCCGTTATTTGGAGTTTGGACTTGATGTCAGCCCTTTTCTTGATTTAATAGAATCAGAGACAAATGCAAAATTTTTCTTTCAAATTTATGAAAATGACACAAATTCATCTGGTTATGGTAGAATAATAAATTTTGCTCTAATTGATTACACTTCAGGAACTCCTGTTGAGTATATTTCTGATGACACAGAAATCAATATAATTGATAATGGAATTACTACGGCAAGTGTTGTTATGGCACCAAATTATCAAAAACCGCAAATATTGACAGAGTCTTTGCCTAATGCAGATGTTTATCATGATTATTCTTTTCAAATGCAGGCAAATAATGGAAAACCTCCTTATAGATGGGAATTTAATACAGACTATACTTTTTCCGAAACCGATGAGACTATAAATTTGCCAAGTTCCCAACTTTACTCAAGTTTTATTGATTTACCTTTTGAATTTAATTATTATGGTAAAACTTATAATAAAATTTATGTAAATAATCGAGGTTTTATTGATTTTACCGACTTGTCAACTTATGTGCCATACAATAGCAATGAACATAATTCTCATATTATAAATTTTGAAAATAAAAAGGCTATATCTGCATTTAATTCGAAAAAGCAAAATACTGTTTTTTACCAAATTCAAAGTGATTATTGTGTTTTGAGATGGCTAAGTGATAGTGTTGACGTTTGTTTAAAATTAAAAGATGATGGAGAAATAAGAATTTTTTACAATAATTGTATTTCTGCAACTTACAATAATTGGGTTTCAGGTTTATCAAACGGAGATTTTTTAAATTTGAATTATACCCCAATTAGTGGTGGAATTGGTAATTTTGCAAACATTGGATATGTATATTCACCTATGCAGGCTCCTGATTATTTTAATATTTCTGAAAATGGTTTATTGTCAGGCATCCCAACTGATGAATTGGTAAATTATCCTTTGCATTTTAAAGTAACAGATGCTGGAGGAATTGTTAATCGTAAAACTATTCCAATTTCAACCCAAGGTTTAATTGTAAATATAAGTCTTCCAAATAATAATACTGGCATAGAGTGGGGTTCAACAAATGGATTTAATTTAATTATAAAAAATGTAACTGAAACGCCACTTTCAAATGTTGAAGTAAAACTTTCTTGTGATAATCCAAACCTAAGTTTTGTTAATGATACCTATGTGATTTATTTGTTAAATCCAGGACAGGAAATTATTATAAACCCTGCTTTTAATTTTAGTGTAAATTACAATTTTTATAATGAAGAAATTGTTAATATTAATGTTAATACTCTTGCTGGTCCAAGTTCTTGGGAGTTTGTAAAGCAAATTAAAGTTTATACTGCAAATATTTCTTTGACATCATATTTTGTTGATGATTCAGATAATAATAGACTTGATATTGGCGAAACTTCTGATGTAATTTTTAGTTTTAAAAACTTTGGTAATGCCCATATCGGAAGTTTTAATATTAGCATTTCTTCTGAGGATGAATATTTAACAATAAACCAAAATTTAGCACATTCTAATGGGTTGAACCAAAATCAAGTTTATAATGCGGTTTTTAATTTTACTACTCATGAAAATACTCCTTTGTCTCATGTGGTAGAGTTAAATGTTCATATTTCTTCTGAAATTGGTTACGAGCAAAATATAATTGCATATTTAGGTATAGGTCAAATTATAGAAAATTGGGAAACAGGGGATTTTACTTCGTTTAATTGGCAAGAAGATGGAAATTTAGCCTGGACAATTAGCGAATCTGATGCTTACGAAGGGAATTATTGTTTGCGTTCAGGTGCAATAGGAAATAGCCAATTGTCGGTTTTAGAATTTGATGTAAGGGTGCTGGCTGATGGGAATATTAGCTTTTATCGTAAAGTTTCTTGTGAGGATGGCTCTGCTAATAATTGGGATTATTTGGCATTTTTTATTGATGATCAAGAAAAAGCACGATGGGATGGCGAACTTGGATGGGAGAATGTGAGTTTTCCTGTTCAGGCGGGAATAAGAAATTTTAAATGGGTTTATAGAAAAGACGTTACTGCTGCTGCCGGAGAAGATGCTGCCTGGATTGATTTAATTGAATTTCCTCCAATTTATGATCCTGAGCCTTTACTTGTAACAAATCCAAACGAAATTTATCAAATAATGCTTCCCGACCAAGTTAAAACAGAAGGCCTGATAATCCAGAATTTAGGGGGAGGTAAGCAAAAAATTGATGTAAAAATAATTAAAAACCCTAATTTTTATAATAATCAAAAAAGTCTGCTTGGCTCAGATATTGTTTCTGATGGAAATAGCTTTATCGCTGGGGATTCTGTTGCTTGGACTTTTACTTTAACTAATCGTTCTCCTGATAATGAATGGATTAAAGGTGTAAACTTAGTGTTTCCCCAAGCTTTTATTGTTGATTCTTTAAGTTATTTTATTGATTCAGGAAATGATACTCTTGAACTTATTTCTGGAGAGCTTGGGAGTGGTGGAGAGTTTCAATGGTTTGGCGAAAAATCTGGCTGGGGGATGATTGCTATTGGAGAAACTGCAAGCCTTAGTGTTTATGGTTTTGTAAATGAAGATTTTGTTGGCGATTTAACTGTAAATTATACTATAATTGGAGATGTCTATGGAGCCGAACCTCATAATGTTTCTGGAAATATAGTTTTTCAAAATGTTGGTACTGCTGTTTATTGGCTTAAAAGCGATATTAAAACTTATGTATTAGGACTTGACGAAGAAGTAGATCTTTTGCCAGAATTTAATACCTCTGACTTAGAAGAAGGTGAATACTTTACTAATATTATAATATTTTCAAATTACGACACTATATATTTACCTGTAAACTTAGTTGTTGACGCAAGTGTGGAAATTAAAACTCAAAATAATAATGATTTTGTTGTTTATCCTAATCCAGCTTCTAATATTGTCTATGTTAATTCTGATTTTAAAATCAACAAGCTCACCATTTTTAACAGTCTTGGGCAAATTGTTTTTTCTGAATATTATGACAAAAATATTATTGAATTAGATATTTCCGCTTTTAATAAAGGAGTTTATTTTATTTCTTGTACTGATAAAGAAAAATTATATTATCAAAAACTTATTGTTAAATAAACTGATTTTAGAATTATTTTTAAATAAAATCAGAATATTACTTTTAATTGCTGAATTTGTTATTACTTTGTAAAATATAAATTTTTATCAATGAAGTATTTTTTATCATTTATTGCATTTACATTAATAGTATTAAGCTCATATTCTCAACAGGAAGAAGATGAAACTTGGCGTTGTTTAACCGACCAAGTGTATTGGAAGCTTATTGAAAAAAATCCAAACTTGCTGTATCAAAAGCAATATCTTGATGAGTTTGTAAAAGAATATATTAAAAATAATCCCAAATCTGATGATGACGAGCTGTATATTATTCCCGTTGTTTTTCATGTAGTTCATAATTATGGTGAAGAAAATATTTCTTACCAACAAATTCTTGATGCAGTAGAACAGATGAATATTGATTATCGTAAAATGCGTCCCGACACTGCTTCTATTCACCCTGCTTTTAAAGGAATTGCTGCTGATACGAAAATTGAATTTCGTCTTGCTAAAATAGATCCATGGGGGAATTGCACTATTGGGGTAATTAGAACTGTCTCCCAAGCAACTAGTACAGGTTACGAAGCTGCAAAATATGCTTCTCCTACTTGGCCTCCTGAAAAATATTTGAATATTTGGACAGTAAAAGTCCTTGGAGAAGGTGCTGCAGGTTGGTCTTATTACCCTGGAACTGCTCCATATGGAAGTGATGGAATTATTTTATTGCACAATTATGTAGGAGTTAATGGTACTAGCAATATAGGGCATGGTAGTGTGCTAACTCACGAGGCAGGACATTATTTGAATTTACCTCACCCTTGGGGAAATTCAAATGAACCTGGTTTGCCAAGCAATTGTTATATAGATGATGGTATTGAAGATACACCAAACACTATTGGACATACTACTTGCAATATAAATGCTGTTACTTGTGGTAGTTTGGATAATGTGCAGAATTTTATGGATTATTCTTATTGTTACAGAATGTTTACAAATGGACAGGCTGCTGTAATGCGAGCAACTTTAAATTCTACAGTGGCTGATAGGAACAATTTGCATTCTCAGTCTAATTTAATTGCAACAGGTACTAATCCTGGATATACAGCTCAAGTTTGTGAACCTATTTCTGATTTTATAAGTCAAAAAAAATTAGCATGTACCGGTTCAACAGTAATTTATAATGATTTAACACACAATACCGATTTTATTGGAGCGTATAATTGGACTATCGAAAACGCTAATCCAAGTTTTTCTAATCAAGCCAATCCAAGTGTTATTTATGAACAAGCCGGAATTTTTGATGTTACATTAATGGTTGAAAATGAAAGCGGTAGCGATACCAAAACTAGAGAAAATTATATACGCGTTTATGATGCTACTCAAGGGAAAACTTTAGCTTATACTGAGAGTTTCGAATCTTCTGTTTTTCCTTTAGAAGAAGGCGAGATATTTAATGATTTTTACTTTGAAAATAAAGGAGAGTCTCATTGGGAAAGATCAAATTATAGCTTTTCAGGGCAAAAATCATTGAAAATATCAAGTAATAATAATACTATAGATACTAGAAACAGAGTATATTTGCCAAATATTTATGTGGAAGATACTAGCGAAAATATAAATGTAAGTTTAAAATGTGCTTATGGACGAATTGCCGGAAATACTCCTGATAAACTTTATTTTTATACAAGTACAGCTTGTGGAGATTCCGCACAGCTTGTTTATCTTTTTACAGGTGCAAAATTAACTTCTACTTATGTTCAAGAATACGGAGACTATGTTCCGGCTCCTGAAGATTGGCAAACTCATAGTTTTGTGATAAATAAAAATAGATTAAAAACCAATAATTTACGTTTAATAATTGAGGCTGTTTCAGGTAATGGTAAAGCTTTATATATTGATGATGTTAAATTTGAACAAGAAGTATCTACAATTTCAGAAACTTATTCTAACTTAAATGTGCAAGTTTATCCAAATCCTTTTGTAAATGAGCTTTATATACAAAATTATGAAAATAATAAGTTGTTAAAACTTAGCATTACTGACTATACAGGTAAGTTAATCGTGAATAAAAAATATAATTCTGACTTTATAGATGCTTCAAATATCGCAAAAGAACTTCCTGCAGGTATTTATTTTTTAAAATTAGAATCTGAAAAAGAAAACAAGATTATAAAATTAGTTAAAGCCTCGTGATTGTAGCGTTTTGGTAAATCCAAATATCAGAATTCGGAATAATTTTATTTAATCCCTCTTTCTTTTTTTATTTTCTCCCAAGCTTCATTTACTTTTTGAAATTTTTGTTTTGCCGCATTTTGAACATCTTCGCCTAAATTTGCTACTTTATCAGGATGATGTTTTGTTGCCATAGTTCTATAAGCTTTTTTCAAATCTTCTTCGTTAGCAGATTTAGAAACTCCCAAAATTTGGTAAGCAGAATCAGTTTCTTCAATAAACATAGATTTTATAGACTTATAATCGCTAGTTGAAAGTCCAATTTTAAAAGCAATTTGTTCTAATAAATATATTTCATTTTTATGAATTTCGCCATCTGCATTAGCAATGCCAAATAAATAATGAATAATTTGTAATTTAATGGCATGTTGCATACCGTATCTTACTTTTGTGCAAACTTTGTCTATATCTATATTAGTATTTAGAATTCTTTTTAAAATTTGTAAAGCCTCTTGTGTTTGCTGAACCCCAAAATTTGTTCTTAAAAATTGCTTTACATATTCTAATTCTGATTTTTTAACTAGCCCGTCTGCTTTCATAATAGCAGCTGTTAAAGTTAAAAAGCTAATCATAAAATCATTTCTGAAAGGAGTGCGTACTGTCTCTTGTTTAGCTGTGTTAATGCTTAAAGAATCAATAAATGAGCCAAACATAAATCCAATAATGGCACCAATAAATCCGCCAAAAATCCATCCAATAAATGCACCTATATATTTAAAAACCTTTATCATTTAATATTTTTGGCAAGTTTAATTTTATTTAAAATATTTATACTTTGCAGTATAATGGAATCTGTAGAGTCATTTTTTATTTCAAAATCAGCTTTGTACTCTTGTTTAATTTCACTTTTTTGAGCTTTAATTTTCTGCAAAGCTTGCTCTTGTGAAATATTATCTCTTTTCATAATTCTATTCACTAGCGTTTCCTCTTCACTTGTTACTAAAATAATATAATCTAAAAGTTTGTCGATTTTAGCTGCATACAACAGGGCAGATTCTATGCAAATCATTTTAAAGTTTTCACTTTCTTTTTTTATTAACCAGGTTTTAAAATCCTCAATAACTGCAGGGTGAACTATAGAATTAATTTTCTTTCTTGCTGTTTTGTCTGAAAAAATAATTTTAGATATATATTCTTTATTTAATTGATTGTTAATATAGCTGTCTTCACCAAATTCTATAATTAATTTTTCTTTTACTTTATGGTTTTTATGCATTATTTGTTTTGCTTGAATATCAGCATTGTAAACAGGCAAACCAAATATTTCGAAAATTTGTGAAATTGTTGTTTTGCCTGTGCCTATTAAACCTGTAATGCCTATTTTAATCATTTTTGCAAAACTTATAAAAATTTTATTAGCAGTCTATATTTTATTGCTTAGGGATGATGTCAAAAAATATGCTGTCCGGTGAAATTTCTATAATATTTAAACTTTTATCTAACTTATTATTGATAAATGGACTTAATTCAGAACTAAGAATGAATTTTTTATTCTTGTCGTTTGGGAGTTTAGTTAAGTGAATGATTTTTGAACTTTTAGCAAAATCTATTTGAAGAGTTAGTTTTTTTTGTTTAAAACTTTCTTTTATAAGTGTATATCCGTATCCACTTATTTCAATATTAAAATCTAATGGGTTTTGTTTGCTTAAAACAATATCATCAGGTAGATTATAAAATTGATAACTTAGTTTTATAGTTGTAGAGTGTTCTTTATTTATGTAATTTAAAAGCCATAAAGCTAAAGAAATAAGTACAAATAATAAAAAAACAAAAATATTAGGGTTTTTAAACTTTTTTGAAATTATCTTCCCTTTATTTTTAATTTTATTACTTGTTTCTTTCATTGAAAATAATTATTTTGGCTGTTGGGGAATATCTTCAGGAGAGGCAACTACAGATGCTTTATCAACTTTAATCCTAACATTAGTGTCAATTTCTATAATCAAATGATTATCTTGAACTTCAGTGATTTTTCCGTAAATTCCTCCAGCAGTAATGACTTTGTCTCCTTTTTGTAAACCTTCTCTAAATTTTCTAACTTCTTTTTGCCTTTTCATTTGTGGGCGTATCATAAAAAAGTAAAACACAACAATTAAAAGAACAAAAAATATTGGAGTAAAATAAGGATTTTGTCCTGAATTACTGCTAGCTTCTAAAAAAATAATATTCATAGTTTTTATTATTAAAATTTATTAATTAATTATTTCACATCTAATTGTCAACTCTGTTGTATTGGGTTCTGTATTAGAAAATACTTTCGCCGACTTAATTTGTTTTCCTTCTCTATTAGCAGTGTCAAAAACAAGCTCAACACTTCCTTCTTTATTAGGTTTTATAGGCTCTTTTGTCCATTTAGGAACTGTGCAACCACATGAAGCTTTTACATTTGAAATTATTAAATTACCTCCACCAGTATTAGTAAAGTAAAATGTATGAGAAACAACTTCACCTTGAATTACAGTGCCAAGATTAAATTCTAATTCATCAAATTCTAATCTTGGCAAAGAATTTTTATTACTGCTTCCATCTGCCGTTTCGGTGTTTATAATATTATATTCACCACCAGTTTTTTTGCTGTTTTTATTATTACATGCAAGTAAACTTAAAACTATGATTAAATTTAATATTAAAATATTGGCTTTCATAAGAAAAAAATTAATAAGTCGCAAAGTTAATAAAATAAATCAAATTTACATTTAATTTTTTTATAATTATATTTTCGCATTTAAGATTTATTCAACCAAACCTAAACCACTTTTATTTAATTTTCCCGACATTTTTAACTCTAAATATATTTTATCTAATACACCATTTATAAACAGGCTACTTTTGTCTGTACTATAAAATTTTGAAATTTCAATATATTCGTTAATACTAACCTTTGCAGGTAAATTTGGAAACTCCATAATTTCAGCCAAAGCTAAATGTAAAAGTACTCTGTCTATTAAAGCAATTCTTTCAAGCTCCCATTTTTTTAATGATTCCTGAATTAACTTATCATAATTAGAGCTATGTAAGGCTGTGGTTTTAATAAGTTTTTTTGCAAAATCCTCATCTTCTTGATTTTTGAAAATAGGCGGAAGTTTATAGCTTTTTATTGTTTCTGCATTATGTCGCTTCAAATTTCTGATTAAATTACTAGATAAAAACTCTAAATCATCGTTCCAGTAAATATTATGTTCTTCAATTATTTCATCAATTAAAGGCTCAACTAATATGATTTTTGTGATAATTTTCTTTAAAATTTCAAAATCCTCTTTATAGCTACTTTCATTACTATTCATGTAGTCTATATAATATTGGGAAGAAGTTATTTTTAAATATAAATTTTTAATAAAATCCGAGTTCTCGCTCCAAGAAAAAGTTTTGTCTGTTAAAGTTTTTGCTATTTGAACTGCTGTGTGTAAATTATTTACAATTATATTATCAATAAATTTTGTGTTTGGGTTTAAATCGGCTTCTGATTTAAAATGTTTATTTTTAGATATTTCTATTCTTTCCGCAGCATAATCTGTAATATTTATGAGCAAACAATGTAAGTGAATAAATAAAGAATAAGATTGCTCAATACTGTGTTCTAACTCTCTTTGTAAAGAATCTAAATTTTGGGAATTTGAATCTTGCAAAAATGTATAATAAGTTTGCATAGCTTTTATTCTAACCAATCTGCGACTAATCATTTTAAAGTACTTTTAAATAGTTTGCAAAAATAATCAAATATTGGGACTTTTGTTTTTTTTAGTGTTAAAAAAAAATAATTAGATTTTCTTGTTATTTTAATAAATTTTCATATATTTGTATAAATAATAAAACTGATTTGTATGGAAGGTAATGAAAAAAAACGAGACGAGATTTTTGCTATTTCGGTTCGTGCAGGAAGAAGAACTTATTTTTTTGATGTGAAAGCAACACGTCAAGATGATTTGTATCTCACGGTAACAGAGAGTAAGAAAGTGTTTGACGCTGACGGGAACTTTCATTTTCAAAAACATAAAATCTTTTTATATAGAGAAGATTTTGCTAAGTTTTTAGAAGGATATGAGCAGGCTGTAAATTATATTAAAGAGCAAAAACCCGAATATTTTATTGAAGATCCCACAGAAACAGAAGAGTAAAATTAAGCCCTTGTTTTAATTTTTTATGTTTTTTTTTAACAATTTAGAAAAATTATTATAATAAAGAAATAATTTTTTCTAAACCTTTAATGTCTATTTCATCAAAGACATTGAATTTCTTACTGTCAATGTCCAAGACAGCTATGACTTTACCATCTTTAAATACTGATATAACTATTTCTGACTTACTTAGTGGATTACAGGCAATATGTTTTAGAAATTCGTGAACATTATTTACAATAATACTTTTTCCTGAATTAATGCTGCCCAACAAACTCCTGTATCTTTTTTTAGCCTTATACATGCAAGCGGACCTTGATAACAAGATACTTCTAAATTGTTATCTTTTGTTAAAAAATAAAACCCAGTCCAAAAATAATCTTTGTTTTTATTGTGCAATACTGCAACAATTGTGGATAGTTTACTAATGAAATTATTTGTTCCTTGTAATAATTCAGCTAACTGAATGTACAATCTTTCATATTTTTGTTCCTTAACCTACATATTCAAAAGTTTTATGTATTTTCTATCCCTTCTTAAACCATTTCTTTAGAAAACATTCTTTTTTGTTTTTATCTTTTTGAGAACTAGTTTTATCCTTAAAAAAAGTTTCATTTTTATAAGCTATTCTTTTATTCTGCAAATATAGTCTATTGTATAAATTATTGTTAAAAATTTCTATTCCTCCAAGCTCGAAACTAAGAGTGTTCATAAATGTATTTCTAGCTAAACTTTCAGTTTTTAAATCATTATTTCCCGAATCATTTCTATTTTCTTTAAAGTCGTCTTGAATACTGCCAAGTTTTGAAGAATAATTTTTCGTGATTAATAATATGCTTTGAGTATATGAATCCAAATAAGCCTGCCATAAACCTTTTGATAAACTTGAATAAGACCCGAAATCTTTAAAATCAATATTGTTTTCTAAACTAGATTTATAAGTATAATGAAATCTTGGGGCTTCTATCTCTAATGTGTCATATATCTCTTCAATATTTATATAATCATTGAAATTTGAAATTTCGTAATAAGTTTTAAGGCTATCTTTATTTTCATTTTTTATCCAAAGAGTATTCAATTTTATATTCCGGAAATATTCTAATGAACGAGTGTTATTTAATTCAAAAACTTGGTTATAGTACTCAAGGTCTATAAAATAATTGTGTTCTAAGTTTATATCTTGTGAAGGAAAAAGTTTTAGTAATAATATAATTTCCCCATTACTGTTGGTCTCTGTTTTAATAATTTCATAATTGTCATTAATATATGCACTTGCTTTTATTTTGCCATATTCTTCAAAAGATTCTTTAGTGAAATACCATCTATATTCTTCACTTTTTGCTTCATAAAAATCGGAAACATAAGAAATTTTAGATTGCTTTGTTATTGCAGCAATTGATAAAGCTCTGTTTAGTGCCAAGTTTTTTGCTAAAACACTATCACTCATTCTTGGATCGCTAAAGCCAATTGCATATATGCAGTCAGATTCGTTTTGTGGTAAATCTTGCAACCAACTAGGCGTTTTGTATTCTTGGGCAAAACTTATATTTATTATAAAGCTTATAAGAAAAATACTGATACAATGTTTCATTAAAGCTAAGTATTAGTTTTTATTGATTTTGTTTAAACTTAATATATAATTCAGTGAATACTTTTTTGGTGTAAAGTGGGAAGTCATTTTTTTGTATCCAATCGTAATATGAACTGTCTTTTTGAAAAACAGAATTAATTTCTTTCCCTTTGTATTTCCCGAAATTTACAATAATATTTTCATTTTCATCATATATTAAGCGTCCGGCAAAATCAACTGCATTGTTTTGAGAAGAATATTTTGAAATACTTTCTATGTCGGTGTCTAAGTCGTCGTAATAATGAGTTTGTGCTTTAAATACTTCATAAGTAGCCTTAATGTCGGCTTCGGCAGAGTGAGCATTTTCAAGCTCTTTATTGCAATAAAATTTATAGGCAGCTTCTAAATTTCTTGGTTCTTTTTTCATAAAAATTACCATAACGTCTATAAAATTTCGTTTTTTTAAGTCAAAATTAGAACCTGCTCTTAATAATTCTTCTGCCAAAAGAGGAATATCGAATTTATTAGAATTATATCCTGCTAAATCGGCATCATCTATCAAATTTATAATTTCTTTTACAAGCATTTTAAATGTGGGTGAGTCTTTAACATCTTCGTTAGTAATGCCATGTATTGCTGATGATTCACTAGGAATATCGATTTCCGGATTAATGCGGTAAGTTTTAATAGTTTCGTTTCCATTAGGGAATACTTTTAAAATAGAAATTTCAACTATTCTGTCAGTGGAAGGATTTATTCCTGTAGTTTCAAGGTCAAAAAATACTATTGGTTTTTTTATTTTTATATTCATAATAAAAAAGGGGTTATCTCAAAACAAGTTTTAAAACAATAAACATTTAAGGTGTTTCAGAAGTGTTAAAATGCAAGGCTCTGAAATTGAGGACGAAGGAGCGTACAGAAGTACCTGACTGAGTCCGAATATTGAAAGAAGCAGTTTGACACTTATGAGACACCGCCATATAATTTTAGATTTTAAATTAATTATTTAGCATCATTGGCATTAATAACATTAAAACATCTTCATTTTCATTTTCGTTGTCTTTTGGTAAAATTATACCTGCACGTGTTGGGTCTGATAATTCAAAAACAACTTCTGTAGTAGAAATATTATTAAGTATTTCCATTAAAAAATTAGATTTAAAACCGATTTTCATGTCATCTCCTAAATATTGACAATTTATAGTTTCGTTACCTGCCACAGAATAATCTGTGTCTTTGGCACTAACTTCTAAAGTGTTTCCGGTAATTTCTATCCCCACTAAACTGCTTGACTGACTAGCAAAAATCGACACTCTTTTTAGGGAAGATAATAATTCTATTCTGTCAACAACTAATTTATTTGGATTATCTTGAGGAATAACAGTAGAATAATTTGGAAAAGTTCCTTCAATTAAGCGACAAATTAATTTTGTGTTATCAAAAGTAAATAAAGCATTTTTATCATCAAAGCTTAGTTCAATATCCGAAAAAGCTTTGGGCAAAATACCTTTTAATAAAGATGCTGGTTTTTTGGGCAGAATAAAAGATACTTCTTCTTCTGTTTTTAGTTCAGTTCGTGAGTATTTAACTAATTTATGAGCATCAGTTGCAACAAAACTTATTTTATCATTTTTAAATTCAACAAGTATGCCATTCATAATTGGTCTTAGTTCGTCATCTCCTGTAGCAAAAATAGCTGAGGATATTCCGCCGTATAAAACATCAGGTATTATATTAAACCTTTTTTCTTTTTCAGCTTTTATCGAAGGAATTACAGGAAAATCATCTCCTATTTGACCAACCATAGAAAAATTTCCGTTTGATGATGTTATGTCTATTCTCTGGTCTTCAACATTTATTTGGAAAGTTAAAGGTTGATCCGGTAATTCTCTTAATATTTCTAAAAGTTTTTTTGTCTCAATGGCAATACTGCCTTCACCATTACATGAAGTAAGTTCTATTGTAGTTTGAATAGTTGTTTCTAAGTCACTGGCTGTAACTGTTAATATACTATCTTTAATGTCAAAAAGCAAATTGTCTAAAATTGGAAGAGCGTTTTTGCTAACAACAACTTTACTAACTAATTGTAATTGTCCTAAAAGACTGGCACTTGATACTACAAAATCCATATTAATTCAATTTTAATTTGTGGATAAATTTAATATATTTAATTTAATTTTTATTTATAAAAAAATATTTTTTTTAGTTTTTTATGAACAATCTTTGTTAAGTGTTTTAATAGTCGAATTCTTCATTGGTTTTTATAAAACTTGATTTAGTTGTAGCAATAGGGTCTATTATGTAGTATTGTAATAATACTACGGTTTTATCATCAAGAATACCATACAAATAATCAATATCCCAATCGTATAAATTCCCGTCATCATCTAAAAGTTTTGTAATGTTTTGTCTTAAATAAGTTTTAAAACTTTTTATATTTCCTTGCATATCTTCAACGCTGTATTTGGCTACAAATGGTAGTGAAGAAAGACTGTCATACTTTTCTTGTTGTAGTGAATCGCTGATAAAAGCATCAAAACCAATAAGCTTACATGATGAAATAAAAGTTTTTACTTTTAAAGTATCAAAATCAAATCCTATCTTATTTCCGTTTATTTCAGTTAAGTCAAAACTATTATTTCCATTATTAATTGCAATAAAAGAGTTTTCAGAGAAGTTTGAATATTCAACTACAACTTTAGCAATGTCCTGAACTTTATAATTAAAAATAAGTTTTTCTCTCCATTCATTTATATCAGTATTATATCTCACATTTAAAAAACCATTAAACCCCGGTATTCTTATTATAAATGGTTGTTCAGAGCCTTCCATTATCATGTAGGTGCCAATATTATCGTCTGTAACACCTCCTATATAATAAGTTTTAGCAATTTTTCCGTTTTGATAAATTTCACACTTAACTCCACGTACAGATATGTCTTTTAAAACTTTGTCTAATTTAGATTGAGGAACCGGTGAGCTAACTTCTATTCTATAAAAAGTTTCTAATAGCAAATTTGTAAGATCTCTTCTCGCTGTAAAACTTTTGTTGGCTTCCCAATAATTATCTTTTCTTTCTAATAAAACCGTATTATTATTTTTATCAGCAATGAAAATTTTATCCACACTAGCAGTGTCTTGAACTGCAAAGTCTCTGTAAGAGGTTTGATTGCTTGAGTTTTGAATAAAATATAAACCAGATGTGATTATAACTAAAACCAAAATTATTATAAGTAATATTATATTTGTTTTTTTCATTTTTTTAAATAAGTTTTTTGAATTTGTATTATATTTAAGTTGTATCTAAGCTTTCTAAAGAACAAGATTATACCTCCGATTATTATTATAAATAAGATTGGTAGTATTGTGTTTAAATATAACCACTTGTTTTTGTTGTTTTTAAGTTCAGCTTTATTGAGTTTCCTAATTTTTACCTCTCTCATGCGTAAAGAAATAAAGTCATCGTCAGCACATAAATAGTTTACGCAGTTTACAAAAAACTGAGTATTACCTGGCGTAAATTGTTCAGGGTAATATTTATCAGCACCTAAGGGATAAGGTTGTTGTTTATTTCCCATTACCCTAACTTCGTTTCTAATAAAGTCACCGTCAGAAATTATTATCATTTTGGTTTCTTCACTTTCAGGTATAAATTTAAAATCGGGGTTGTAAGCAAATTCTTCAGATAAACGATTTACAAAATTAGATTTAAACTTTCCTTCTAAAAGTACAGCTATAGGTAAATTAGGTTTGTTAAAAGTTTTTAACTCGGGTTCGCCTCTCATTATTTCTAAATTTACTTCTACAGGATGTATCATAGATTTAGAAAATTTTGATGTTCTTAACAAAATGGTTTTTCTTATTTTTGGATTTTCGCCAACAGTGTCTATTGAACTTGCAAAATGTGTGCGTATAGGTTCTATATTTTTTAATAAACTATGGTTTAATAATGTGTCTGGAATAATAACTGGAAAAAACGGCCAAGGTCTAGGCTCGAATTGTGGCTTTCCATCAACTGTATTAACATATACAGGAATATTTAAACAACTTAAATCTTGGATTAAATCTGGATTTATTCTAACTCCGTAATTAAACAACTGGTCGTCTAAGTTTATATCGTTTAGCATTGCCATTTGCATTGGCTTAGTGCTTAGTGAATCCATTTCTATTTTCATCCATTCAATCAACCATATTATTTTTCCTCCTTGCATAATATATTGATCCAAAATAAATTTGTCTTTTTCTGTAAAATATCCTTCAGGTTTAGCAACAACAACAACATCGTAATCGTCTAAAGCATTTAAAACATGATTCATGTTTACTCTGTCAATGTGATAATATTTTGATAAAGATGACATTATGTCGTAAGTCTGATATTCTGTTAGTTCTTTATGCCCTTCTAAAAATGCGATTTTTTTAACTTGATTATTTGTTATCATCCAAATAGCATGCATAAAGTCTCTTTCTAATTCGGCTTCTGATAAGCCCACATAGTTACTTCCTGTGCTTAAATTATTATTTATCAAATTTATTGGATATTCTTTTTCACCATATTTTACAATAGCTCCAGCAAAAATCATTTTTTCACTACGCCCCATATCTTGTGATTGGCTAATATAAGTCGGACTTAGCCCTTTATTATAAAGTTGCAAATAAATTTCTCGGTTTTGCTCTGGGTCTCCCTCATCAAATGGATTTTTAAAAATAATATCAATTTTATTAGAATAAGATTTGAGGTTATCCAAAAATTCTTTTACAGTTTTTTTATATCTAATTAATTCAACTGGTAAATCATCTCCTTCTAAATAAACATCAATAATTATTTGGTCTTCTAGTCCATCTAAGATATTTTTAGAAGTTTCTGTTATTGAAAATCTTTTCTCTTTTGTTAAATCAAATCTGTGAAATAATAAAGAGGATAGAATGCCAAATATAGTGATTAGCACTAAAATCAAAATGGCTTGAAAAATATTTTGTTTTTTTAAAACCGAACGAGAACTTTTGTCTTTTTTCATAATTTTTACCATTTGCGACTTTCCAATCTAAGTTTTGTAATAAAAATAAATATACTTATAACTGATAAAAAATAAACAACATCGCGAGTGTCAATTACTCCTCGACTCATAGATCTATAGTGGTCGTTTATTCCAAGTGTAATTATGAAATCTGAGATTTTTCCTGAAATTATTAAATATGAAATGTTTTCAAAACCAAGGAAAAATACATAGCAAAATATTAAACTAAGTAAAAAAGATATTATTGCATTTTTAGTTAATGAGCTTGCAAATATTCCTAAAGCAGAATAAATGGCTGCTAAGAAAAATAACCCTATATAAGAGCCTGCAATAGCACCAAAATCAAGGTTGCCAATAGGGTCGGCTAAAAAGTAAATTGAAAATAAATAAAATAGAGTAGGAGTTAAGGCAACCAAAACTAAAACCACACTGGCTAAATATTTTGCTAAAACAATTTGTAGCTCGCTTAATGGTCGGGTTAAAAGTAACTCCATAGTTCCCGACTTATATTCTCCGGCAAACATATTCATTGTAATTGCAGGGACTAAAAATAAAAACACCCAAGGCGAAATTATAAAAAGACTGTCAATATTTGCCATTTCAAGATCAAAAATATTGAAAGCTCCCTTAAATATCCACAAGAACATTGAGTTAATTAGTAAAAATATTATAACAACAAGATAACCTGTTATTGAGCTAAAAAATTCTTTGATTTCTTTAAAAAATAAAGTAAACATCAAATAAAACTATTAAAATTTAACCTGCAAAATTAGTTAAATTAATTAGACTTTAAAATAACTTACAATTTTTTTTATTTAAACGCCTTAAAATTGCTCAAATTCAGAAATTGAATTATCAAATTCCTGCAAATCAATGCTGTATTTAAAGAAAGATTTTTTCCTTCATTATCATTTTGCTTTTCATTCTTAAAATAATTTGATTGTTATAATTATTGTTATTTTTCCGACTTGTAACAACTCAGTCATTCACGCCCAAACTCTCTCCCTAAACCCACATCCTGAAATAAGTTTCAGATTGTTACATATTATTTCCTACAAAAATACTAATATTTTTTATAAAACAAATGTTTTTGATAGTTTTTTTAATTTTATTGTAAATCGTCAAAATTGCTTTTAATCCACTGAATATTTCTGTTACTGACATAAGTGTGTGTTACTGTGGTTTTGCTACTATTATGTCATAATAGTTCTTGAATATATTTTATGTCTGTTCACAAATTTTAATAATTATTTTGCCTAATGGACAATTATTTGGTGAGGACTTTTACATTAAACATTAGATGCGGAGATAGTACTCCTTTTTAATTAATATTTTAAATACTATACAATTAACCTGGCTTGGTATCCCACCACCTAGCTCAGAATGGCGTATTGTTGTTCGCTTATAAAAATCTTATTTGTAAATTTAACTTAAAAAAAAGTTGACCGTCTTGTTCGTAAATTGTGCCAAACTCGTGTCGTGTACTGCTTGCTGTATCTAATTTTGTATGTTTATATAAATAATTTTCGAAATCATTTCTATTATAAATATGATAACATAGAACGTCTCCATTTTCTTTTACTATGAGATAACCACCTGTAGCATCTACTGCACCTGTCCATACTTTAGACGGCATCATCCCTAAGGCAACATCAGTTAATAATCTTTTAATTTTATATTCGTAAAATGGATGATTGTTTTCAATATTGTATTGAATAGGATTCATACTTGCAACACTACTAACTAAGTCTGATGTTTTAGTATTATTGGATGAGTAAAATGATAAAAGTATTTCTGATAAAATCAAGGGTAAAGCTGTATCAATGAGAGTTAAATTGTTGCTAAAAATTTCGCTTTCGGTTTTAACAAACTTTAGGACTCCTTTCAGTTTATAAATTCTTTCAATTCTATCTTGAATTTTTCGTTTTGAATTAATTGCATTTATTTGACTGATTTCTTCTATCGAGAATGAGGAGTTGTCAATCTTATAAATAAAGTTTGTTGTTTTTCCTGCATTCAATAAAGTGGACGGGCTACCTAGTCTTGATTTTATGCTGAATCCAAGTTCAGGAGTTGTGCCAGTACGCTGGTCGTGAATTACAATACGAATATCACTTTTTGTTGTTGATTTCGCCTTAATAGAATGGCTATTAAATGAGTTTAAAAACTTTTCTGTTTCAATTATCGAAAAAGTACGTTCTGTTTTACTTTGCAAAATTGAAAGTAAATTTTGGGCTTGCTCTTGAAATGTTTTAGTTGTAATTCTAAAAACTTCTTTTTCATTTTTGATTACAACTATATCATTGTCATAACTGAATTCAAAGTTTAAGTTTGTTTCGTATCGTAAAATTCTAATTACAGGAAAAATTAAATCCTCAATTTTGTTCAAATCTCCATCACCTGCATATATTTCTTTGTCAGCTAAAATTTTTAAAAGCGTATAAATCTCGCTCCATTCTCCCTTATTTCCTGTTATCATAACTCAATTTCTTTACAAGGATAATTTTCGCTTTCCCAAACTCTGCCATTGTAAGAAATTTGAGCGATAAAGTTATTTTCGTTGTCTATTACTCTTCCTCCAATCCAAGAAGAACTGCCCAAATTAAAATATTTAATGAATCTCTTACAAAGTTCACTTGCATCTTTCAGACTTTTAATTTGATAATAAATAAAATCTCTTGGTTTGCTTAATTCTTCAAATTGCACATTTAGTGAATATTGACAAAAACGTTCAATGTCTATTTGTGAACCTAAACTCACAAACAAGGTTTGATTAAATTTTTCTATTTGCTTCATAATTTTCTAAGCTTATAAGTTTTAATATTTCTTTTGCAGTTTCCTCTATTGCTGGTATAGCAACAGAATTACCGAACTGTTTGTAAGCTGAAGAGTCAGCGACAGGAATAATGAACTCGTCAGGAAAGCCTTGTAGTCTAGCCCATTCTCTAGGTGTCATTTTTCTGATTCCTTCTCTATTTACCTCTCCTTTTATGTGGGTTACGGGTGTGTAATCCGTTATCCTAAAATCTAACACTAAATTTCTTTCTCTACCCATACCTCCACAAACAACAGCATTTGCAATTTCATCATCTTGGATGATTTCATAACCAAAACCATTCCCTTTCTTTTCATGTCTTGTTTTATGGTTTTTTAATGTTTTTATGTATTGGGTTGATAAATAATATTTTGTAGAAGGTACATTTTCTTCTTTAATATCAGCAAATGAAACAATTTTTTTTAAAGGTTTTGGATATGTAAACGTATTTACTCCTGTGCTTGGATTAAAACCAACAATATAAATTCTCTCCCTGTTTTGGGGAACTCCGAAATCTTTTGCATTTATAATTTGAGGTTCAGGAACGAAATATCCTAAATCATTTCTCAAAACATTTAAAATTGTGGTTAAAGTTCTTCCTTTGTCATGATTCTTTAATCCTTTTACATTTTCCAAAAATATTGCTTTTGGTTGTTTCCTTTTGATAATTTCGGCAACATCAAAGAACAGCGTTCCTCTTGTATCTTCAAACCCACCTCTTTTGCCAGCAATTGAAAATGCTTGACAAGGGAATCCTGCACAAAGAAGATCAAAATTATCAGGAATATAAGATTTGGTTTCTTCTTTCGTAATATCGCCAAATGGTACTTCGCCAAAGTTTGCTTTGTAGGTGCGTTTTGCTTCTTTATCCCACTCGCTTGTAAAAACACATTTTCCACCTAAATTTTGCAATGCCAAACGAAAACCCCCAATTCCAGCAAATAAATCAATAAATTTGAATTTTGGATTTTTATTTGGTGGAAAGGGAACATTAAAAGTATCAAATAAACCATATTGTAAGGCTTCTTCTGCAACCTGCATAGAAATTTCTTCATCTGGATATTTATACTCAAGAATTTCTTTTGTAAATTCTACGGCTCCTTCTTTATAAAATTTAGAAACTTCATCTTTAGTATTATATAAATAGTGTGTTAAAACAGCCTCTTGATTATTATCTGGTTCTATCAACTTAATTTTAAAGTGCTTGTCTTCAAAGGTTTTTAACGATATTTTTTCTTTTATGTTCATTTTCAAATCTCTTGTTGTTTCTTCTATTTTAATTGTGCAAGATAGTAAATTTTTTTCAATATCTTTTGCCTTAAATCTTAAAATTCTTTTAATATCTAATTTTCAAAATTCAAAAAAGATTTGTAAAATTGTAGCTTAAATAATTATATTATGAAGCACAAAAATTCTTTTTTAGTTTACAGTTTAGTTTTAGTTTTAATTTTTATTAGTTTTTCGTGTAAAAGCTTGAAAGACAGTAAGAATGGTGAGCTTTGTGTTAAAAAGCCAAAATATATTTTCTTGTTTATTGGTGATGGTATGGGAATTAACCATGTTAGTCTTGCAAAGTATTTTTATAAAGAAAAAGCTGATGATATTAGTTTTACAAATTTTCCTTATTTTGGAGTTTGTACAACTTCGAGTAAAAATAGCCTAATTACCGACTCCGGTGCAGCTGGCTCGGCTATAGCTTGTGGAGAAAAAACTAATTCTGGAAATATCTCTTATTATCCTTGGTTTTCTGAAGATTCAATTCCTTTGTCTTTTGCTAAAATTGCTCACGAAAAAGGTATGAAAGTTGGAATAATTACAAGCGTATCAATAAATCATGCAACACCTGCAGCCTTTTATGCTCAAAGTCCACATCGAGACCTATATTATGAAATAGGAAATCAACTTCCTGAATCAAATTTCGAGTTTTTTGGTGGTGGTGGCTTTAAGCATCCGCAAGGAAAAGATAATGACCAACCAGATTTATATGAAAAAGCAAAATCTAAAAATTATATCGTGAGTTCAAATATTAATGATTTTAAAAATATTGATAATAAAGATGAAAAATATATGTTTGTAAATCCAAAATTGGGCTGGGAGAGTGATATGCCGTATTTAATTGATAGAAAAGCTGATGGTGGATATAGTTTAGCAGATTTTGTGAAAACTGGAATTAATGTTTTAGATAATCCAAATGGGTTTTTTATTATGCTGGAAGGTGGAAAAATTGATTGGGCAGCCCACTCAAACGATGGTGCAGCAATAGTAAAAGATATTTATGATATGGATTTAGCTATTCGTGAGGCTTATGAATTTTATAAAAAATATCCTGACGAAACTTTAATTCTTGTAACTGCAGATCACGAAACAGGCGGTTTATCTTTAGGAAATGCTTATAAAGGCGATGATAGTCAGTTTATTTTATTGGATAATCAAAAAATCTCAATAAATAGCTTTTCGCAAAAAATAAAAGATTATAAACAAAATAATGAAGATTATTTTATTAATGATATTTGGAAATTCTCAGAGGAATATTTTTTCACGGAAAGTCCTATTTATTCAGCATCGGATTCTACAAGAGTTTTAGAAGCTTTTAATTATTATTTTTACGATAAATCTCCGTCAACAACTTTGGAACCTAAAATTTTATATGGTTCAGAAAATCCTGTGGCATCAACTTTCGGAAATATTATATGTACAAAAGCCGGTTTAGGATTTACTTCTTGGTCGCATACAGCTGCTGCTGTACCTGTGTTTTCAATTGGAGTAGGAGCAGAAAAGTTTGGAGGAGCAATTGATAATACAGAAATTAAAACTTTGTTGTTGGAGGCACTTGGTTGGTAAAAAACTAAACTTTTCAATAAATATATTTTAAAACATATTATTTTTCTTAGGAATTTTAAAGTTTAATTTTTAATTTTGAACAAACAAAAATTTAATGATATGCAAGATTTAAATTGGTCAAAATTACCTTTTGGTTATGTAAAAACCCATTATAATGTCCGCTCTGTTTATAAAGACGGAAAATGGGGCGAAATCGAAGTAAGCGATTCGGAACATATTAACATTCATATTGCTGCAACTGCTTTGCATTATGGACAAGAAGCTTTTGAAGGAATGAAAGCTTACCGTGGAAAAGATGGTAAAATTCGTCTTTTTAGGTGGGATGAAAATGCAAAAAGATTGCAATATTCAGCTCGTGGTATTTATATGGCTGAAGTTCCAGAACAACTTTTCTTTGATATGGTAAAAAAAGTTGTTGAGTTAAATAAAGACTTTGTTCCACCACACGGAACAGGTGCTTCTTTGTATATACGTCCATTCTTGTTCGGAACAGGACCAAAAGTAGGTGTTCAACCCTCTGATGAATATACTTTTGTGATTTTTGTAACTCCAGTAGGACCGTATTTTAAAGAAGGTTTTAATCCTGTGAAAATTGCTGTAGTTCGTGATTCGGATAGAGCAGCACCTCTTGGAACAGGAACTTATAAAGTTGGCGGAAACTATGCGGCAAGTTTGTATGGTACTATTAAATCAGTAAAAGCTGGATATGGTGCTCCAATGTATTTAGATGCTAAAGAAAAGAAATATATTGACGAAATCGGGGCAGCAAACTTTTTTGGTATTAAAGATAATACTTATATCACACCTGAATCTCCATCAATTTTACCTTCTATTACTAACAAAAGTTTAGAGCAATTAGCTGCTCATCTTGGATATAAAGTTGAAAGAAGACCTGTAGCTTTTGATGAATTAAGTAGCTTTGAAGAAGTTGGTGCTTGTGGAACCGCAGCTGTTATTTCGCCAATTGGAGAAATTAAAGACCTTGATGAAGATGTTACTTATACTTACTGTAAAGACGGAAAGGCAGGACCTGTTTCTACAAAACTTTATGAAACTTTAGTTGGAATTCAATATGGTGATATAGAAGACCCATTTAATTGGGTTACAATACTCGATATTTAAAAATTAAAAAGCCGTTTTTCAGACGGCTTTTTTTTTATTTTAAATTTTCATAATACCATTTTACTGTAAGCTCCAAACCTCGTTTCACATCAAACTTAGGTTTATAATTTAATAAAGTTTTTGCTTTTTCTATTGAAGCTAATGAGTTTTTAATATCTCCTTGCCTTTCGGGTCCGTGAATTGGTTTTATTCCTGCAATTTCAGGTTTAAATTTTGCTAATAAATTAATGAGTAAATTTGTAATCTCATTCAAATTATTAGCTTCGCCATAAGCTATATTATATACTGTGTTTATAGCCTTAGGATTATTGTTTGTTGCAGCAAGTTCGTTTGCCTGAATTACATTTTCTATAAAAGTAAAATCCCGTGATTGACCGCCATCGCCATGAATAGTTGGTGATTGTAAATTTATTAGTTGTTTTATAAACTTTGGAAAAACTGCAGCATAAACAGATTCCGGATCTTGATTTTTACCAAAAACATTAAAATACCTTAATCCTATAGTTTCTAAGCCATATAAATCGGAAAAAACTTTAGCATACATTTCATTTACATTTTTTGTAACTGCATAAGGGGAAAGAGCATTTCCAATATTTTCTTCTAATTTTGGTAAACAAGGATTGTCGCCATAAACAGAGGAGCTTGACGCATAAACAAATCTTTTAACTTTATTATCTCTTGCAGCAACAAGCATATTTAAAAAGCCAGTAATATTTACTTCATTGCTTGAGATGGGGTCGGTTATCGAACGCGGAACCGAACCTAAAGCGGCATGATGTAAAACTATGTCTATTCTTTCGCAAGCATTTTTACAAGCCGTCAAATCTCTGATATCAGCATTTATCAGTTTAAAGTTTTTGTTTTCAATGAATTGGTTTATATTTTCTTTTTTTCCTGTAGAAAAATTATCAAGACAAACTATATAATTATTTTGCCTCAATAATTTTTCAATTAAATTAGAGCCAATAAAACCGGCACCACCGGTTATCAGTACTTTAGAGTTTTTTATTTCAGACTTATTATTTTGCATAATTCACCGAGCGAGTTTCTCTTATCACGGTAATTTTTACTTGTCCTGGATAAGTCATTTCGTCTTGAACACGCTTAGCAATTTCAAAACTTAGTTGTTCAGATTCTGCATCGCTAAGTTTTTCGCTTCCTACAATAACTCTAAGTTCTCTTCCTGCCTGAATAGCATAAGTTTTTAAAACTCCTGGATATGATAATGCCAAAGCTTCTAAATCTTTTAATCTCTTTATATAAGATTCAACTATTTCTCTTCTTGCACCTGGTCTTGCTCCTGAAATAGCATCACAAACTTGTACAATAGGAGAGATGAGGCTTGTCATTTCCACTTCGTCGTGGTGGGCACCAATAGCATTACAAACTTCAGGTCTTTCTTTATATTTTTCGGCTAATTTCATTCCATAAACTGCGTGTGGTAATTCCGGCTCTTCGTCTGCAACTTTGCCTAAGTCGTGCAATAATCCGGCACGTTTTGCAATTTTTGGATTTAAACCAAGCTCAGCAGCCATTAAAGCGCTTAAATTAGCAACTTCGCGTGAATGTTGTAATAAATTTTGGCCATAAGAAGATCTATACTTCATTTTTCCTACCATTCTAACTAATTCGGGGTGTAAACCATGAATACCTAAATCTATTGTTGTTCGTTTTCCAATTTCAACAATTTCTTCTTCAATTTGCTTTTTGGTTTTATTTACAACCTCCTCAATTCGTGCTGGGTGAATTCTGCCATCAGTTACTAATTGGTGTAAAGATAAACGCGCGATTTCTCTACGTACCGGGTCAAAAGCCGATAATAAAATAGCTTCCGGCGTATCGTCCACAACAATTTCTACACCTGTAGCAGCTTCTAAGGCTCTAATATTTCTACCTTCTCTACCAATTATTCTACCTTTAAGCTCATCACTTTCAATATTGAAAACAGTAACTGCATTTTCAATAGCTGTTTCTGTAGCAACGCGTTGAATGGTTTCTAAAACTATTTTTTTTGCTTCTTTATTAGCTGTCATTTTAGCTTCGTCCATAATTTCGTTAATTAAAGACATAGCTCCTGTTCTAGCACTTTCTTGTAAAGATTCCATTAGTTCTTTTTTTGCGTCTTCGGCAGAAAGTCCTGAAAGCGACTCTAATTTTTCAACTTGTTCGCGATGTAGTTTGTCAAGTTCTTCTGATTTTTTATCAACTCTTTCTAATTGTTTATTAAGGTTTTCGCGGATAACTTCAAGTTCTTTTTTCATCCTTTGAGTTTCCTCAATTCTCGAAGTAATTGTAGCTTCTCGTTGCTGTATCCTGTTTTCGGTATTAGCAATTTTTTGATTTCTTTCGTTAACACTTCTGTCGTGTTCAGATTTTAACTGTAAATATTTTTCTTTGGCTTGAAGTTCTTTTTCTTTGCGAATAACTTCTGCCTCAGCTATTGCGTCGTTAAAAATCTTCTCTTTTCTTTTTTTTAAGGCTTTTTCCAACACTAAGTAGGAAATTGCCCCTCCGGCTATTAGCCCTCCGGCTGCAACTAAAATTATTGTTAATATTCCCATAAAATTATTAAGTATTAAATTAAAAAAAGCCCGTATTAAAATCCTTTAATGTTAAAAAAACCCCTGTATAAACATGGGCGGGAGTGCCAGAAAATTTTCGGTTTCCTATGGTCGCTAAAGCAACAATATCCTGTAAACAGAATAAGTTTAGGCCTGCCGTTGATAAACCGAGCATTATCCCTAAATTATTTAGTGTTGAGTTTTTCAACCCTTAAAGAATCAATACGGGCAGTATTGTAAGTATTTTTTATTTTAAAGAACGTTTACTCTCTTTCCAAAAAGTTTTCTATTTCAAAATTTACTTTTTTAAGTTCATTAATTATTGGTGAAATGTCTTCTTTTTCTTCCATTTCCAACAGTTTTACTGCAAATGAAATTAAAACCATAGCCATATAATCTTGTTCATCTTTACCTTTATATCCTTTATTTTTATATTGAAAAAGGGCATCGTTTATTGATTGAGCTGATTTTCTAATTAGCTCTTCTCGCTTATTGTCCGTTCTTGCAATATTAATCGGATATATCCTTTCACCAATGTTTATATTTATTGTTAATTTATCCTTACTCATTGAACTATTTGTTTAAAAGAGCAATACAATTATCTATTTCCCGTATAATCTTGTTTAATTTAAGTTTAGCTTCATTATCATCACTGTTTCCAGCTACTACGCTTCTTGCTAATCTTAAATTATCATACTTTTCTTCCGTTTCTTCTAATTTGTTTTTATATATATTTAATTCGCTATTTAATTTATTTACCTCATTAGATAAAACAATATTGTTTTCTTTTACTTTTGAATATAACAACATTAAACTATTTATGTTTTCGTTTAATTTTGTAATTATATTCTTATAGTCTTCGTTCATATTATTTTATTTAATAATACAAAAATACATTATTTATTTTTAAAAAGCAAGAATAGATATTAGTTTTGTGAACTTTTTATTTTTAATAATGTTAAAATTACGGATTTTATTTATAAGTGTTTGTTTATCTTTGTTGCAATTGTTGAGTTTTGCTCAATCACTTAATTTGAAAAAAGAATTTGGTTATCCTTTAAAATTTAAAACTAATTTGGCTGGTAATTTTGCTGAACCCCGACATCGGCATTTTCATTCAGGAATTGATTTTAGAACTTTTCAAAATGGAAAAGAAGTTGTTTCTGTTGCTGATGGTTATATATATAGAATTTCTGTTTCACCTTGGGGATATGGTTTAGCTGTGTATATTGCTCATGCAAATGGATATACTTCTGTTTATGGACATTTGCAAAAGTTTAGAGCCGATATTCAAAGTTTTGTAAGAAAAATTCAATACCTAAATCAATCTTATTCTGTAGATACTATTTTAGACCCAAATTTATTTGAATTAAAAAAAGGAGAAGTTTTTGCTTATTCCGGAAATACAGGTCATTCCGAAGGACCACATTTGCATTTTGAAATTCGTGAATCCACAACTCAAAATCCTATAAACACTGTAAGAAGTGTTTATGATTTTAAAGATAATTTAGCTCCTGAAATTTCCGCTATTGTTTTATATCCTTTGGCTAATAATTCTTTTATAAATGGAAAAGCTGAGAAAGTTTATTTGAAAGTGATTAAGAAAAATGGAGTTTTTGTTTGTGCAAACAAATTGCCCGAAATTTCCGGACTTATTGGTTTAGGAGTGGCTTATGTTGACAAAATGAATGATACGCAGAATAGATATGGTGCTAAAACTTTAAGCTTATTTATGGACAATGAAGTAATTTATAAATCTAATTTAGAGAAAATTTCTTTTGACTTGCAAGCTAATAAAAACTCTATGTTTGATTTTGAATATTTACTAAAAGAAAAACTTCATGTACACAAACTTTTTGTTGAACCTGGCAATCAGTTGTTAATATTTGATAAAACAATTAATTCCGGAATGTTTGCATTAAGTGAAAAAACAAGTGCAGATTTTAAAGTTTTAATTAGTGATTATAATAATAATACTGCGGAATTGAATTTTACTTTGTTGAAAGATAATAAAGAATATGGCTTAATTGAAAAAGAGGGTTATTTGGTAAAATATGATACATGTTTTTTATATTGCGATTCAGAATTTAGGTTTGAAACACAAAGCGGGAGTTTATTTTATGATTCTTATTTAAAAATTCAAGAAAGTGAAAAGAAAAAGTTTTCTCCTGCTTATATTGTGGGTGATGATTATGTGGCTGTAAATAAAGATTTTAAAATTAGTTTTTTTATAAATGATAAGGCTTATGAATACAAAGACAAATTGTTTATAATGCGTGAACATAATAAGAAATTCAATTATTTAAAACCAATATTAGAGCAAAATTTTGTATCCTCTTATTCTTCATATTTTGGAAAATTTTATTTGAGCTTAGATACTATACCACCAAAAATCTCTGCTATTAAGCCTGTTAAAACTTATACTGAGGCAAATTTAAAGTATTTAAGTTTTAAAATTGAAGACGATTTGTCAGGTATCTCTTCTTATGCAATATATATAAATGACAACTGGGTTTTAACTCAATATGAGCCTAAAACAAAAACTATTTTTTATGAAAAAGATGAATATTTAAAAAAAGCTGATTTTTATAAAATAAAAGTTGTTGTTAGAGATAATTGTAACAACAAGGCTGTTCTTGAATTATAGATATAATTTTTAAGCTTTATTTGAATTAGCCCCATCTAGTATATACGTATTTTTGTTTATTTTGTTTCGTTTTTTGCCCACAAATCGGTTCAGATTTTAAAAGTTGAACTTTTTTATGCTTTTTATTTAAAAAATTACTTCTTGAAAATTTAAAAAGAGATGAAATAATAGTTAAATAAATTTTTAATTTTTACTCATTTCGCAAAATAAATTCTGTATCTATATCATCTTGAAAATTGACATTTTGAACTTTCCATTTATCTTCGGGGCAGTATAGAACTACAGTAAATTTCACAGGTTGTCTTTCAAATTTTAAAGAATAATTATATTTTCTGTAAGATTCACCTGCTTCATAAATATTTATAATTTCGTAACCATAATAGTTTCCTAATAATTTTCTTGATAGCTCTAATCTTTCTTTAATTGATTTTATGCCGGGTTGACTGGGGTCTATCATATTATTTGTTGCAAATAAATAATCTATTGCCTGACCTGCATCTTCTTCAAAAATTTGAAAAAAAGCAGACATTAATTCTTCTGCCGTAGCTTGTGCTTTGATATTTGTATTTAATGAAAAACAAAAAACTGCAAGAATTATAAGTATTTTAAGAAATTTAAACATATTTCAAACTGTTTTTAAATTATTTACCAATAAGCTAATTTTAGCAAAATTAAGATAAATTATCTATTTTACTTAGTTAAAATAATATTTTTTTCTTCAATAATTTTTCTTAAATTTATTAAAGCATAACGCATTCTGCCAAGAGCAGTATTAATGCTCACATTAGTTTGTTCGGCAATTTCTTTAAAACTCATGCCGCCATAGTGCCTCAGCATCACAATTTCTTTTTGTTCTTCAGGCAAAAACTCAATTAAAGATTTAATATCATTTGCAATTTGTTCGCCGATAATTTGGTCTTCAATATTTTCGGGAGAAAACTTTTCAGAATTAAAAAGGTCTATACTACTGTCGTCATTGGAGTAGGTGTTTAAGTTTTTTTCTCTCCTAAAATAATCAATACTAAGGTTGTGAGCTATTCTTATAACCCAGCTAACAAATTTTCCTCTATCAACATAATTGCCTTGTTTTAAGGAATTAATAACTTTAATAAAAGTTTCTTGGAATAAATCGTCAGCTATATGAGTATTTTTCACATTCATAAGAATGTAAGAATAAATGTTTTTTTTATGGCGATGTATTAGAGTTTCCATACTTTCTTTATCACCCTCAATGAATCTTTCGATTAATTCCTGGTCGGAAAAATTTTTAAGTTTCATAATATTTAATTTAATGTTTAAGGGTAAAAGTCTAATCTATAGTATGGTCTCCTTTCATTTTTAAGTTTATATTATTATTATTTAATTTTACGTTAAAATATAAAATAGGTTACAAAAACTGTGCAAATTTAACAATTATTTTTAAAAAACGCTAAAAATTAATAAAAAATCAACTAAAATTCTTATAATTTCCAATTTATAGGTTCTATTTTATGTTTTTCTAAATATTTATTTGCCTGTGAAAAGTGTTTGCAACCAAAAAATCCTTTATATGCACTTAGTGGCGAGGGGTGAGCTGCTTTTAAAACTAAATGTTTGTTTTGGTCGATTAATTTCTCTTTTGCTGCCGCATATTTTCCCCAAAGAAGAAAGACTAAATTGCTTTTTTCTTGATTTAAAATTTGAATTAAATTATCTGTAAAAATTTCCCAACCTTTATTTTGATGCGATCCGGCTGTGTTGGCTCTAACAGTTAATGTAGCATTTAATAAAAAAACTCCTTGCTTTGCCCAAGCTTCTAAATTACCATGATTTGGAATTTGAAAATTTATGTCTTGTTTTAATTCTTTAAAAATATTTACTAAAGACGGCGGAGTTTTAATTCCTTTAGGAACAGAAAAACATAATCCGTGAGCTTGAGCTTGACCATGATAAGGATCTTGTCCTAAAATTACAAGTTTTACTTTATCGAAAGAGCAAAGATTAAAAGCAGAGAAAATTTCTGACTCTTTGGGAAAAATAATGTGTTTTTGCTTTTCTTCAATTAAAAATTTCTTTAAATTTAAAAAGTATTCTTTTGAAAATTCTTGTTTTAATTTTTGCTGCCAAGATTCTTCTATATCAATATTTTTAATTTCTATCAATTTTTCTCTTAATTTTTGTCGGAATTTTCATCTGGTCTAAATAAATTGTCTAAGTCGTTTTGCTTAATTTTTTTTTCGTTGGTTATGTAAATATTTTGATGCAAAAAATTTCCGTATTGATTAATTTCTTTAATAGTATTTTCAATTAGTTCTACTAAATCAACATGCAAAGCAATAAGAGCAGTTCCAACAGCATATTTTCCCACAAAACTTAACTCTTCAATAATTGAGTCGTTTTTTAAGAATAAATATTCGACTTCACCTTTAAGAATATTTTTTTGAGCTTCTGTAAAATTATCTTTAGCAATAAAACAAAAAGCATATCTTAGTCTGTAATCTTTTCCTCCTAAACCAGAAGCTATATAGATTTTTTCTTCATCCAAAAGATTTGCTTCTAAAAACATTCTTGCTTGTTGATAAGCTAAAAAAGTCCAGCTTTGAAGTTCTTTTTCAGTATTTTCCAAATATTTTTCAATTAATCTAAAACTATCTACCTCTCCAAAAGAAGCAAGTAGGGCTAGGCTTTCTTTTTTTTCTTGAAAACTTGAAGTTTCCTTGTTTAACTTATCCCAAATTTCTTCAAGTTCAGGGCTGTCTTTTTGTTTATTAAGGATTTGAAGAGTTTCAAAAAACTCAATTTGCATTTCTGCTTCAACATTTGTTTCTATAATATGAATTTTTTCGGGACTGTTTTGAGCAATCTCTCTCATTTTATTTAATATTGTTTCCCTATTATCCATATTAAAAATATTCTTATATTAATATTCAATACAGTCTGAAAATTTTCCCAGATTGTAAATTTTACGTTTTGATACTTAGATTAATTATTCTCTGTATCTTCTATTTTTATAATTTTTCCCTCGAAATATAAATCTTCACCTGCAAGTGGGTGGTTAAAATCTATAACAACTATATCTTCAGAAATTTCAATTGCAATGCCGTCAAATACATTACCATCTTCATCTTCCATTGGAACATAATCACCAAGTTCAGGAATGCCGTTTTCGTCTTCTTTAAAAATATCTAAAGGAAATTCTGCAAAAGCTTCTTCGTCTTCTTCGCCATAAGCCTCGTCTTTTGTTAAAGAAAATTTGAAGATATCGCCGACTTTTAAGCCCATTAGTTTTTCTTCAAATGTTTCTAACATTTCGCCTGCACCACACAAAAATATTGCAGGTTCGTTTTCTTTTATAGATTCTATTAGTTCACCATCATAACCATCTACATTTAAGTCGTAAGTTATTGTTACTAATTTGCCATTTTCAACTTTCATATTACTTTTAATTATGTTTATAAAATATTTTGTAATGATACAAGTAAATTTGTTTTAGTGCAAGAATAATTTTATTTATTTTCTTCTTGATTCGGTTCTTTTGCTTCATTTGTATCTTTTGGTTCAGTATCAATAACTTCGGCTTCTATTTCTATTGTTTCTTGCTTTAATTTTATGTTTTTTAAATTTTCTGCTCTTAACCAAAACGACATCATAATATTGCTAAGCCCATAAATGCTTAAAATTATTCCAAAGAAAACTGTAATTGCTTTAGCCGTTCCGAATGGGTTAAATATGAATATAACACCTGAAATAAGCATTATTAAAGCTAGCCCAACAAACATTTTTCCAAAATTACTTAAAGGTCTTATACCTATAATTATAATTAGGTTTAAAATACCTGCCATTACAAGTAGTACTCCCAGCACTATAATTAATGCGTCGATAAACAAGTCGGGCAGACTAATTAAAACTATTCCAAAAGCTATGTTTAAAACACTTAGGATTAGTTGTGATGAATGAATAAAAGCTTTTTCAGATTTTTTTCTAAGCTTATAAATAAAAATTCCAATTCCACCAGCTGTAATTATGCTACCAAGAATAATTATCAGGGTTTTTATTGTAAAATCAGGTACACTAAGTGCTGTAATTCCAAAACCAAAAGCAATTAAGCCAAGATAAAAATATAAATTTGGTGATATTAAATTAGTTTTCATATAGATATTTTCTTGCAAATATATAAAATTTATAAAAACAAACACGAATCTCCATAACTTAAAAATTTAAAATCTTCAATTAATGCAAATTCATAAACTTTTTTCCAAGATTCACCAATAAATGCTGACAATAAAAGTAATAAAGTTGATTTTGGTTGATGAAAATTTGTGATTAAATGATTAGTAAGTCTAAATTTATAACTGGGAACAATCATTATTGAAGTTGAACAATGTATTTGCTCAAAATTATTGTTTTCCATCCAATTTAACATATTATTTAGTAATATATTTGTAGAAATATTTTTTTGTACTTCTTGATAAGCCTCCCATTGACTTATTCCAAAATAATTGTCTTTTTTTGTGTTGTTATAATATAATTGCAATGCTATTTGGTAAAGACTTTCTAAAGTCCTTACACTTGTTGTTCCAACAACTATAATTTTTCCTAAATTAGATAATAAATTTTGAATATTTGATTTTGAAACGCTGAAATATTCTGTGTGCATTTTATGTTCGTTTACAAACTCTGTTTTTACAGGCTGAAAAGTCCCAGCTCCAACATGAAGAGTTATATTGTCTGTTTTAATATTTTTTTCTTTCAGTTTTTGAAAAACACTTTCAGTAAAATGCAAACCTGCAGTTGGAGCGGCAACAGAACCTTGTTCGTAGCTATATATAGTTTGATATCTTTGATTATCAATGTTTTCACTTTCTCTATTCAAATATGGTGGAATAGGAATCTTACCTGAATTTTCTAATATCTGAGAAAAAATAATATTTTCATTATCCCA
>Ga0265295_1000303_pt1 | contig 101550 bp, 88 predicted proteins | sample Munlansysbiofilm_FD_192503 | JGI IMG/M metagenome (GOLD analysis project Ga0265295, IMG submission 192503) | Leachate microbial communities from a municipal landfill in Southern Ontario, Canada - Methane capture system biofilm | ecosystem: Engineered > Solid waste > Landfill > Unclassified ... | reverse complement strand
AGAATTTTTTGTTCAGTTCAAGGAAGATGAAAAATTTAACCGCAGGAATACATTTAGTATTTTGAGGATTAAATTTTGAATCTGACGCAGAAATGGACAAAAAAGGCCGTTTTCGTTCAGCAACTAAGTATAAATTTTTCTTCTTCATTGAAATTAAAAAAAAATTACGGCCTGCCTTGGTTAATCAATAAACTCTGGAAGAGTTTTGTGTTTTAGTATAAAAAATACAAAAAAATGGAGAAAAAATATAATGGGTATAATCAAAAAACCAAGATCAGAAATAAAAGCTTCGGGAGCACAAGGTTTTCTTGTTGTTTTTTCTTTTTTGCCTTTTTTATCGGTAATTGAAAAATCTTGCATTATAAATACCCTTATATTTTCATTACCGGCTTTTGCATCTTTTTTATTATGTATTTTATGTGCGTTTTTTTTAATAAATCACCCTGCTCATGCAAAAAAAGCAGCTCTTTTTTCAAGTTTTTTTTGTTTTTTATCCTTTTATGAAAAACTAATAAAAAACCCGTTTGCCTTTCTTTTTGGACTTATCTGCATAATAACAATTTATTTTGCTTTTAAAGATTATAAATCAGCATATGGAAAACTAACGAAAACAAACCATGAAATAAGATGCTATCAAAGAGCTTTTTACGCAGCTCTCGCATTTTTTGTTCTTTTTTTCTTTTACCTTCTTCCCTTTGAAAAAAATTATTTTTATTCATCTGCAGCAATTCATTTATCATTATTTATAAACCAGATTATTTTTTTAAGATTTGCAAATTCAAAACAAAATAAAAGCATAAAGCAGCTTTATATTTCCTATGGAATATTTTCTGTCATATTAATCCTTCTTTCTATTTTAAAACCTTATTCATATATTCCTATAGTCATTGCATCCTTAAATTTTCTCATTTTTTTCAGGGAAAAAGGTTTTTATTCCAAAATGAAATGGCTTGAAATAATTATTGACCACCCTGCTAGAATATTAATTTCCGGTTTTTTGATTATGTGTATTTTCGGCACTTTTCTTCTTTATCTTCCGGTAAGTTCTTCTGGAGCAAAAATCAGTCTTCTTGACGCAGCATTTACTTCAGTAAGTGCAGTGTGTGTTACAGGCCTTGTTGTACTTGACACCCCTGTTGATTTTTCCATTACAGGCCAATTTTTTATTTTAGTACTGATTCAGCTTGGAGGTCTTGGAATTATGACAATTACAGCAGCAGGACTTCATGCTGTAGGCCAGAGACTAAGTCTTAAGCAGGAAAAAATTTTAACATCTACTGCAAATACAGATCATAAAAACCTTTTTTCAAGCCTCAAACAGATTGTAGCCTTTACATTTGCAGCTGAAGCATTTGGAGCCTTAATGCTTTCAATCTTATTTATTATTAATGGAGATAATTATATTCAAGGGATATCAAGAGGAATATTTACATCCATTTCTGCCTTTTGCAATGCAGGTTTTGCTCTACAGTCTGACAGTCTTATAACCTATAACAAAAACCCTTTTATTCTTTACACAATTTCAGCTTTAATTATTTTCGGAGGCATTGCACCAGCAACAACTTTTTTGATACCAAAATGGATAAAAGGTAAAAAAATCCCTGTTTCTTCATATATTCCTTTAACCGCTACATCAATTTTACTAATAGCCGGAACTATATTTGTTCTTGTATTTGAATGGAACGGTTTTTTATCGGAATTTAATTTTTTGGATAAAATTCATAATGCATGGTTTCAGTCCGCAACACTAAGGACAGCAGGTTTTAACTCTGTTGATCTTGGTTCTTTATCACCTCCAATGCTTATAATAATGATTGTTTTTATGTTTATTGGAGGAAGCCCTGGAGGAACAGCAGGAGGAATTAAAACAACAGCTTTTGCACTCATTCTTATAAGTTTTGCAGCAAATATCAAAGGCAGAAAAAATATTATAATCAAGGCAAGAACAATTCCCCAGCAAAGTATAAACAAGGCACTTACCGCAATTGTTTCCGGAGCAATGCTGTGGTTTGCAATTGTAATCATGCTTGAAACAACTCAATCAATAGGCCAGTCAGAGATACTTTTTGAAGCAGCTTCAGCCCTTGGGACAGTAGGACTTACAACCGGTGCAACAGCTTTGCTTGATGAAATCGGCAAAATAATTATAATGGCGGCAATGTTCACAGGAAGAATAGGCTCTGTAACCCTTTTTATGCTTTTAACAGAAGACACAAGAAAAATATCTTTAAAATGGCCTGAAGAAAAAATCACTATCACCTAAACAGGAGAAAAAATGCCTCAGCAGATTATAATCATAGGACTAGGTCAGTTTGGAATGTCGCTTGCCAGAACACTATCAGAAAAAAAAGCTGAAGTTCTTGCAGTTGACCCTAAAAAGCACCTTGTTGAAGAAGCATCAAATTTTGTTACAGAGGCTGTTGTAATGGATGCTTCAGATGAGGCAGCACTTGCAAGCTTAAACCCCTCAAAAAGGGATGCAGTTATTTGTGCAATAGGCGATGATTCAAGGGAATCTTCAATTATATGTACTGCACTGCTAAGACAGATGGGAACCCCGTACATTGTATCAAGAGCCAATGACAGACTTCACTCAAGAATTTTAAGACTTGTAGGTGCCCATGAAATAATAAATCCTGAAATGGAATTTGGAAAAAGATTTGCCAACAAGCTTTTGTACAGAAAAGCAATGGCAGTATCTTCTTTAGAAGATGAATTAAACCTGACAGAAATTAAAATTCAGCCTTATATGGCAGGTAAAACCCTTATAGAGCTGGAGCTTCCCAAAAAATTCGGTGCGATTGTTGTTGGATTTAGAAAAAATATAACAGGAAATATTATACTTCCAAACCCTAATGAACCCTTGAACGAAAACGACACACTCATTGTAGCAGGAAAAGAGGACATAATACCAAAACTTATCAGGGGAAAATAAAATGAAAACTTCAACTTCTGTGAGGGCAGGATTATGGATACTTATTGTATTAAATCTTCTTATGGCATTTGGCTCAATATGGGTATTGATGAGAATGTCTCCTGCAATTGAGCATATTATAGCAAGAAATGAAAAATCCCTTCATGCCTGCCGCATAATGCTTGCTTCAATTGCCAGAAATTCAGTTAAAAATTCCAATGAAATTCATTTAAAAGAATTTGAAAAAGCACTTAACGATGCAAAAAATAATATTACTGAACCAGGAGAATCAGAAGAGCTTAAAAATATTGAAGAAAATTACAAAATCACTTTTAGTGAAAAAAGTATAAATAGAGAAAAACTTGTAAACCATATTTCAAAACTTTCAGAAATCAACAGACAGGCAATGATTGATGCAGATTTAAAGGCCAAGCAATACGGATATGCAGGAGCCTGGTCAATTGTTTTTATGGCAGCACTTATATATTTTTCAGGACTTATATTTAGACGAAGCATAAATAAAAACCTTCTTGAGCCAATTGATGAAATTCATAAAGTAATAATTGCAAACCTTAAAAATGAAAAAATGAGAAGATGCTCAGGGAATAATCTTCCAAAGGACATTGACAGAATTTTTACTGATATAAACAAATATCTGGATAAAAACCAGTCAGACAAAACATTTTTTGAATAATTATTTACTGTCATAAAATTACAGTTTCGTTCACCATTTAATTGTCTTTAGAAGTTTTATAAAAGGGGGCCAAATGGCAAGATTTTTAAAAAACAAAAAAGCATCAATTGGCAAAATCCCTGGAGAAGCTGTATTTATTGGAATTAAAAAAGTTGAGTCAGTTACATATGAGGTTTTTAATTATGATACTGATTTTATTGAAGTATCTCTGGCAGATGATTTCAGCAGCCTGCCAGAAATTTTTGACAATAAAAAAACATCATGGATAAATATTACAGGGCTGCATGACCTTGATGAATTGAAAAAAACAGCAAAATATTTCAATATCCACCCTCTTGTAATTGAAGATATAGCAAATACAGGCCAAAGACCTAAAATGGAAGAATATGACGATTCAATTTTCATAGTATCCAAAATAATCAATTATGATGAAAAAAATGAAAAAATATTTAATGAACAGATAAGCCTTGTAATAAAAGATAATCTTCTTATCAGTTTTCAGGAAATTCAGGGAGATGTTTTTGATTCAGTGCGTGATAGATTGAGAAAAAAAAGAGGCAGAATAAGAAACATGAATTCAGACTATCTCTGCTATGCTCTTCTTGACTCGCTTATTGACAACTATCTTGTTGTCATAGAAAAAATCGGAGAAAAAATCGAAACACTAGAACTAGATATTCTCAAATCCAATACAGCTGATACACTTTCAAAAATAAATACATATAAAAGGGAAATCAGTTATTTAAGAAAGACTATAAGACCTGTTAAAGAATGCGTCCAAAGACTTTCTGTAATTGATTCAGAATTGATAAACGAGTCTATACACCCTTTTTTAAAAGACCTTCTTGATCTTTCAACCCAGGCAGTAGAAGTTGTTGAAACCTACAGGGAAATTCTTTCAGATCAGCTTGATATTCATAACACCCTGATAAACAACAAGTTAAACGAAATAATGAAGTTTCTTACAATGTTTTCAGCTGTTTTCATACCATTGTCATTTATTTCAGGAGTTTATGGTACAAATTTTGAATATTTGCCAGAGCTTAAATTCAGATATTCTTATTTTATCTTCTGGGGTGTCTTGATTTTTACAGCACTACTAATTATCAGATTTTTCAGAAAAAAAGACTGGTTTTAATTTTTTTGACTTAAATTATTTATTATTTGACAATTTCGAACAATTGTTTCAAACTAACGTTCGTTTCCATTGAAAGGGGGAAAATGAACATTAGTGAAATAGATGACACCAAAAAAAAACTTATCGAGGCAGCAGGAGAAATATTTGCACAAAAAGGTTTCAAATTTGCCACAGTAAGGGATATATGCAAAAAAGCTGGAACCCATGTCGGCTCGGTAAATTATCATTTCAGAGATAAAGAAGGTCTGTATGAGGCTGTTCTACAATATTCCCACATATCTGTTCTGGAAAAATACCCGCCAAACTTAGGTATAACCAATAATTCCACCCCTGAAGAAAAACTAAAAGCCTTCATACATTCCTTCCTTCTAAGAATCCTTGACGAAGGAGTTCCTGCATGGCATGGCAAACTAATGGCACAGGAATTTGCCAACACGACAAATGCAGTCCATAAACTTATTGAAAAGTCCATAAAACCGCTTCATATTTATCTTGCCTCAATAGTAAGGGAACTTATCGGCCATGAAAAAAACTGTAAAAATGAAACTGCTGTTTTTCTCTGTACAATCAGCATTGTCGGCCAGTGTATCCAGTATTTTAAAGGCAAGGAAATTATAGAGGCACTCTGCCCCAGAGGTTTCAGCACAAAGGACGTTAAAATGCTGACTGAACAGATAACTTTATTCTCCCTTGGGGGAATAGAAAATATAAAAAAAGAATTAATAAAAAATTAATAAACTCAGTCTAAATTCGGAGGATTTTAATGCAGCCTAAAAACAAGTATAACAAATATCTTAATCTTGCAGCATTCATGCTTGCACTTTTTGCAATTACTGCAATATCTGGATGTTCAAATGCACAATCCCAGCAGGGACAAGAACAACGGCCTGATCCATCTGTTTCATATATGATGATAAAGTCCAAGGCAGTTGATCTTACAACAGAACTGCCAGGGAGAACATCAGCTTATCTTGTCTCGGAAATAAGACCCCAGGTTAACGGAATTATTGAAAAAAGATTTTTTGAAGAAGGTGCAGACATAAAAGAAGGTGATATTTTATATAAAATTGACGATGCACCATTCAAGGCTTCCCTCAAGGCAGCACAAGCTTCCCTTGACAAGGCAAAGGCAGGTCTTCCTCCAGTCCAGTCCCGTGAAGCAAGATACAAAAGACTTTTAAAAGGAAAAGCCATAAGTCAGCAGGAATATGATGATGTAAAATCCCAGCTTGACCAGATTCTTGCAGAAATAAATTTTCTTGAAGCACAGGTTGACACAGCAAAAATTAATCTTGGCTACACAAACGTAAAAGCACCAATTTCAGGAAAAATAGGAAAATCAAATGTCACTGTTGGAGCCCTTGTAACTGCATATCAGCAGATTCCCCTTACAACAATTCACAAGCTTGACCCAATTTATGTTGATGCAGCTCAGTCAACTGCTGAAATGCTTGAATTAAGAGAAAATATCAAAACTAAAACAATTGAAAAAAATGCACATGAAAACAAGGTAAAAATTATTCTTGAAAATGGAAGCATTTATCCTTTGGACGGTAATTTCAAATTCAGGGATGTAACAGTAGATCCTAGCACAGGTTCAAGTACCTTGAGAATTGTGGTTCCAAATCCTTCAAAAATTTTGCTTCCAGGTATGTATGTCAGGGCAGTAGTCCAGGAAGGAACAGCTCAAAATGCCATTTTAGCTCCTCAGCAGGGAGTTGTCAGAACTCCAAAGGGAGAACCGGTTGCATACATTGTTAATAAAGAAGGAAAAATTGAACAGAGATTTTTAACCATTAACAGGGCAATAGGCAATAAATGGCTTATTACAAGCGGTCTTGAAAATGGAGATAAAATTATTGTTGAAGGCCTTTTAAATATAAGACCTGGAATGTCTGTGAATGCGTCAGAATTTCAGACTGCTGAAAAAGAATAATTTCAGATAAAAGTGATTTTATTTTTTCTGGCTTTAAGAATGAATAAAAAAAATGTTTTGGTTCCGCTGTAAAATAAAAGTTTAAAGGAGATATCAAAAAATATGCTTTCCAAATTTTTTCTTGAAAGACCTGTCTTTGCATGGGTCGTTTCAATAATAATAATGCTTGCCGGCGGGCTTGCCATATATAATCTACCAATTTCTCAGTATCCTCCAATTGCACCGCCTTCAATATCCATTGATGCATTTTACCCTGGTGCTTCTGCTGAAACAGTTGAAAACAGCCTTATCCAGATCATTGAGCAAAAAATGACAGGATTTGACAATATGCTTTATATGAGTTCAACAAGCGATTCATCAGGTGCAGGCCGAATAGAACTTACATTTACTCCAGGAACCGATCCAGATCTTGCATGGTCACAGGTTCAGAATAAATTACAGCTTGCCATGGCAAGCCTTCCAGACGTTGTTCAAAGACAGGGTGTAAAAGTAAGCAAATCCACAAGAAACTACCTAATTATTGTAGGAGTTATTTCCGAAGACGGAAGCATGGACGGTACTGATTTACGCGACTATGCACAGTCTAATATTGAAAAAGTTCTTGCAAGGGTTGAAGGAGTTGGTGAAGTTGAAAGCTTTGGCTCCCAATATGCCATGAGAATCTGGCTTAATCCCGATAAACTTATAAGCTACAATATGACAATTAATGACGTTATTGCAGGTTTAAGGTCTTATAACGTTGAAATATCTGCAGGCCAGTTCGGCGGAGCTCCAGCTGTTGAAGGCCAGAGACTCAATGCTTCAATAATAGTTCAAAACCTTTTAAAAACTCCTGAAGAGTTTGCAGATATTCCCCTTAGAATAAATAAAGACGGATCAATTGTAAGAGTAAAAGATGTAGGAAGAACCGAGCTTGGAACAGACCGTTATGATGTTAATGCACTATTTAACGGAAAGCCCACAGCTGCAATGGCAATAAGGCAGGCTGCCGGAGCAAATGCACTTGATACAGCAAAAAATATTCGTGCAAAAATGGATGAACTTTCCCAATATTTTCCTGAAGGAATGAAGGTAATTTATCCATACGATACAACTCCATTTGTAAGAGTTGCCATACATGAAGTTGTGAAAACACTTTTTGAAGCTATTTTTCTTGTTTTTATAGTCATGTATCTTTTCATGGGAAACATAAGAGCTACGCTTATTCCTACAATGGCTGTTCCTGTTGTTCTTCTTGGAACTTTTGGAGTTCTTGGTTTTTTTGGATTTTCAATAAACATGCTTACAATGTTTGCCATGGTTCTTGCCATAGGACTTCTTGTTGACGACGCCATTGTTGTTGTTGAAAACGTTGAAAGGGTTATGACAGAAGAAGGTCTTCCCCCAAAGGAAGCTACTGCAAAATCAATGACTGAAATTACAAGTGCTCTTATTGGTATTGGTCTTGTTCTTTCGGCAGTTTTTGGTCCAATGGCATTTTTTGGCGGATCAACTGGTGTTATTTACAGGCAGTTTTCAGTTACAATTGTTTCTGCTATGCTTTTATCTGTTGTTGTTGCCCTTATTCTTACTCCTGTTTTATGTGCATCCATATTAAAACCGGTTCAAAAAGGACATGAGCCTTCAGATAATGCTTTCTTTCTTTTCAGACCTTTTTTCAGAGGATTTGACAAAGTCTTTTTCTGGACAAGGGATATTTATGCCCTTTTTGTTGGCAGGACATTAAAAAAAAGATACAGATATCTTTTATTATACATTTTGATTGTTGTAGGTCTTTTTTATCTTTTCCAGAAAATGCCTACAGCCTATCTTCCTGATGAAGATCAGGGAATTCTTTTTGTTCAGGCACAGCTCCCTTCAGGATCAACCCTTGAGCAGACCGATGAAATCATGGACGAAATCAGGCAATATATCGATAATAATGAATCTGAGGCAATAGAATCAATCCTTACAATTTCAGGTTCAAGCTTTGCCGGAGGCGGCCAGAACATGGGTATGTCTTTTATCAAACTTAAGGACTGGGAGCTTAGACAAAGCCCTGATTTAAAGGTAAAAGCTATTGCAGGAAGATGCATGGAAAAATTTTCACAGATTAAAAATGCACGTGTTTTTGCATTTGCTCCGCCTGCTGTTGTTGAGCTTGGTACTGCATCTGGATTTGATTTCATGCTCCAGGACAGAGGAGGTCTTGGCCATGCAAAACTTATGGAAGAAAGAAACAAACTCCTTGGAATGATAGCACAAGACGACAGGCTCACAAGAGTAAGGCCAAACGGAATGGAAGACGTTGCCCAGTACAGACTTGATATAGACTGGGAAAAGGCCGGAACGCTCGGGGTTCCAATCGATGGAATACATCAGACAATTGTCGCTGCATTTGGAAGTTCCTATGTAAATGACTTTATTCAGGGAGGAAGGGTAAAAAGGGTTTATGTTCAGGCAGATAAAGAATACAGAATGCTTCCAGAAGATATAGAAAAACTTTACGTAAGAAATACAAAAGGAACCATGACTCCATTCAGTGCATTTTCTTCAGGCTACTGGACATACGGCTCCCCAAAACTTGAAAGATTCAATGCCTTTCCATCCATAAACATTCTTGGAGAAGCTCCCCACGGAAAAAGTACAGGTGAGGCAATGCAGGCAATGGAAGAGCTTACAGCAGGACTTAATCAGAATATAGGCTATGACTGGAGCGGGATTTCTTATCAGGAAAAAATGGCAAAATCACAGACAGGTCTTCTTTATGCCTTTTCAATGATTGTTATTTTTCTGTGTCTTGCTGCTCTTTATGAAAGCTGGTCAATACCTGTGGCAATTATGCTTATACTTCCACTTGGAGTAATTGGGGGTGTTATTGCATCAATGATACGTGATTTTCCAAATGACGTTTATTTTCAGATTGGACTTCTTACTGTTCTTGGTCTTACAACAAAAAACGCTATCCTTATTGTCCAGTTTGCAATGCTTAGAAGAAAGGAAGGAAAGCGTCTTATTGAAGCAACTCTTGAGGCTGCAAAACTAAGACTAAGGCCAATTGTAATGACATCTCTTGCATTCGGGTTTGGAGTTTTACCCCTTGCACTTGCATCAGGAGCCGGTGCTGGAGCACAGACTGCAATCGGTACCGGTGTTCTTGGAGGAATGATAACCTCTACAACAATTGCCCTTATATTTATTCCCCTTTTCTATGTAATTATTGTAAGAATTTTTGAAAGAAAAAAAACTGTCAGCTTAAAAGAACAGTTAAAACAAAATAAAGATTAAATTTTTATAAAATTTAGGATATTAAAACCCCGTGACTTTTAGTTTCGGGGTTTTTTTATAAAATCATCGAAATCTTTAACACCGCACCTCAAAAACCGTGGCTGCATTTATATTTACCTGAATACATGACGCAGATATAAGTTTAAATTCAGACAGAAGCAAACTTAGCTGAATTTAAAAAAATTAAGGTCAATCAAAAGGACAAGTTTTAATTCAGACACATAATAAGAAAGATAATTAATGATATTTCAAAACTATCACATCAACGAAGCTATTAAAAAAAACCTGGCTGATTTGGGTCTGAAACGTCCTACAGATATTCAATTCAAGGCAATCCCTTCAATTTTAAAAGATGAGGATGTAATGGCCATTGCACAGACAGGAACAGGTAAAACACTGGCCTTTGCCATTCCCCTAATCCACAAGGTAATACAGGCAAAAACAACAGGCAGACAAAAAGGAATCCATGCAATAGTAATGGTTCCTACGCGTGAGCTTGCTGCCCAAATTCACGGAGTTTTTTCATCTCTTTGCAAAAATACAGGAGTAATAAGTCTTGGAGTTTACGGAGGAGTAGAACAGGACTGGCAGATAAAAAAACTTGAGACTGGTGTAGATATTCTTATTGCAACTCCAGGCCGTATGTTTGACTTAATAAGTCAAAAGGCAATTGATGCAGGCAGTGTCCGCATTCTGGTTTTAGATGAAGCAGATCAAATGCTTGACCGCGGCTTTATTTATGACATTCAATCAATCAAACGTCATTTAAAGCAGCGTCATCAGACTCTTTTTTTCTCTGCCACAATAAATAAAGAAATAAAAAAACTTGCCTTTTCCCAGGTAAGATCAAGTGCCATAAGAATACAGATTTCACCAAATGATCCTGTATCCAAAAATATATCACATTATGTAATTGATGTTGAAATGGATGATAAGCGTTTTTTTCTCAGAAGTTTTATCCGTGATCACAGAGATTCAAAAATTATAGTTTTTGTAAGAACCACAGTCAGAGCAGACCGTGTTGCAAAGGCTTTGGAACGCGGGGGCATTCGCTCACTTACCATACACGGGAAAAAAGATCAGACCGAAAGGCTTGCAGTTATGAAGGCCTTTAAAAGCGGAACTGAAAATATTCTTATTGCAACAGATGTTTCTGCAAGGGGTATTGATATTCCAAATGTGGATTTTGTAATCAATTATGATTTGCCTGAACAAAAAGAGGTTTATGTTCATCGGGTAGGACGTACAGGGCGGGGGCGTTCAAAAGGTTTTGCAGTATCATTTTGCAGTTCCGGTGAAAAGGAGCTTTTAAAAGAAATAGAAAATTTTATCACTAAACCTGTTGAAAAAATAAAAATAAGCAGAAATGATTATTCTTTTACAGTCGAGGTTTCTGATGCACACCAGGATATCCAGGATATGATTAAAGCTAATGAGGACTGGATAAAAAATAAAAGAAAAAAAGATCAAAAAAAACGGATCCTCTGATTAGTGACTGCTAGAAAACGCAATTTTTTTGTTCAGCTGCTCATTATTAATTTTACCCGATCGGAGATTAATCATGTCACAATATTCAAACAGTGCATTAGAAATACTTCGCAATCCTCAAGTTACAATGCAGTGGTATATTATTCCTCTTCTTCTTATTGTAATTTGTATTTATAGCCGTGAATTAAAAGATAAGAATTATAATGTTGTTTTAGGCGGTGCAGCATTATGGGGAATGGATTTATTCAATGAAATATGGAACAGCCTTGTATTTTATTTATCAGGGTTTGCACCTGTCTGGGGAACTCCAAACGGCACCGGAAATACTGCACTATTGATTCTTATCGGGTATAACATTGAAATATCGTTAATGTTTGCAATAATGGGAATTGCAACCTGCCTGATTCTTCCTGAAGACAAAAAAATGAAAATAGCAGGTATTAACAACAGGGTCTTTTTGATTGTGATACTTACCACGTTGTCGGTTATGGTTGAATGTTTCCTGAACTATTGCGGACTTCTGACATGGGAATACAGCTTATGGAGCACAAAATTTCCATGGCTTGTGTGGATTATTGGATATGCACCTTTTTTTACAATGGCAATACTTGTTCATGATATGGAAAAAAGAAAACATCAGTTCTTAACCCTGGCAGTAATATATGGAGTTGATATTTCACTTTTAATAATATTTGGAAGTTTAGGCTGGCTTTAATAATTAATTTAAAATTTCAGATAAACTGGCATTTGATAAAAAAATAAATATTTCATCTCATCAGGTGCCGGTAATCAACTTTGAATTATTTGAAAATGAATATGATTTTACAAATTTTCAGCTTTCCGAGCTTTTTAAAAATCAGGTTAAAGAATTAAAGAAAAAATTATGCGATATTTTTGAGCTTGAAACCTTATAAATAAATCAGCCTTCATCTATAATAAAAAAACTTTATGTTTAAATTGGAATTCAGATTATGAAAAATAAAATCTTGATTATACTTTTAGTCCTTGTAATTTTTGGTCTAAACAACATTTGGTGGTTCACAAGATATGTTGACTCAGGTTTAAATCTTGATACAGAAATGGATAATCATTTTTACACCAGAAGATCATTGGAAGACCTGAAAAAAATTTGTTTAGAAATTGATCCTGCTACATCTAAAGACAGTTTAAAAAAAATTATAAAAAAACATTTTTGGGATGCAGAAGTTTTTGAGATGAATGGAAATATTTATTACCAAAGCCTGGGATTTATTTATGAAGGGAATACACTTTTAAAAGTAACTGAAGATATTCCATTTAATGAAAACAGCAAGGGATAATTATGCAAAACATTGAATCTTAAAATTAAATTCTAACAGCCGTATCTATTACCCACAAATCATTAGCAGTTTTCAAGAAACATTCTGATATTTTCAAAAACAGCATCCTTTTTATCAGAATTTATAATGCTGTGCTCGCGAGAATTTATATATAAAAGCGATTTATCTTCTGAAGATATTTTTTCAAAAACCCTGTATCCGCTTTTAGGGTCAACTAAAGGATCATTATAACTTTGAATTACAAGACATGGATTAACTATTTTTTCTAAACATTCAGACATTTCTTCAGATATTTTCTTCATTTCCCTTACAGCCAAAGAACCTGCAAAAGAATATCTGTATCTTGGGTAAATACAGGCCTTGATTTTATTTTCATCGTTTTTTTTGAAGCTTAACTTTTCTAAAACAGATTTAAACCCATCCTTTTCATTTGGATTTTCAAAATATTTGATAAATTTAAGAGGCGGACTTAAAAGAATTGTCTTTTTTATAAAATCAAGTCTTGAGGCAAGAATTGAAGCAACTGCTGCCCCAAGTGAAATGCCGCATAAAAAAACATTTTCAGATAAAATATTTAAAAGCACCAAAGCTTCTTCTCCCGCATAAATAAAGTCCTCATAACTTATATTTTCAAGATTTTCAGGTGATGTTCCATGACCTGGAAATCTCAAATAATAAATATTAAATCCATTTTTATTAAGGTAAGTGCCAAGTTCTTTCATTTCCCGGGGTGAAGATAGAAACCCATGCATAAGAACTATGCTTTTTTTATTTTCCTTTTTATAAAAAAGCTTTGGCATGCCTGAGTTTTCATCTAATAATCAAAATCATTTTTAAAACTTTTTGAATGTTTTTTTAAAATATGAGCAACAACTCTTCTTTTTATGTCTGTACTGCTTTCCTTTGAAAGCCTTTCAAGGTGAGGACCAAGTACAATTAAAGGTTCTATTTCATTGGCAAATACTGCAACAGGATTTATCTTCCTGAAATCATCTGAATTTTCAGGAAGATAAATTTTTTCATTGTTTTTTATTATTTTCCCATCATCAAGTTTAACAATGTCTTTTTCCATGCAAAACTCAATAAATTCACAAAACTTTAAAAACCTGTCATCTGTTAAAAGGCTTATCTGATTTTGTTTTAAAGCTTTATGCAGAAAAAGCCTTTCAGGATCTATGTCTGTTTCTGCTGCAAGATATGCCCTCATTTTAAAATCAAGGGGATCAATTTTTTCAAAAGGCATGTATTTTAAAATATATGAAAAAATATGATCATGGTTTACTGTTGTCATTCCATAAATTGTACTCATATACCTGTACATAATTTTTACAGAATTTTCCCTTAAAACCCTTAGGGATGAAATATTGTCATCAAAATCAAATTTTTCACTGCTTTCAATGTCAGACCTTATTATGGGGTCATCTAAATATGGAGAAATTTTTATTGGATTCCCAAATCTTATATCAATATCTACTCCGTCAAGAAGCATTGCACCTTCAGTCATTATTTCTTCATTGATCTTGTCTGAAATTGTGTCCACAAAATATGAGGCAAGCCTGTTTACAGCATTTTCCCTTGCTCTTATGGGATAATATGTAAGATTTACAGGCACAATAAATGTTTCTTCATCAAAATCCGGATCAAAATCCAAAGGAATCCCAAAATTATTTTTTATTCTTTGAAACTCATTAATATTGTTATTTTTGAGCCATTTTAATCTCTGCCTGTAAAATTCACTTCTTAATGCAAAATTTGCAGCACCTGTTCTTGGTCTTGAAACACCATCTGAAGTTACAATTTCATAATCACCATTATTTAAAACCTTTTTAGTTTTTATCATGGAACCTTCAGGGAAAATTATCCAGTTTGCCCTGTTTGTAAGAAGCTTGTTCAAAATCAATTTATCTCTGTTTGGATCTCTTGTTGACAAGGCACCGCTTTTTTCAAGAAATTCTGAAAGAGCTCCCTTGAACAGCCCGTGCCAGGCAAGGGACCAGACAGGTTTTTTTGTTATTTTTTCTATATGATATGGAAGAATAAGGGTTTCAACCCTTGTGAAGTGATTTATGGTAAAAATTACAGAACCTTTTAAAATATTTTCAGTTCCGTTGATTTCAACCTTTGCCTTTGAAAGATAATAAAGATTTTTTAAAAAAAATGATGCTGCACCAAAAGCGAATCTATTCATTTGAAAATACCCTGCAACAAGTTTTTAGACTAAAAATAAAGTCTTTGATGACGATTTAAAAAAACTGTACTAATATAATCTACAAATTTGAATTTTATGACAACTCAAAAATTGTCAGGCTTTAAAATAATGAACAAGAAAACTGTCCAAGGATATCAAAACCAGTTTCAGGAAGAAGTGCTTGACCTTTTTCTAAGGCTTCCTTTTTCAAAATATCTCACAACAAGCGAACTCTGGACCATTGCAAAATACATGAATATTTTTAAGGTTAAAAAAAAGGAAGTAATTTTTAAAGAAGGTGAACCAGGAAATTTCATGTGCTTTATAGTTGAAGGCAAAATTATTGTTCTAAAAAAATCAGATAAAGGAAAAAGAGTTCCAATTGCAGAACTTGGTCCCAAAAGAAGCCTTGGAGAAATGGCAATGATTGACCAGTCACCAAGATCTGCTTCTGCAATTGCAGCATCAGATTCCATACTTCTTACAATTTCCAAAAAAGGATTTGACAAACTTACAGAAGATCATCCAAGAATAGGTGTAATTCTTTTAAAAAGAATAGCTGTAATTTTGTGTGCCTACATAAGAAAAACTTCAAGTGAACTAGCAGACAGCCTGCCTGCTGAAAATACAATAAAGTTTGATAAAAAATGAAAAGTATCCCAGACCTCCAGGAAAAAATATTAATTCAAAAACAAATTATTAAAGGGATAAAAGATCTGCCGCCCTACCCTGAAATTATTTTAAAAGCAAAAAAAACCATTCGTTCAAATAAATCAGGTATAGGTGAAATATCAAAAATTATAATAAATGATCCAGCACTTGCATCAAGGGTTTTAAAACTTGCCAACTCTTCATTTTATAATGTTGCAAATCAAATAGGATCAATAAAATATGCATCCCAGATTCTTGGGCTGACTACAATTGGACAGATAATTGAGACCGCAGCTCTAGCACCTTTATTTAAGGAAGAACTTAAAGGATATAATTTAAAACCATTTAACTTCCTTAAACACTCTCTTTTTACAGCCTTTTGTGCAAAAAAAATATGTTCGCTTTTTTATCAGGGCTATGAGGCTGAAGCCTTTACAGCAGGACTTCTCCATGACTGCGGCAAAATCATTCTTTCTCCCTGGATTGACAAATACAATAAAGCTTTTTCAAGTTTGAAAGAAAAAAATATTTCTCCAATTCAGGCAGAAATTGCAATAACAGGAATCCACCACGGCCAGACAGGATATGCAATGGCAAGACTATGGAATCTTCCATACAATATTCAGCTTGGAATAAGAGATCATCATAAACAAAAATTTCAGGCAAATGAAAAATTCAGTGCAATTATAAAAATTGCCAATCTCTTTTCTCTATATTATTTTGACGAAAACAGTTCAAATTTTGGAGAACCAGGTGAAATAAACAAGGTTTTCAGCGAAATCGAAATGAGCCTTGATACAATAATTGAAATTTCATCGGCTGCATCTGAACAGACAATAGAAACTCTTTCAAGACTTTAACAAAAAAATATTCAGTTTATGTTGAAAAAAAAAATTAAGTAAGTAATATCTTTTTTAAAAAATACTAAAAAGCCAAAATAAAATAATGACAAAAAATAAAATTCAAATTCCCCCATATTATGAAGGACGACTTCTATACAAAGACAAAAGTCTTGAATTTAAAGAAAATCTTTGTTCATACATAAACCGTCTTAAATCAATAAATGAATTTCTTGTTCCTGCTATTTTATATATTTGTGCATGGGAAACAGGAAAAAATGAAATCTGGTATGAATATGCAGGTGATAATTTTAAAGAGCTTTTTTCATCTGACATAGAAAGCCTTCCCCAGGTATTCAGATCAAGTGTATCAGATCGAAAAACCTATATTAAAAATCAAAACAAGGTAACAATAAACACCCAGAGCAGAGCTCTTTTCTTAAAAAAAAAATTTACAATAAGAAATGAAACAGAAAATGCAGGCTTTAATGAGGCTGTATACAAAATAAGCCATAATAATGACACTTTCTGGCTCAAGGATCAGGCATTTGTAATTCCATTTTCAGAAGATAAAATAACCCTCTCCATTGGAAATCTGACAAATGTTACAAAGGAAATGGAAGCAGAAGAAGAAAGAAAAAGCACAGAAGAAAAGCTGAAGAAAAAAGAAAAAATTTTAACATCCCTTTTTAACAATTCATATGATTCTGTAATTGTAACAGACATTAAAGGCCGTATTATTGACTGTAATGAAGTAGCTCAAAAAACATTTGGCCTTTCAAAAGAAGAAATGCTTAAAAAAAAATATTATGATTTTATTATTCCTGAAGAAAAAGAAAGAGCAGTAAATGAAATAAAAGAAATACTTAACAATAAAAATATAAGAACAGAGGCAACAATACAAAAAAACGACTCAACACTTATAAAAGTTGAGGTAAGTATTGTAAGAATAGATAATGATCCTCCGGTTGTTCAGGCCTTTATAAGAGATATTTCCCAAAGAATTGCACTTGAAAAGGAAAAAATTAAAACAAGCAAATTCAAATTGTTTTCAACCATGGCAACAGGTATTACCCACGATATAAATAATATTTTATCAATTATACTTGGAAATCTTTCACTTGCTGCTATTGAAGCGTCCAAAATAAAAAATGAAAATATTTTAAAAATTATCGGACGCATTGAAAAAGCTGCCACCCACCTTGAATTAATGACCCAAAAATTTTTAAAATTTTCAGATATTTCATCAATCTTTAAAAACAGCGTTAAAATAAATGAATTTTTTTCAAAATTTTCAGAAAAATATAAAAATATAGTATTTGATATTCAAATTTTAGATAATTTACAATTTTTCAACATAAATCCATTAATTTTTGAGTCTGCAATTAATGCCATTATAGAAAACTCAATTGAAGCAATGGATGAAACTGATGAAAAAAAAATTGAGATAACAATTTCTGCCGAATTAATAAAAGAAAACTCAGACATAAAAGAAAAACTTATGAAAGAAGGAAACTACATAAAAATTCAAATCAAGGATTTTGGAAGGGGAATACCACCAAACAACATTGAAAGAATTTTTGATCCATATTTTTCCACAAAACCTCTTTCTTCAAAAAAAGGTACTGGACTCGGCCTTACAAATGCTTTTACTTCAATTAAACAGCACAACGGATTTATAGAAGTAAAATCAAAGGAAAATACAATGACAAATTTTATAATTTATATTCCGGAGTAAAAAATGGAAGACCTTAAAAATATGACACTTTTGGATATAATGTCAAAATGGGAAAAAACCCAAAAAATCATAAAATCTTATGATGAAAAAGCAGGAACCTGCCTTTGCTGTAATCATCTTTTTGATACTCTTGAATCTGTATGCTTAAGATATCAGATAAAAATTGATGAAATAACAGAAAAAATTAAAAAACAGATTTAATTATCAAAGATCAATATCAAATACTTAGTGATTGACTGAAAATGGTGCTTTAGTTCAGCAGCTGCTTAATTTTTTTATCTTGTTTAATCAAAAAAAATTTACTTAGTTCATAAATCTGCTATATACCCCATTTGATGCTGGCTATTAATTCAATTAGAAAGAAATTTATGGGTATCCTTGATGCAATTGGCAATACACCTGTTGTAGAACTTGAAAATATCTGGAATACAAAAAAAACAGGAATAAGAATTTTAGTTAAGCTTGAAGGTGCAAACCCTGCTGGTTCTGTCAAGGACAGACCTGCATATTATATGCTAAAAAAAGCCTTAGAAAGCGGCCTTCTTACTAAAGACAAAACAATTCTTGAACCAACATCTGGAAATACCGGAATTGGAATGGCAATGGTTGCAGCTGCAATGGGTTTTTCCATAAAGCTCACCCTTCCAGCCTGCGTAAGCATAGAAAGAAGGTCTATTCTTATTGCAATGGGTGCAGAGCTTGAACTTACTCCAGGAAGTGAAAAAACAGACGGTGCAATCGCAAGAGCACACAGTATTTTAGAAAAGCATCCTGACAAATACTACATGCCAAACCAGTTTAAAAACGAAGCAAACTATATGTCACATTACTATTCTACAGGGCCTGAAATTATTCAACAGACAAATGGTGAAGCTGATCTTTTTGTAGCAGGAATGGGAACAACAGGAACTTTGATGGGCTGCTCAAAATATTTCAGGGATAATAATTTCAAGACAAAAGTTCTTGGAATTGAGCCTGAAGAAGGCCACAAAATTCAGGGGCTTAAAAATATGAAGGAAGCAATAGTACCTGAAATTTATAATCCAGGGCTGCTTGATCATAAAATTTACTGCAATGACAGAGATGCATTTGACACTGTAAGAGAACTTGCACTTTATGAAGGGATTTTCTGCGGACTCAGCAGCGGTGCAGCATTATGGGGTGCAATGGAGGCTGCAAAAGATATGAAAAAAGGCTCAACAATTGTTGTTCTTCTTCCTGACAGAGGCGACAGGTATCTTTCTACAGAAGTATTCAGAAGTTTTTGTGCTAATTGCCCGCCATAACTTTTGTAATCACATTGCCTTTCAGATCTAAAAAAATTTTATTTGTGATTGCCAGAAAATAAAAAGTTTGTTTCATTTCAAGTATAAAATTTAACCGCATGAATATATTGAGGGTTAAATTTTTCATCTTCCTTGAACTAAACAAAAAATTCTCGTTTTCGGCCAATCACTATTTAATTTTTTGGTTTTAGCAGACAAATGAAAGTTTTTATGCTAATGAAATTTTTATAAAATTCTAATATTTTTTAATTCAGGAACATAAAAAACATGTCAGAAATTGAAAATTTATCAGAAGAAATAAAAATATTTCTTAAAAACAACAATAAAAATCCCAAAGAATTTTTTAAAAAAATTTTTTCCACATACTGCTCAAAACACGCTGTTTCTCATGAATATGGAGGAATTGGCGGACAATTCAAAGATATTTATAAATTTTCAGAACAAACAGCATACCAAAGTGCAAATATTGGGATTTCACTCTCAATTTTAGTAAATATGCTTATTTTAAAAATTATTTCCATTTATGGAAGCAGTTATCAAAAAGAAAAATACTTGAAAAATGCAATTAACAAAGGATTTATCTTTTCCTTTGCAGTTTCTGAGCCAAAAGCCGGCCCCCATCCAAAATTTTTGAAATCATATGCTGAAAAAAAACAAAATTCATATTTTCTAAACGGTGAAAAAACATTTACAACCAATGCACCTGTCTGCGATTTTGCAATTATTATTGCCATAACTTCAGTTGATGACAAAAAAAGATATTCTGCTTTTTTCATGCCCTCTCAAAATGAAAATGTTCAAATAGATGAAATCAAAAACCTCCCATTTTTCAAGGACTGCCCCCACGGAACAATAAAATTTAACAATTTTGTTTCAGATGAAAACGAAATTTTAGGAGAAAAAGACAAAGCCTACGATAGCCTGGTAATGAATTTCAGAAAATTTGAAGATATTTTAATGGCCGGCCCTGTTTTAGGTGCAATGAAATTTTTAATTTATTCTGTTCTAAAAAAAAATAAAAATCTGGATAACAATGACTTTTACTATGAAACAGGTGCAATTATTGCCGGTATAAAAGCACTTGATTTCCTATGTGAAAAAGCCTGCGAAGAACTTGAAGAAAATAAAAATACAACTGAATTTATTCACCTTTTTTTCAGGGAAGAAATTAAATCTTTAATTGAAAAATTTAATAATTTATGCCAGATTTTTGAATTAAATCTGGATAAAAATGAAAAACAAATTTTAGACGATCTTTCAGGTTCTGGAAAAATTGCTTTTAAAGCAGCCTGGAACAAACTTGTTAAACTATCAAAAAACGAAAGTTTATAATGTTTAGAGCCGAGATCAACTCAGAAAAAAACAGACTCTATCTTTACCTTGGAAACATTGAAGAAAAAGAAGATTTTAGCCATGCAGTATCAGAAACTGAACGTCTGGTACGATTTTTAAGACAGGGGTTTACCTGCATTTCAGACCTAAGGGGCTTTACTTTTAAAGATAATGACCATTATTTCATGCAGTCTATTCAGGAAACATTATGGGATGCAGGTGTTAAACTTGTCATAAGGGTTATTGATGAAAAAAGCATAAAAACCTTTTGTTTTGAAAAAAAAAGCCTTGTCTGGCCTGGATATCAGATTGAAACCGCATTTACAATAGAAGAAGCTGAAATAATTCTTTCAAGAGTAGGATTATAACAAAAGTTTTATTTCAGATTATCCTGTTATAATGACTTTTTTACAGGAATAAATTTAAGGCAGATTAAAAATTTTTATAAAACATTTCTGCAATTATTTTAACAGGTAAAACTATGCTGATTTCAAAAAAACAAAAGGAAATAATTGAAAAAATATTTTATTATAAAAAAAAGATAGATGATATTGACACCAAAATAACACTTTTTTTATCTGACAAAAAAAAATATCCCCATCCAGGCCATGAATCTTTTATTCAAGAAGTAAGAAAATTTGAAAACAGAGTCCATGCATATCCAGATAAAGATATAGCTTATTTTCTTGACAACCTCATGGAATCTTTAAGGGTGCACGAAAAAATATGGAGACAGAAATTTATAAATCATGAAAACAAAAAGAAAAATATTTTCAGCGAGAATGATATTAAAGAAATTTACAAATCCTTTGTTGATCTAAATGAAAAAAAAGGTGTAATTGAAAATCTTAACTCAAATGAAACACTGAAAATAAAATATACAGATAACGGACAAATCCAACTTAAAAAGGAAAAAATTGAACAAACCTGATTTCATACCCTCAACCCCACAGGAAATTAAACAAAAAGGCTGGGACAAATTAGATGTTATAATAGTAAGTGGAGACGCCAATATAGATTCTTCTTTTATTGGTTCTGCCATAATAGCAAGGGTGCTTTTATCAAAAGGATATAAAACTGCAATTATTTCTCAGCCAGACATTTCCTCAGACAAAGATATAAAACGTCTTGGAGAACCAAAGCTGTTCTGGGGAGTAACAGCTGGAGCCATGGATTCAATGGTATCAAACTATACAGCATCCGGTAAAAAAAGAAACAAAGACGATCTTACCCCTGGAGGCATAAACAACAGGCGCCCTGATCTTGCCACAATAAAATACACAAACCTTATCCAAAGATATTTTAAAAATTCTGCACCTGTTGTTCTTGGGGGAATTGAAGCAAGTTTAAGAAGAATAAGCCATTTTGATTTTATTTCAAAAAAAATAAGGCGATCAATTCTATTTGATTCCAAGGCAGATTATCTTTTGTTTGGAATGGGTGAAAAATCAATTATCGAACTTGCCCACTGCCTGAAAAATAAAATTTCTCCAATAAATATCAGAGGGCTTGCATACATTTCAAAAGAAATACCTAATAATTATGAACTTCTTCCTTCATATGAAGAAGTTTTAAATGATAAAGACAAATTTCATGAAATGTTTCTAAAATTCTATGAAAACAAAGAACCCTTAAACTCAAACGGGCTGGTTCAGCTTCATAATGACAGATATCTTGTTTTAAATCCTCCCTCACCAAATCTTACACAAAAAGAACTTGATGAAGTATATGAGCTACCATACACAAGAAAAGTTCATCCATTTGATCTTAAAAAAGGAGAAGTAAGAGCTGTTGAAACAATAAATCATTCAGTTACAACCCACAGGGGATGCTACGGTGAGTGCAGTTTTTGTGCAATAGCAGTTCATCAGGGCACAACTATTGTTTCAAGAAGCGAAGAATCTATATTAAAGGAAGTAGAAAAAATAACCCAAATGGAAACATTTAAAGGCTATATTACAGACCTTGGAGGCCCTACTGCAAATATGTATGGATTTGAATGCAAAAAAAAAATATCTTCAGGTCCCTGCACCAATAAAAAATGCCTTTTCCCTGATGTATGCAGAAATCTTAAGCCTAACCATAAAAAACAAATTGAACTGATTGAAAAGGCAGAAAAAATAAAAAATGTAAAAAAAGTCTTTATATCATCAGGGATAAGATATGATCTGATTCTTCAAGACCGTGAATATGGAGAAAAATATCTAAAAAAACTAATAGAAAACAATATTTCAGGTCAGCTCAAAATTGCACCTGAACACTGTGATGATAAAATTTTATCCCTTATGGGAAAACCTTCTTCAACATCTTTAAAAGAATTCAAATCTTTATTTGACAGGCTTGCAAAAAATAAAAAGCTGTTTTTAACATATTATTTTATTGCAGCTCATCCTGGATGCACAAAAAAAGAGATGCTGAACTTAAAAAAATTTTGTATAAATATATTAAAGCACAATCCAAAACAAGTTCAGATTTTCACCCCTACTCCGTGCACAATTTCAACAATGATGTATTATACTGAAAAAGATGTATCAGGTAACAAACTTTTTACAGCAAAAACAAATAACGAAAAAGAAGCTCAAAAAAACATTATAATCACTGAGTCTTCAAAAGTTCCAAAAAAACAAACATTTAAGTAGTGATTGGCCGAAAACGAGAATTTTTTGTTCAGTTCAAGTGAAAAATTTAACCTTTAGGATAGATTGATTATTTTGAGAGTTAAATTTTGAACCCGACTTTATAATGGACAAAGAAAACATAGTTTCAGATGCAATTTAATTTTTTAAAATAAATGAATTATAAAAATTTAAATAAGGGTAAAAAAAATGACAAAAATTTTCATAAAATTTTTTTTCCTTTTATTGTTCATCTGTTTTCCCTTAAATTCACATTCTTCGAATCCAAACTCAATTGATACAGGGAAACAATTATTCCAGGAAAAAAATTTTGAAAAATCCTACCAGCTTTTTAAGGAACTTTTTTTAAAAGATCCTCAAAATCAAATAATAAATTTTTATCTTGGCAGATCTGCATTTGAACTCAAAAAATTTGAGGAATCAATATTTGCCTATGAAAGAATGCTCATTTCAGACCCGGATCTTTCAAGAGTAAAACTTGAAATGGCAAGGGCCTACATGGCTATAGGATCAAACGAAGAAGCAAAAAGACTTTTTAAAGAAGTATTAACCACAAATCTGCCTGAAGATGTAAAGCAAAATATTGAATTTATGCTTAGAAAAATCAAATCAATTGAGCAAAAGCATAAACTCTCGGGCTCCATTGAACTTGGTTATGGATATGACGACAATACATCTTCGTCACCAACAGATGAAATAATTGAAATTCCTGCCTTTTCGTACCTTCCAATGCAGATAGAAGGAGAGGAATCTGATTATTTTTTTACATCATCTGCTGATATTTCATATACTTACAGCCTAGACTCTCAGGTTCTCAACAGGTTAAAAACCAATTTTTTCTACCAAAAAAATCTTTACAACTCAAAAGATGAGCAGGATCTTGACTTCATAAGTCTTGCATTTACTCCAAACTTTACGCTTCTGCCGGGACTTTTCCTTGATACAGCAATATTTGGGCAGCATATAAGAATTGACAGCAACTATTATATGAATTCTATTGGAACAAAATTTAATTTAAAAAAATCAATTTCAGATTCAAGCCTTTTAAATATTGGAGCTTCATACACTCAAAAAAAATATGACAGCGATTATCAATCAAGAGACGGCTTTAATTCAGGAATATATATCTCATATACAAAAGGAATAAAAAATTTCCTTCTTACACCTTTCATGGATTTCGCAACTGAAAAAGCCGAATCTGACATAAATTCATTTAACAGATACTCAGGAGGTCTTGGTTTTTTATGGTTAATTACTCAAAAAATCAATTTTTCAGGATTTTACAGATTTCAGCAATCAAAATATGATGAAAAAGACTCATTATTCCTTGAAAAAAGAAACGACAAAACAAACTTTTTAGCTGGTGACATAAAATGGATGTGCTTTGAAAACCCAAAAAAAACCATTGGAGCTTTTCTTGGCATTTCCTATCTCTTTATAAACAACAATTCCAACGCAGCTATTTATGAATACAAAAAAAATAAAACCGCAGTCTATTTTAAAATAAGTTTCTAAATAAGAGGGATGAGCAATGAAAAAAACCATTATTTTTATAAAAAATTTTAGTTTTATACTTTTTGCTGTTTTCCTGGCTTCGACTAGCTATGGGTTTGTTGGAAAAATTGCAGCAATAAGAGGAAAAGCTTATTCCTTCAATGACGGAATAACTAAACAGCTTTTTATCAAAAGTGAAATTTTTCTTAATGACACAATTGAAACTGCTAAAAACTCAAGGCTTCAAATCCTTTTCAATGATGAAACAATAGCAAGTCTTGGCCCTGAAAGCAAAATGACCATTAAAGATTTTAAATGGGATGAAAAAGAATCAAATTTTAATGCAGAAGCAAAAGAAGGAATTTTCCATATTATGGGCGGTAAAATTGTAAATACTGCTCCAAAAAATTTTAAAATCAAAACTCCTGTTGCAAGCATTGGAATACGGGGTTCAATGTTTGCATTTAAAGTACATAAAAAAAATCTTGATATTGTATTTCTTGGGGGAAAAGGAATTGATATTACTACTGATTTTGGAAGAACATCACTCATAAAACCAGGATTTGGAACAAAAATAGATGCTGATAAAAAAACAATAGAAACGCCAAGAAAATACAGCTCTAAGGAAATAGGAAGCTTTAAAAAGCCTGAAAGCACTAAGCAAAAAGATGATTCTTCATCTGGTGGCAAACAAGAATCTGATGAAGATGAAAAAAATAAAAACACAGAAAAAATGTCTGACCAATCTTTAAAACCAGAGTCAAATGAATTAGAATATTCAGATATATATGCAGACAAAAATCAGGATAAAATTGAAGAAAGCCTTAAAACAGAAGAGCCAGAAGAAAAAGATCCATTTTTATATCCAGCCGGCAAATTTATTGGTTCAGCAATTATAAACCATAGTGTTCAAGGCAATCAAAGTTATAGATACAGCGGAACTGCAGAGGCAGAATTTAAAGATTATCTAAAAATTACTGAAAAAGACAGCAGTGGTAATATTATTTCATACAATGAATTCGACAATTTTTCATATCCTGACAAAAATGCTGCCTACTTTGCTCCTGTTACAAACGCAGGCTCTCCTGCATATGACTTTAGAATAAAGGCATTTTCAAAAACCTTTGATTTAAAGGCAGATATTACCACATCTGATCTTAGCGAATTTTATCTTATCCATGTGCCGCCTCAGACTCTTTCTATAGATAATCTAGATTATGTGTATACCTCAACTTCATATTTTGGAATTGAGCCTGATTCTTTAAATTATCCTGATAATTTATCTTACAAGTACAACGGCCATTTTACAGCTTCAACTTCGACCATGTTTGATTCAAAAGAATACATTGAGGCAGTTTCTGGAGGTATAGCAATTGGTGCAAACTTTACAAATAAAAGAATACTTGGAACATTTATCAGCGACAGCCCAATTGGCTACCGTGACACAGGAATTCTTTTTTTTGGAACCATAGCTGAAGACAATAAAACAATAAAAGATATTACAATCGTAGGCACCAAAATTTCCGATAATGAAAGATTTGACTACCCCCAAGGCTTCCCTGGAATTTTTTCTGTCAGTTCGCAATCAAATACAGGCAGTTTTTTCGGCAGCCAGTATCAAGGAACAGGTATAACCCTGAACGCAGATTTAAAAGATATGAACACAATGACTGAAACAGGCAGTGCAGTAATCACTATGGGAGGATTTAAAAATGATATCCATAATATTATCAATTCAAATCCTGACTTTAACAATTTAAAAGGTTTTGTTATTGGTATTTCTGAAAATATAAATTCTCCCGACATGGGAAGAAAACTTTTCATGAATTCATCTTCAAAAGATTTCTCAATTAATATAAATAAATCAGAAGGAACAATTTCAGGGAATCTTAATGCCTATGATTATTACCAAAGCCAGCTAATTTCAAATCTTTCTTTTGGCGGTACAAAATCAAACTCAGCCTATATTGACGACAAAGCATTTGCAGCAATTTTTGATTCTTCACAGCAGTCAATAAATTCATATTCAAGCGACAATAAATCAGAAATCAATAAAAATACCGGATTTCTTTCATCTCTTGATCCAAACCAGTTTGAAACCGAATATATCAGCTGGGGATATTGGGAGGCTTCATATAAAGACCCTGATGACAAATCACAAACTTATCATATTCATGGCCCGGGCAGTTTTTTTATAGCAGGACAAAAAACATCTGAAATAAATAATATTTTACAGGAAACAGGACAGCAAAACCTTTATTATGAAGGCAAATCAAATACTTTAGTTTTAAATGGCACAAACCAGAAATCATTTCTTCCTGACGGCAACTTCAGCATGCATGTTTTTCCAGAAAATGGCAATTACAGCATTCATGCTAAAATCCAGCCTGACATAAGCAATACCCAGATCATTTTCAGCTATTCAGGATCAATAGCAGGTAATGAAGGTTTTTACGGCTATATTAATTCAGGATTAGCCGGACATTTAAACGGGGATTTTTTTGGCCCAAATGCACAGGAATGCGGAGGAAATTTTAATGCTGAATTAAATAATGATAAGTATTTTGGAATTTTCACAGGAAAAAGATAAACTAAATGCCAAAAAAATTAAAAATACAAAAATCAATCCCTGCAATTGCAGGGATTTTTGTTATTTTTTTTTCTGTATTGATTTATTTTTTTTACGCATCATCAGAAAATTCAATATTTCGTTCAATAGATTTTGAAATAACAAATCTCTTTTTCCAAATAAGAGGCGAAAAAGCTCCTAGTGATAAAATAGTCATTATTGACATTGACGAAAAAAGCTTAAAGGAAATAGGCCAATGGCCCTGGCCTAGGAATATAATTGCTGAACTCATAAAAAAAATTAATGCAAAAAATCCTAAAATAACTGGTCTTGACATGTTTTTCCCTGAATATGACAGGACTTCACCGGTTCGTGTTTTAAAAAGCATAAATAAAAAAATACTTAACACCGAAAATTTTGAAGATTATGATGAAATTCTTGGAAACACAATTGGTTCTTATCCTGTTATAATGGGATATATTTTTGATTTTAAAAACAGCATTAAAAAAAATTGCTGCCCTTTTTCTTCTGCATCAATAAAAATCAATTCAGATAAAATAAAATTTAAAAATCTTTATCTAAATGAAGCAGAAAATGTTCTGCTTAATATTAATGAGCTTTCAACCTCTGTTTCTGAGGGATTTATAAATATTTTACCAGGTTCATCTGGTCTTGTAAGAAAAGCTCCTTTACTCATAAAATACAACAACATACCCTGCCCTTCATTTGCCCTTGAAATTTTTAGAATTTATTCACAGTCATCTTATATCTCAATCCTGCCTTCCAACCAAAAAAAAGAAGGGAAAAATGTGGTTCTTGGTATTTACTCAGGAAATCATTTTATAAAAACCGATATAGATGCACAAATGTTCATAAATTTTAAAGGAAAGCCTTTTACATACAAATATATCTCAGCAGCAGACATATTAAATGATAAAGACCAAAATGACCTAAATAACAAAATAGTTCTTGTCGGGACTTCAGCAGCAGGCCTTCTTGACCTAAAGGCCACTCCTTTTTCCGGAGCATGTCCCGGAGTTGAAATCCACGCAACAATAATTGACAATATGCTTAACAATGATTTTATGCATTTTGACAAATTCAGCGAAGCAGGCATTTCATATTTTATTCTTGTACCTGTAAGCATTTTAATAAGTTTTATCCTTATTTTTTCAGGGCCTGTACCAGCAGGATTCATAACAATTGCAAGTATCTGTGGAATTTTTATTACAAACTATTTTTTTATTTTCAAAAATAATATCATAGCTGGTTTTTCATTTGCTGTATTATCTATTGGAAGTCTTTGCATGACAATCATAATTTTCAATTACTTTTTCAGGGAAAAGGAAAAAAAATTCATTCAAAATGCTTTTTCCCATTATGTGTCTCCTGAAATAGTAAACGAACTCATAAAAAATCCAGAAAAACTTTCACTTTCAGGCGAAACAAAAACAATATCTATTATGTTTGGAGACATAAGGGATTTTACAGCAATATCTGAAAATTTAAAACCCCAGGAACTTGGAGAACTATTAAACATATACTTTTCCAAAATAAGTGAAATAATAAGAAATAATAAGGGCGTAGTAGACAAATTTATAGGGGATGCTGTAATGGCTTTTTGGGGAGCTCCTCTTGAAAACAAAACCCATGCAAAAGACAGTGTTTTATCTGCAATAAAAATACTGTCTGAAATTCAGCATCTCAATAATATATGGAAAAAAAAGAATTTCCCTTTTATTAAACTTGGGATTGGCATAAATACTGGAGATGTTAGAATTGGGAATTTTGGAAGTATTGACAGATTTGACTACACTGTAATAGGCGACAATGTAAATCTTGCATCAAGAGTTGAAGGACTTAACAAATTTTACTCAACTGACTTATTAATAACTGAATTTACTCAAAATCTAGTTAAAGATAAAATCCTTTCAAGAAAAATAGACTGGGTCAAAGTAAAGGGAAAAACCAAACCTATTGAAATTTATGAGCCAGTGTGCTTCTACCCTTGGAAACAAGAACTTGAAGATGAAATAAATTTTTTTAATTCAGCACTTGAGAGCTATAAAATCGGGAACTTTTCTGATGCAGAAAAAATTATACTTAAATTAAAGCAGCAAAAAAGCATCTCTATTTATGAAATCTACCTTGAAAGAATAAAAAAGCTCAAGAATTCGAACATAAACTTTTGGGATGGAGTCTTTGAATTTAAAACAAAATAATTAGTTGCTGAACAAAAAAATCCCTTTTTCGGCCAATCACTGATTATTTCAAAAATACCTATGGTAGTTTATTTATTTATTTATTAATTTTTTAATTTATGATATATAAACCAGTTTTAAAAAAATAAAAGGTAAATAATGGATAAAGAACCAATAATTAAATTTAAAGATGTACATTTTTCATATTTCACAAACTCTTCGCCTGTACTTAAAAACATTGACTTTGAAATTTTTAAAAATGAAATTGTCTGTATAGTCGGGCCAAACGGAGGCGGAAAAACTACCTTAATAAAACTTATTGCAGGAATCTTAAAACCAGACAAAGGCAAAATTGAAATTTTTGGATCCAATCCAAAAGAAAACGGTTCAAAACTCGGATATATGCCCCAAAGTGTACATTATGACAATTCATTTCCAATATCTGTTAAAGATGTTGTTTTAATGGGTCTTCTTGGGAAAAAAGGGCCTGGCTCATTTTTTGGCTGGTACTCAAAAGATGACAAACAAAAATGCGAAGATGCTCTTAAAAGAGTTAAAATGGATAAATTTATCAAAAAACCATTTTATGCACTTTCAGGAGGTCAGAAGCAAAGAGTCCTTATTGCAAGGGCACTTATTTCAGATCCTGATATTTTAATTCTTGATGAACCTACCTCAAATGTAGACTCTGAAACAGAAGATAATTTTATTTCACTTTTAAAGGAACTTAATGAAAAGAATAATAAGACAATTATAATGGTTTCACATGATATGGGTTTTGTATCTGAAATTGTAAGTACAGTATTCTGCGTAAATAAAACACTTGTAATCCACCCTACAAATATACTTTCAGGGGAAATAATCCAGGAAATATACAACTGCTCAATGCAGATGGTAAGGCATGACCACAGATGTTCAGGCAAAGGACATATAAAATGAATCTCTTCGCAGAAATTTTTGTTAATTCAAATCTTGTTTTTTTAAAATACTCCCTTCTTGCAGGTATATTCTCTTCGTTTGCCTTTGGTATAACAGGAAGCTATATTGTTGTTAGAAGAATAAGCTATATTGCAGGTGCAATTTCACATTCAATACTTGGTGGAATAGGATTTGCTCTTTTTGCATCGGCTAAATACAACCTTTCATGGCTTACCCCTTATTCAGGTGCAGTTGCTGCATCTATATTTGCTGCATTGTTAATCTGGTTTGCGGAAAAATATTCAAAGGAAAGACTTGATTCTCTTCTTGGTGCAGTTTGGGCTGTTGGAATGGCTGGAGGAATTATTTTCATTTCAATCACTCCTGGATACATTGATCCCATGTCATATCTTTTCGGCAATATTTTAATGGTTACAAAAACAGATGTAATAATTATAGCCATTTTTTCATTTTTTATCTGCTTAACTGCATTTTTATTTCAAAATAAACTCATTGCAACATCATTTGACGAAGAATTTCTTGAAATTAGAGGCGTTAGAACAGATATTTACAAACTAATGCTTCTTATAATGACAGCACTTACAATTGTACTTATGATAAGAATAGTAGGAATAATAATGATAATTGCAATGCTGACACTTGGGCCAGCCTCTGCATCAAGACTTTCAAGAAACTTCTTTTCAATGAGCATATTAAGCGTAATCCTTTCAATATTCTTTGTCCTTTCCGGGATAGGAATAAGTTTTAAATATGACCTTCCAGGAGGGCCTGCAATAATTATGACAGCCGGAATTTTTTACTTTTCTGTTTTATTTTTAAGCTCAAAAAATTTTATAATAAATTTTATTAAAAATTTATTTCATAAATAATCATTAATTTTTTTGACACTTTACTTATAATTTGCCAATACAGGCTTAAATATAAACTCATAATTTTTATGTTTATATTTAATTTAAACCTGGTTAATGCCGGAGGGGAAAAAAATTGAACACACTAGAAAGATGGACAACAGAAAAGTCTGCTGATCTTTACGGCATAGACAATTGGGGTTCCAAATACTTTGGTATAAATGCAAAGGGAGAAGTTGTAATAACCCCGCTTGACGACAAAAGCATTTCAGTAAGCATTCCCGAAGTAATCCAGGGAATAATCCAGAGGGGCTTTGATATGCCTGTTCTTTTAAGAATACAAAATATTCTTGATGCACAGCTTGGCTACCTCCATAAAAGTTTTAAAAAAGCAATAGAAGAACTTGGATATAACGGCTGCTACAGGGGAGTTTACCCAATTAAAGTAAACCAGCAGAAACAGGTATTAAAAGAAGTAACAAACTTTGGCATAGAAAACCACCACGGACTTGAAGCAGGTTCAAAGGCTGAGCTTATTGCAGCCCTTGCATATATGAAATCTAAGGAAGCCTGTCTTATCTGCAATGGATACAAAGATGAAGAATTTATTGATCTTGCACTTTATGCAAGGCAGATGGGCTTTAAATGCTTTATTGTTGTTGAAATGCCTGGCGAACTTGACATTGTAATAAAACGCTCAAAAGAACTTGGAATAAAACCTCTTCTTGGAATAAGAATAAAGCTTTCTTCAAGAGCTGGCGGCCACTGGACAGAATCAGGCGGAGACAGAAGCATATTCGGACTCAACATCAGCCAGGTTGTCCATGCCATTGATATTTTAAAAAGAGAAGATATGCTCGATACAATGCAGCTTCTGCATTATCACCTGGGGTCTCAGATTCCAAATATCAGGGACATAAGAAATTCTGTAATGGAAGCCTGCAGAATTTATACAGGGCTTGTAGATGAAGGTGCAAACATGAAATATCTTGACCTTGGAGGCGGACTGGCTGTTGATTACGACGGCTCCCACACAAACTTTTCAAACAGCAGAAACTATTCTGTGGAAGAATATTGTGCGGATATCATTGAAAGTGTCATGAGCGTTATGGATGGAAATGAAGTTGAACATCCAATAATTATTACTGAATCTGGAAGGGCAACAGTTGCATATTATTCAGTTCTTCTTTTCAATATCCTTGACACAACTACATTTGATCCCCAGCCGTTTCTTGATCAGCTCGATGAAAGCAAACCAGAAGTAATTGACAACCTTATTGAGGTTTTACACTCAATTTCACTGAAAAATATCCAGGAATGCTTTAACGATGCAATTTATTACAGAGATGAACTAAGAGTCAAATTCAAGCATGGAGACATAAATTTAAGGGAAAGGGCAATTGGCGAAACAATTTTCTGGCACATAATTGCAAATATTGCCAAAAATTCAAAAAACCTTAAACACATACCCAAGGAACTTCTTGATATTGATTCTGCCCTTGCAGATATTTATTATGGAAATTTTTCAGTTTTCCAGTCAATTCCGGATTCATGGGCAATTGACCATCTTTTCCCGATAATGCCTCTTCAAAAACTAAATGAAGAGCCTACAAGGTATGCAACTGTTGCAGATATTACATGCGACTGTGACGGTAAAATTGATAAATTCATAGACATCCACGGAATTAAAAGATCAATACTTCTCCATGAACTTGATTTTTCAGAGCCCTATTATCTTGGAGTTTTTCTTGTTGGTGCATACCAGGAAACACTTGGTGATCTTCACAACCTTTTTGGCGACACAAATGTTGTCAGCATAATGGTAAACGATGACGGTTCCTATGATTTTACAAAGGAAATTGAAGGAGATTCTGTTCAAAGCGTTCTTTCATCAGTTGGCTACAATCCAAAAAGCCTTTTGGGAAGATTTCGTGAAAGTGCTGAAGAATCAGTTAAAAACGGAAAAATAAGTGTCAAGGAAAGATATAATATTGTCAAAGCCTATGAACGAGGCTTAAGGGGTTATACATATTACGAATACTAAAATCTAAAGAGAGAGTTTTATCTTTTAAACAGCAATTGAACGAAAACTGGATAATTGCCGGTACAGGAAAAAATATTCTTCAGTAATGCTTTTGAACTCTGAAAATTAAATTTTGAATCTGACCCTGGAATGTGGAAAAAAGACAGTTTCCGTTCAACTGCTAATTCAAAAAAACAATCATTTATATTAAAAAAACTGCTCAATTTAGTAAAAAAAGGAGGTCTCTTTTATGTCAAAAGTTCTTATAATCGGTGCTGGCGGTGTTGGAAACGTTGTTGTAAGAAAATGTGCAATGCTTCCTGAAGTTTTTTCCGATATTTGTCTTGCAAGCAGGACAAAATCCAAATGTGATGAAATTGCAAAACACACAAAAACTCCAATCAAAACTGCCCAGGTTGATGCTGACGATCCAAAGCAGGTTGCAGAGCTTATAAGATCATTTAACCCGGAACTTGTAATAAATGTTGCACTTCCCTATCAGGATCTTCCCATTATGGACGCCTGCCTTGAAACAGGTACAAACTATCTTGATACTGCAAACTATGAACCAAAGGATGAGGCCAAATTCTGTTATAAATGGCAGTGGGAATATCAGGAAAGATTTAAGGAAAAAGGAATCATGGCTCTTCTTGGAAGCGGGTTTGATCCGGGAGTTACCAATGTATTCACTGCATATGTAAACAAACATCTTCTGGATGAAATTGAAACACTTGACATAATTGACTGCAATGCAGGGGATCACGGACAGGCCTTTGCAACAAACTTCAACCCTGAAATTAATATCAGGGAAGTGACTGCAAAAGGAAAATACTATAAGGACGGAAACTGGGTTGAAACACCTCCCCTGTCAGAATCTAGGGTATACAATTTTCCTGAAAACATTGGAGATAAAAAAATATATCTAATGTATCACGAGGAGCTTGAATCTCTTGTAAAACATATTCCTTCAATCAGGGAAGCAAGATTCTGGATGACTTTTTCGGACAATTACCTGAAACACCTTGAAGTTTTGCAAAATGTAGGAATGACTTCCATACAGCCAGTCAAATACAATGGAGTTGAAATTGTACCATTGCAGTTTTTAAAGGCTGTTCTTCCAGATCCCGGAAGCCTTGGAAAAACAACAAAAGGCAAAACATGCATAGGCTGTCTTGTAAAAGGCAAAAAGGACGGAAAGGAAAAAACAGTTTATATTTACAATATATGCGATCACGAAGAATGTTTTGCAGAAGTTGAGTCCCAGGCCATTTCATATACAACAGGTGTTCCTGCAATGATAGGAGCAAAAATGATGCTTGAAAAAAAATGGATGGGAAAAGGCGTATTTAACATGGAACAGATGGACCCTGATCCTTTTATGGAAGATCTTAACAAATACGGACTGCCATGGAAATACGACATATGCTGAATTTTGATCCGGAAAAAGTAAAAACTCCGGCCTTTGTTGTTGACAAAGGCCTTTTAATAAAAAACCTTAAAGTTCTTGAAAAGGTAAAAAAAGAAACAGGAGCAAAAATCCTTCTTGCACTTAAAGGGTTTGCAATGTTTTCCCTTGCCCCTGTAATTTCAAAATATTTAAACGGAACCTGTGCAAGCTCTCCAAATGAAGCAAGACTTGGCCGCGAAGAATTTAAGGGAGAGGTTCATTCCTATGCTGCGGCATTTTCAGACACAGATATTTTAAAAATTGCAAAATACAGTGACCACATAATTTTCAACTCATTTTATCAAAAAGACAAATTTTTAGATAAAGCAAGAGAAATAAACAAAAGTCTTTCATTTGGAATAAGGATAAATCCTGAAGAATCTGTTGGTTCCATTCCAATTTATGATCCTTCTGCTCCAGGTTCAAGGCTTGGAGTAAGATTTGAAAATTTTGATGAAAACAATCTCTCAAATATTGAAGGTCTTCATTTCCATTGTCTGTGCGAACAGAATGTTCATCCTTTTATTGTTGTATTAAGAGCCTTTGAGGAAAAATTTGGAAAATATCTTGGTAAAATGAAATGGATGAACTTTGGCGGAGGACATCATATTACAAGAAAAGATTATGATGTTGAACTGCTTTGCAAAACAATAAATGATTTTAAAAAAAGACATGACCTTGAAGTCTATCTTGAACCGGGTGAGGCTGTTGCTCTTAATACCGGATTTATGGTTTCAACGGTTTTAGATGTAATTAAAGGAAGTGATATTAAAATTGCAGTTTTAGACACTTCTGCTGCTGCCCATATGCCAGATGTCATGGAAATGCCTTACAGACCTTTTGCAGTTGATTCTGATTTCCCACACGAAAAAAAATATACATACAGACTTGCAGGACTTTCATGCCTTGCCGGAGATGTAATTGGAGAATACAGTTTTGACTGTGAGCTAAAACCAGGGTCTAAAATTGTATTTACAGACATGGCACACTATACAATGGTAAAAACAAATACTTTCAATGGAATAAATCTGCCAGACATTAATATTTATGATCCGCAAACAAATAAAATTGAGCTTATAAGAGAGTTTGGATATGAAGACTTTAAATCAAGATTGTCATAATAAAAAATTTCCTTTTTTTCTTGAAGAGGAAATAGGCGAAGTTTCACCGGAAAATGCACTTTTCCACATAATTCCAGTTCCATATGAAAAAACCGTATCTTACGGCGGAGGAACAAAAAACGGACCTCTTAAAATTTTAGAGGCATCTTCTAAGCTTGAAGTTTATGATGGGAATTCAAATCCTTCGAAAAAAGGAATATACACTCATAAGCCCATATTTGCCGATAGTCCTGAAAACCTTTTGGAGCTTATGGATAGTGCAATAACCAAAACTCTTATGCTTTCAAAAATTCCTGTTATCCTTGGTGGAGAACATACGGTTTCGGTTGGAGCATTTAATTCATTCATAAAAAACGGCAGAAAACCAGGAATAGTTCAGATAGATGCCCACGCTGATTTAAGGGATTCCTATGAAGGAAGCAAGTTCAGCCATGCCTGCGTAATGAAAAGAGCCCTTGATTTTGGCCTTGATATTTTCCAGCTTGGAATAAGAAGTCTTTCTCCCTATGAAGTTGAACTTAGAAAAGAAAAAAACATCAGATATATTGATGCAAAGGACCTTAATAAAAAAATCCCGGATAAAATACTCCCTGATGATTTTCCAGAAGAAATTTATCTTACAATTGACGTGGACGGACTTGATCCAAGCATTATGCCCTCAACAGGAACTCCTGAGCCTGGAGGTCTGATGTGGTATGAAACACTTGAAATTATAGAAAAAATCTCAAAGGAAAGAAAAATAACAGGATTTGATGTTGTTGAGCTTGCCCCAATTGGAAATATCCATCATCCTGAGTTTACATGTGCAAGACTTATTTATCAGATAATGGGATTAATTTAACTGTAAACAAAAACTGCATTATTTGCTGATTTTGTCGTAACATTCAAAATTTAACCCTCAAAATACTCTAGTGTTATGATTTGTTACTTAATCGACATATTCAGCTTGAATTATTCGTTTTAAATCAAATTGTTATTAATCATATACTTTTATTTGAATTAACCAGTCTTGAGGCTAGTGCCCTAAATATTATTTTTTCATATTCCGTAAATAAAACAAAATTCTAGTTTTTGTCCGACTGAAATTTAAAATCAGCTTTTTTAAGCTGATTTTATAAAAATAATTTTTCCTCTAAATAAGTTTAATGTTATAAATATAACCATAATAATTAACTTTTTTTAAATCGAAACAAATCAAATTTCTGCTAAAGAATCAGCTTATCAATTGAAAGGTTCCATGAAAAAAATTAAACTTATCCTAAATTTAAAAATCACACCTTTTAAAATAGCTTTAATTTATATTATTATCAGTGCATTATGGATATTATTATCTGATGCACTAATTTCAATAATTTCAAATGATCCTGTTATCCTAACCAGAATCCAATCTTTTAAAGGAATTTTTTTCATAACAATTTCTGCTTTATTAATTTTTTATTTAACTAAAAAAAGTGTAGCCCAGGTTAAAGCCTCAAAACAGGCTCTTTATGAAAGCCAGGAAAAATACAAAAAAATTTTCAATGCTCCAACTGAGGCAATTTTTATACACGATGCAAAAACTGGTGAAATTATAGATTTAAATAATGCTGCAATTAAAATGTTTGGTTATGACTTCAAGGAAGAAATGATTTCTATCAAAATTGGTTGTTTAAGCGGAAATGATATTGAAATATCACAACCTCAAGCACTGGAAAAAATTAAACTTGCAGCAAAAAAAATCCCCCAGCAGTTTGAATGGTTTTCCCAAAAAAAAGACGGCACTACTTTTTTTTCAGAAGTTTCACTCAAATATGCAGATATTGCAGGAAAAGATTGTGTTGTTGCAATAGTAAGGGATATTACTCAAAAAAAAATAGAATTACAAGAAAAGGAAAAGCTTTCAGAACAGCTTCATCAAAGCCAGAAAATGGAAGCAATAGGACAGCTTGCAGGAGGAGTTGCTCATGATTTCAATAATATGCTTAATGCCATTGGAGGAGCTGCAGAACTGATAAAATTAAAAAAAGACACCCCTGAAATAATTGATGAATATACTGATTTAATAATAAAATCAGCTGATAAGGCAGGTTATCTTACAAAGCAGCTTTTGACTTTTTCAAGAAAAGCTAAAAAATCAACTAAAAAAATAGATATTTCAGAAGTTTTAAAAGAAAGTGTGAGTCTTTTAAAACACACAATTAACAAATCTATAACAATTGAAATCATAAACAATGCATCAAATACAATTATTTCAGGCGACGACTATCTTCTTCAAAGCTGTTTTATAAATATGGGAATAAATGCAGAACATGCCATGCCTGATGGCGGAAACCTTACTTTTACACTAAAAAATACTTATCTCGACCAAAATTATTGTGAAATGTCAAACTTTAATATTAATTGTGGAAAATACATCTCAATATCTGTAGAGGATTCAGGCCAGGGGATTCCTAAGGAAATAATAAACAATATTTTTGAACCTTTTTTTACCACAAAAGAACAGGGTAAAGGAACAGGACTTGGTCTTTCAGCAGTTTTTGGCACTGTATGCGAACATGGGGGAGCAATTACAGTTTACTCGGAACCAGGGAAAGGAAGTGTTTTTAACATTTATCTTCCTGTCTCAGAAAAATTAAATATTTCTCAAAAAAAAATTTCAAGTCCAATTAAAGGAAGCGGTACCATTCTTTTTATAGATGATGAGGAAACAATAAGAAAAGTAGGACGGCTTCAGATGGAAACCCTTGGCTATAAAGTTATTACAGCTGAAAACGGAAAAGTCGGCATTGAATCATTTAAAGAAAACAAAGATAAAATTGACATTATTATTCTAGATATGATTATGCCTGTTATGGGAGGAAACGAAACAGCTTCAAAGCTGAGAGAAATAGATCCATATGTTCCAATCCTTATTTCTTCCGGTTTTTCAAGGGATAAAAATTTAGATGAAATTAAAAAAAACACAATTAACGGATTCTTAAATAAACCATTTTTACTTAATGAACTTTCAGTTAAAATTTCAAAGGCTTTAAAAGTTAAATAGTGCTTGGCTGAAAACCAGATTTTTTTATTCATTTACAAAAAATAAAAAATTTAACCTTTAGAATACATTTAGTATTTTGAGGATTAAATTTTGAATCTGACTTAAAAATGGACAAAAAAGGCCGTTTTCGTTCAGCAACTAATTAATTTTGAATCTAAAAAGCTGATTTCGTTAAGCTGTTAAACTTAATATTACCTGAATTGAGCGATTTTCAAGTTTGCTGCTTTAACGCATACTTTTGCTATGCGTGATGGAATTTAACGCCGTAGATGCAGCAAAATTGGAAAGCCCGCAGGGTTTCATATTTTTAAATATAATAAGCCTGATTCATTAAAAATTTCTTAATTTAAAAATATTAAACACTAAACTTAGGTATTAATAAAAAGAAAGGCAAGCAAATGAAAGACAAATGGATTAAATCCGGCTGGATTTTTTTTACGGTTTCAAGTTTTATCTGGATTTTACCTTTTTGTGTTTTCTGGTTTATCAAGTCAAAAATACTTTTTTCTATTTCAGGCACTCTTCTCTGTTTGGCAGGTATTGGAGGAATTATTTTTTTTGCACCCTGGAAATTCCCTGATACAAGACTATGGAAACTTCTGATTTTCCCCTATTCAATATTTTTATTGTCAGTTTTTTTGCTTGTATATGATTTAACAGGATTTAAAAATCTAAAAGAAATTTTATATTGCCTGTGGCTTATACCATGCTTTACGCCTTTTTTCACGCTTGGATGGAAAAAATGGAGTTTTTTTACAAATAACCAAAATAAAAACTAATTTGTGATTGGCCGAAAACGAGAATTTTTTGTTCAGTTCAAGGAAGATGAAAAATTTAACCTTTAGGATACATTGAATATTTTGAGGATTAAATTTTGAATCTGACTTAAAAATGGACAAAAAAGGCCGTTTTCGTTCAGCAACTAATTTAATGTTTATTTACTTTTTTGCTCTTGCCAGACCATTTTTCGATATCAAGCCTTACTATTTCAGTTCTAAAAAATGATTTTCTGGCATATTTAATTCCTGTTTCTTTATCCATTGGGGAATACTTATCAATGAAAATTTCAAGTGCATTCATACGCTCATGTTCCAAAAGATTTCTTCTAGCAGTGCATTCAAGAATTATACTTTCATATTCGGTTGTAAATTTTGAAGAAAGCACATTTGTATTTCCAACAATGCAAAATGAAACTTTTGGATTCAAGTCCATGCATCTTAGTTTTCTGCCTTCTTTAGCACAATGTAAATATATTGAATTTTTCCTGTCCCACACATAGTTTATTGGAACAGCATAAATGCTGTTGCTTTCACTTGCCATTGAAATAACTCCATATTCTGAATTTAAAAGCAATTCAACGGCTCTTTTTTCATCAAGCAGCCTGTCCTGTCTTCTTATATCTGAGTTTGAAAATTTCATTTTTAAAACCTTAAAAATTTTAAACACAAGAAAAAATTCTGTTATTTTTTCTTGAAATAAAAATCACCTAAAGTGCCGTCTACTACCATAGGTCTTTGCTTGTAATTAGTCTGATTATAGACATTTATTCTTGTTTCCCTGAAAATTGAACTTAAATTATTATTCGCTTTATTTAAAGCCTTCATAAGGTTTAATGCAAACGGACTGTTCTTGCCGTCCCCGTCAAGTGCAACCTGGCCTGGTTCAGTTGAATAACAGACAATATATCCTAATTTACTTTCCGGCATTCTTACCCTTGCAAGCCCCCTTGAAGTTGAACGAAATTTTGTTTCAACCGGATTATTTCGGCAGGCATCCATGATTAAAATGTTTAAGTCTGTGTTTGCTTCATCCATATATCCCAAAATCTGTCCAAGGGGTACAGCCTTATATTTTACATCAGTCTCTGATATTATTTCAGCATCTACTGGTATAAGATAGTTTTCCCCGTCTACCTGTATTCCATGACCTGCATAGTAAAACAGGCCGACTCCACCCTTTCTGTACAGTTTTTGTCTGAAATCATTAATAGCTCTATCCATTTGAGCCCGATTTATATTATTCCTTAAAATAACTTCAAAGCCTAATCTGCTTAAAATACCTGCAATATCTTCAGCATCTTTTGGCGGATTAGAAAGAGGTGAACTCAAATACCTGCCGTTTCCAATTATAAGAGCTGTCTTTTTAAAATCCTTATGAGGATCAGGGGCTTTAGCCTCAATTGTTTTAATTTCATTTATTTTAGTTAAATTGACATTTATTGTTTCATCTGAGTTTTTAATTTCAACCCATTGGCGAAATTCATTGTAGCCTGGACTTTCAACCAAAACATCATAAACTCCAGGAGAAAGTAATATATCCTCATGATATTTTGGCCCAATATTCATAATTTTAATTGCAGCCGAAGCTGGATTTGCCAAAACCTTTAAATTATACTTTAATTCATCATTTTTTTTATTCCTGGTTTTAAAATCAGCCACCATTGTTTTTGACGCCGTATTAACAACAAAACTTCTTAGATCATTAAGACTTTCATAACAGATTGCAGCCATTTTTTTTTCTGCTTCAGCTTTTATGAAAAAGCCATAAAGATTTGTCTGGTGAAAACCTTTTTTAAAAATTTTATGCTTAATAGTTTTATTATTGCTTATATATTCAACACTTATTTCAACGCTCACTGTACCTTTGTAGGGCTGAACAGGCCAATACAAAGGCATTGGCCAAATTGCAAGCCATGCAACATACCAATTATAAGAAGCTTTGTTATCAAGAACAATTTCAATATTATACTTATCAATATTTCTATCACTTATCCTTGAATCAATATTTTCCATTCCAAATTCAACAGATTTGTAAAGTCCTGAGCTTTTTATAGCATTTGCAACTGAATTTTTTAGAGACTGTCTGCCTGAAGGATCAATATTATAGACTCCTGAGTTCACAAAGTATTTTGTAATAACAGCTACTTTCTCAGTGCGGTTTTTGTAAACCGAGGGCTGTTGGTAGTAAATACCTTTTTTAAAAAAATTAACTGCACAGCCGTTGGTCAATAGCACAATAAAAATACAAATATTTAAAACAATTATTTTTTTAAAAATCATATTTTTATATTTTTCCATTTTCTTCTTTCTTGAATAATTTTAGAATAAATTAATTTTTGCCTTTATATAAAAAATTTCTGCCCACGCATAATTTTAAAAAATTTTATACAAGTTAATGATCTAAAACATCATAACAAATAATGTTATTTAGTTGCTGAACGAAAACGGCCTTTTTTGTCCATTCTTAAGTCAGATTCAAAATTTAATCCTCAAAATACTCAAGGTATCCTAAAGGTTAAATTTCTCATCTTCCTTGAACTGAACAAAAAATTCTCGTTTTCGGCCAATCACTCTTTATTTAATTTTCATGAATTCAATAACTAATAAAACTATATGGAACACTGTTTTTGTCAAGTTTTTTTCTTTTTACCTCTTTATTATAAAAAATTCTTTTTCAAAAATAACAATTATGTCATATAAAAGTTATAAATAACGTATTTATAATTATTTCAATCTAACTATAACAAAATCAGGAGAAAAAAATGTTCCGTAAAAACATTAATTTATTTGGCATTTTGTCAGTATTTTTCTTCTCAATTTTCTTCAATACTGCTTGCTCATATGCTTTAGAAATAATTGGAACAGGCTTTGGCTCAAATCTTTCTGAGGCAAAACAAAATGCACTTTCAGATCTTTCTCAACAAATTATGGTTCAGGTTGATTCAAACATAACAATAAAAAAAAGAAAAAAAGATTCTAATGTTTCAAAAGATATAATTCAATCGCTTCAAACAAGATCATCACTTCCCCTAATTGGTGTTGTCTTTATGGAGCAGCCTCTAAACGAAGGTAAACTCTGTGTGCATGCCAAACTAGGCAGCCAAAGTATTTCTATATACAAAAAAGCAATGAAAGATACAAAAGAAGCTATTTTAAAACATGAAAAAGAATCAAAATCAGGTTCTTCCCAAAAAAAAATCAAAGCTCTAGAATCAGTATTGAAAAATATGGATATTTTTTCGGGATATAAATCAGTTGGCATTTGGCTTGGAATAGATGAAATCCCTCAAATTGAATTTACTAGGGAATATATTGAAAACGAACTTTTCAAAATCACGCAGCAGGTTGACACAATTGAACTTGCAGCAGAAATTATTTCCAAAAAAATCAACCAGTCTGATAAAATTAAAAATAAAAAAATTTTTATATATCCGCCTGTGCCTTTTTCTTCTGATGAAATTACACCTTTTTCAAAGGCATTTTATACAAGGTTTTTAAATTTTGCATCTCCGGTTAATTCACCTGAAACATCTGAGGTCATTACAAGAGGAAGTTATTCTATAAGTAAAAGCGGAATTGATTTAAGCTACAATGCCTATGACAGACAAGGAAATATTCTTGAATCAGGGTTTGTAAAAATTCTTCCTCAGGCATATATAAACTATTCCCCTGAACCTTCATTAAAAGATTTTTCAGAACTTGTTAAAAATGGAATCATTGTTTCAGACAAACTTAATATTGACATAACTACTTCAAAGGGCAAAAAGCACCTGCTTTTTAATGAAGGAGAAAAAGTTAATCTTTTTGCACGTATGACAAAGCCGGGTTATTTTTATATTTTAGCCCACAATCTAAAGGAAGAGCAATATTCATATCTTTTAGATTTTTATGACAGTATTGGAAATGAAAAATTCATTTTCAATGTTTCACCTGAAATGGTTAACAAATGGATAAATATAGGTGAGTTTGAAGTTGTTTATCCATTTGGAGTTGAAAAATTAGAAATTTTTGCAAGCACAAAAAATCCTGTTGAAGCAATACCTCAAACATTTTTTGACAAAACTACAAAACTCTACAGACTGAACAAAGATCCATCCCAGTCTGTTGTTTTAACAAGAGCCCTTATCAGAAAAAACAGGGAGCAAACAAAGGCTGAAACAGCCGAGTCTTTTATTACAATTACAACAGCAAAAAACCAAAAATAAATTTATGAAAATAATTTCCCACTATTTAAGGCTTATTCTTTTTATTACAGGGGTTCTTTTTGGAATTCAGATTCCGGGATTTATGGATGCGTATAAAAACAGTCTTATGGCCCATTTAAACGAGTCATCAAAAAGTCTTGCTGAATTTCAAAATGATGCAGACAAATATTTTAACGGAGATCTTGCAAAACTTATTAACCATTATAAATCAAATAAAGATCCTGTTTTTCTTGAAGGTGGAGAAAGTATTGATTCAATTTATAAAAGAAACCTCGAACTTAAAAAAGCCTTTTTAAATTTCAATAAAAACTTTTTAAATTCATTTATCCATGTTTTTGTATTTCCACTTAAAGATATCAAAAATGAGGTTTTAAAAAACTATTCATACTCTGTAAAACTTAACAAAGCATCAATCATAGGCGGCATTGTTTCAGGCACTCTGCTTTCAGCATTTTTTGATATTTTTATATTTATCTGCCTGAGATTTAAACCAAAATAAGCTCTTAACATTTCCTACACCTGCAACTATTTTTTCACTTTATTTGGACGGAAAATTTATTACAACTGACATAAGTTCATGTATGGATTCACGTTTTGATAAAATAACAGGTTGTGGTTCATAAACTCAGCTGCACTTTATCAAAAAATGTTTCTTTAAAGGATAATTCATTGTAATTTTTACATTTATTGATCCTTTCTTCATCTTTCCACCCCGGCTTGTAATTCCTGTAATTACTAAACCCAGAAGCCCTACCCCCAATTTATATCTTAAAAAATTAAACCTAACCGAAAATAAATTTTAAAAAAAAATCAAAACCTGCTTTTAATCCACCTCAAAACAAAGCCTATTAAGGGAAGGCGTTCAAAAACAAGACTTGAATCCCAATAGTCCTGGTGAAAAACAAGCATGCCTTTTTCATCAAATCTTAAGTGCGACATTCCAGGTGCCTTGATAAGCTCGTCCTTTTTTCTTTCAAGTCTTAAATGCATTGTCCATCTTACATAATATTCGCCTTTGTCTACTGCAACATCATGAATATCAAATCTGCATTCATGAACAGTTTTTGCACTTTTAAGAAAATAATCCTTAATATCCTTTATTCCTGTTACTTCCTTGTATCCGTCCCTGAAATAGGCATTTTTCGAATATATTTTTTCAATATTTTTATCTATTACTTCATATGAAAAGACCTTATAGAAATTCTTAAAATCATCAATGGCCTTTTGTTCTTCCTTTGACCCTTCAACAAGAATTTCATTTTTCATGGGACTGGTTTTTTCAATATATTTGTCATATTCCATATTGTAGTCTCCGTTATTGTTTTTGGAAGAAGAACAGCCTGAAATAAAAATCAAAAAAATTATCATTAAAATCTTTTTATTTACCACTTAAAAAATCCCTTTCAGAATTACTTGAATTGAGCGATTTTCAAGCCCGCAGGGTTTCATATTTTTAAATATAATAAGCTTGATTCATTAAAAATTTCTTTATTTAAAAATATGAAACGCTCAATTTTTTGAATTAATAAGAGCCTTATTATAAGGCCTTGTCAAAACAATCTGAATATTTAAAGCTCCCCTTGCTTCAAAAATTGCCTCACAGGAATTAAGATAAAATTTCCATTTTCTCATGAAAATATCATCAAATCCAAGGGCCTTGATTTTATCTTTATTTTTAGAAAAATTTTCATCCCATTGTCTTAAGGTCTTTGCATAATGGGGGCCGATATTTTCAAGATTTTCAATTACAAGTTTTGTTTTAGATGAAAGCCTTTTTGATATTTCTGCAAGGGAAAGAAGGTGTCCTCCAGGGAAAATATGCTTTTGTATCCAGTCGTATTTGTACTTGTATATAAAATATTCGTAATCCGGAACTGTAATCCCCTGAATAACTGCAATCCCGTCTTTTTTCAGAAGCAAATCAATTTTTTTAAAATATTTAGAACAATATTTTTCTCCAACAGCCTCAATCATTTCAATTGAAACAATTTTGTCAAATTTCCCCTTAATTTTTCTGTAGTCTGCTAGAACTATATTTATTTTATCTTCAAGTTTTTCTTTTTTTACTCTATCTACTGCATAATCATACTGCTCCTTTGAAATTGTTACGCCTGTCAATTTACAGCCGGTTTTTTTAACTGTATATACTGCAAAACCGCCCCACCCGCAGCCGATTTCAAGAACATGGTCGTTTTCAGTTATTGCGGCCTTTTTTATCAGAGCATCCATTTTGTTTATCTGTGAAGTGAAAAGGTCATCGTCTTTTTGAAGATAAATTCCAGACGAATAAATCATATTTTCATCAAGAAAAAGGCTGAAAAAAACATTGTTTAAATCATAATGCCGGCTTATATTTTTTTTGCTTCCCCTCAATGAATTTGGGTCATCCCTGCCTGAAAGTTTTCTTAAATAATATTTAAGATAAAGAAAAACAGAAAATTTTTTTGATGAAACATCTGTATTTAAAATAAAAAATTTTATCAAAGACACAAGGTCATCTGTTTCAAATACTGAGTTCATATATGCTTCGCCAAGTCCGATATCTCTTTTTTTCAAGACATCTGTAAAAAAACTGTAGTCATTGATATAAAGATCAGCATATTTTGCCTGTGAAAAATTTCCCTTTTTAAAACTTTTGTTTCCCGGAAGAAAAATATCTATATTGCCGTTTTTAAAATATGAAAGCCTCTTTAAAAACAGAAATTTTGAAATTTTCTGAAAAATTGAATAAGGAGATTTTTTTATTGTCATTTTATCTTTTGCAACAGGCTTGTCATTGTATTCAAGTTTTTTTGCAAAAAACAGTTTAAAGGCTTCCTTGTAAATTGCAGGTTTTGTAAGATGTGGAATAATATGAAATTTTAAAACAGCGTTTAAAAAATTTTTATCTGAAAAATCAAGCCTTTTATTTTCTTTCAGTTCTGCGTAAAAAAACGGTTTTAAATCCTTTTCAAGTTCAATTTTAATTGAAAATTCATTTTCTTTTATTTGAAAATAAAAATTGTATTTTCCCTCAATCTTATTAAATGGAGAAACATGAAATGCTTTATCTGAACAGGCTTTAAAAACTCCGTCTTTTTCTTCAACATCAAGAATATAAAGATGTCTTTCACCAAAAGTATTGTTTACTTCAGCAGCAGCACATAAAAATTTATTGCTATCGTCAAAGCAAAAATAAAAACTTACAGGATTAAACACTTTTTTAAAAAAATAACCGCATGAAGTTGAAAGATAAATTTTTTTTACAGGTTTTTCAAAACCTGAGTTTTTAAGAAACATTAAAATTTTGGATTTTAAAGACAAGCCGTTTTCTTCGAGATAGTCTTTATCCTTTATAAAAAAAACACCTCTTTTATTGTGGGAAAATAAATAATTTTTCTCTGTTAAATATGAAAGCTCATCCAAATCAAAAATGAAAAATAAAAGTTTCCTCTTAAACTTATGTTCTGCGGGATAAAGCCTTGAATGTCCGAGTTCTCCAAAATAAATCCCCTGTTTCATAATGATTCTCCAAAAATTTTGCAGACTTTTATACCTGAATTTATTCCGTCTTCATGAAATCCGTATCCAAAATAACTTCCGCAGAAAAAAATATTTTTGTTTTTATTGTTAAGTCTTTCTAGCTTATCCTGGGTTCCCATGGTTTCTCTTGTAAAAACAGGATGTGTATAAATTATTTCCTTTATAAGCTTATCTTTTTCAATTTCTCTCTGTGGATTTAAGGTAACAAGATATCTTTTTTCAGAGTTTAATTTCTGAAGCCTTGTCATATCGTAGGTAATACATGCAGGAGAATTTTTCTCCATATTTTCCTCCTTAAGATAATTCCAGGAGGCATAGGCTCTTTTATTGTCAGGCATGAAACTTAAATCATGGTGAAGGCATACCCTGTTTTTGGAATATGTCCACGGACCTAAAAGCTTAACCTGCTCAGAGTCAGGATTTTCAAGCATTTTAAAGGCCTCGTCGGCATGGGCTGCAATTATTATTTTATCAAATTTTAAAACCTCGCTGTCTTCAAAAACAATTTCAGGATTATTAAGATTTTGTTTTACACTCACAGCTTTTTTATTTTTAAATACTTTTCCGTTAAATCCTTTTAAAAAAGCATCAACATAAGAACTGCTTCCGTTTTCTACAAAATACCACTGGGGCTGGTCTGTCACGGAAAGAAGACCGTGGTTATTGTAAAAATTTGCAAAGGAAAGCATGGGAAATCTTTCAATTTTATCCTGTGGTGCAGACCAGATTGCAGAGGCCATTGGAAGAATATATTTTTCTTCAAATGCTTTTGAAAAATTATTTAATTCAAGAAACTGGCCTATGCATAAATCATTATTTCCATAGGTAATGAATTTTTTAGTGAGTTTAAAAAATTTCAATATTTCATATAAAAACTTTAAATAGTTTAAATCTAAAATATTTTTTCTTTGTGCAAAAATTGTATCTAAACTCGATGTTGAATAATAAAAATCATTTTTTCTGTCGCAGTATCCAAAAGACATATCAGTTTTTATTCTGTTGATTTTCAGTTTATCAAGAAAGGCAGTCAAATTTGGATATGTTTTGTCATTCATTACAATAAAACCTGTATCAACCCTAACATTTTCATCTGTTGTTACAGTGTTTGTGTGGCCTCCGATGTAGTTGTTCTTTTCAAAAAGAGATACATTGTGATTTTTTGAAAGAATAAAGGCAGAGCTGATGCCGGATATACCTGAGCCTATTACGGCAATATTTAGTTTATCGCTCATTTTGGCCTTCTTAATTTGAATGTATAAAAGATTTGTTAAATGAAGATATTGAAATAGTAATAAAAAATTGCAATTTCAGTCAAGATATTAATAAATAAGATAATTTTTTTATTTAATAGAATAAAAAACAAAAGCCTGCACTTTAAAAGAAAAATAAAAGTACAGGCCTTATAATTGATTGTCCGAAATTATTATTTTTTAAGCAAATATATAATTTACAAAAAAGGCCTTTTTCGGCCAATCACTAATTATTTAAAACCGCTTTTCTCATGTTTTTTGGCAATCTGTTCTGCAAGATTTTCTAAAGACTTTAAAGTGTCTTCCTTTGGAAGGCCTTTGCAAAGAACAGGCTCTAAAATTTCAGCCTTTATATTTGAAACCATATTTGCAAGTGTTTCAACAGTTTTTCCTCCCCAGCCATAGGAACCAATAATTGACAAATATCCGGGTTTGGGTCTTAAGGCATTTGCAAGAAAAGCTGCATGGGCAACCACAGGATGAGGACCTCCAAGAACTGTTGGAGTACCAAGAACTATAGTTCCTGCATCAACAAGAGACATGGCAAGTTTTCCAATATCAGTTACTGAAAGGTTGAAAAGTTCAAATTCAACATCTTTTTCTGACAATGCTTTTGTAAAATAATCAACCATTATTTTTGTACTGCCGTGCATTGAAATATATGGAATAACAACAAGGTTTTTAGCACTTCCTGAAACCCAGTTTTTATATTCATTTATAATCCACTCCGGCTCTTTATAAATCTGGCCGTGGCTTGGTGCAATCATTTCAATTTCATAATCTGAAAGCTTATCAAGGTTTTTGGCAATAATTGTTCTGAAAGGCATCATAATTTCTGCAAAATAACGCTTTGCAGCTTCATGCACCCTGCCTTTATCTTCTACATAAATACCGCTTGCGGCAATATGGGAACCAAAAAAATCACAGCTGAAAAGTATTTTGTCTTCTAAAAGATAGGAAACCATTGTTTCAGGCCAGTGAACCCAGGGAGTATGAATAAACTTTAAGGTTTTATCTCCAAGAGATAAGGTGTCGCCGTCTTTGGCAACAATAAAACAATCTTCTTTAATATTTAAAAGATCCATTAAAAACCCTTTTCCCTTTTCTGTAACCACAACTTTTGCATCAGGAAATTTTGAAAGTACATGGGGAATAGAGCCTGAATGGTCTTGTTCAGCATGATGTGAAACAATATAGTCAATTTTTGATACATTAGAAAGAGCGTCTAAAAATGAGTCTGAAAAATCAGGGTCAACAGCATCAAGCAGGGCTGTTTTATCACTTCCTTTAATAAGATATGAATTGTACGTTGTTCCGTCAGGCAGTGGAATAAGCGAGTCAAAAAGACGTCTGTCCCAGTCAATGGTTCCAAGCCAGTAAATTGATTCTTTAATTTGTTTCATTTTATAACCCTCCGTTTTTATTGACCAAAAAAATTAATCCACATGCTTTTAAGAAGTTTTGGAAAAATCTTTTCAAAGTCAAGCTGAAGATTTACAAGACCTTGTTCTTCAAGAACATTTTTTGCAACAAAGGCCGGTTCTGCCATTTGGCAGAGTCCTATCATAAGAGAAAAACTTCCTATTAAAAGTTCAATTATTTGTCTTTTTTCAATAAAAGGAAATAAAAACTTTATATCAGTTGAAGTTTTTTCAATTCTTTTATCAAGGTATTTTTTAAATTCCACAACCTCATCATAATCATCGCATTTTTCCATTAAAAAATTGTATCTGCTTCCAAGTCTTATCAAAAGAAAATCAGATGAAAAACCAGACATTAGTTCCAAAAGATTTTCAGGTGAGGCATTTGTTTGTAAGGCAGAGTCAATTTTATCAAAACAGTTTCCAATTTCCTGCCTTAAAATTTCAAGATCCATTGCCTCTCTTGTTTTAAAATAAAGATAAAATGTTCCCTTTGCAAAGCCTGCCTTATTAACAATTTCCAATACAGGTATGGTAATATTTTTATTTGACTCATACATTTTTTTTGCACAGTCAATTATTGCCTGCTTTCTTTCTGCTTTTGCCTTTTCTGTTAAGGCACGCCTGTTTATTTTTTTTGCCATTAAAAAACCTTACAAATTTTTAACTTAAATTGAGCGATTTTCAAGCTTGCTGCATATACAAGACAAATTGCATCAGGCTATACTTTTGCTATGCGTGATACAATTTAACGCCGTAGATGCAGTAAAATTGAAAAGCCCGCAGGGTTTTATATTTTTAAATATAGTACACTTAATTCATTAAAATTTTTTTACTTTAAAAATATGAAACGCTCAACTTAAGTTTAATTAAAAAAATTATCATGTAACATTTATTATTTAATTATCTCCATATTTAAAAACTAGTTATAACAAAAATAACAAAGGAAAGTAAAAAAATGGTTGAATTATTCGGATTTTTTGTTTTTATTGCAGTTTGGGTTCTGATGCAGAAAGTGATACTCCCGAAAATGGGGGTGCCTACATGAATGAGTGATGCTTGTCAGGTGACAAGAAAAGAGATAAATGGAAAACCAGCAGATAAAACCAATAGTAAAAGACGAAGACACTGAGCTTATTTTAGAAATTAAAAAAGGCCGTACTGATTTATATGAAGATCTTCTTTCAAGATATGAAACAAGGCTTTACAATTTCGGCCTTAGAATGTGCAAAGATGTTTCAGATGCACAAGACCTTGTTCAGGAAACATTTATAAATATTTTCAGGTATCTTCCTGATTTTAGAATGGAATCAAAATTTAAAAACTGGGCATATAAAATTGCTGCATCTGTTTGCATGAAAATAAAAAGAAAAAATAATGATCCTGAAAAAGAGCTTTCAATAGATGAAATTCTGCCGTCAACCGAACATCAGGCATCGGTTCAGATTCCTAGCTGGGTTAATCAGCCGGCAGAAGCTTTGATGAACAAGGAAATGTATTTTGAAATTAAAAAGGAAATCGACAATCTTCCTCCAAACTACAGAATAATTATTGTTTTAAGGGATATGGAAGGTTTTTCCACAAAAGAGGTCTCAGAAATTCTTGAACTTTCTGAATCAAATGTAAAAGTAAGGCTTCACAGGGCAAGAAGTTTTGTAAGGGAAGGCTTAAAGAGGTATTTTAATGAATAATAATACATATTCCAATCACTGCATTCAGATGTTTGAAGTCTACTCCCAGTATCTTGACGGCGAGCTTGACGAAAAACAGAAAAAAGAAGTAGAAGAACACATAGAAACCTGCCAGGAATGCCGGGCCTGTATTCTCACTTTAAAAAAAACAAGGGAGCTCTGCTCTAAAATGCCAAGAGTAAAAGCTCCAGATGATTTTAGCTCAAAACTTCATTCCCAGATTAAAAAAATTTTAGACTGCAAATAAAATTCAGTAAAATTTAAAAACAGCTTCCTATTGACTAAGAAAATGTTTTGTTTAACTTACTGTTTTAAAAATTTTAAATAAATTCAGGATCATCATGCAGACAAACGAAGAACTTAAAAAAAGACTTATAGAAAATAAAAAAGACAGAATCTATTCCTTTATAATGGATGAAGGAAATTTCAGAGGAGCAGTCATTCATTCTACTAGACTTGTAAAAGATTTAAAAGAAAGACATTCCCTTGGAATTATTGAAACACTTATTTTAGGCCATGCATGTACAGGTACGGAACTTATGGCATCAACCTTAAAAGGAAACAGCAGGCTTAAATTCCATATAGATTGTTCCGGGCCGGTAAAAGGGCTTGTATGCGAAGCAAATTCATTTGGAGATGTAAGAGGATATCTTTTCCAAAATCCCATTCCAATATCTGAACCTCCAAAAGATTTTAAAACCTCACCATATTTTAATGCAGGATTTTTAACTGTTACATATATTAAGGAAAATTCAAAATCCCCTTATTCAGGAAAAGTAATGCTTGAATACGGAGAAATTGCAAAGGAAATTGCAAATTATTATCTTAATTCAGAACAAATTCCTTCAGCATGCAATTTAAGTGTAACATTTTCTAAAGATGGAGAAGTAACTGGAGCCGGTGGTATTTTAATTCAAAAAATGCCGGGAGCCGAAGATGTTACAATTGAAAAACTTGAAAAAGCTTTTTTAAGCCTTCCCTCAATTGGAGATGAATTTTCCAAAGGATATGCACCTGAAGATATAATTTATGGATATTTCAAGGAATTTAACCCCAAAATATTAGATAACAAAAGAGCTGCCTTTTCATGTTCCTGTGAAAGGGAAAGAATGCTCGCTTATATTAAAGGTCTTGGAAAACAAACCTTAAAAGAAATTCTTGATGATGATATTTTTCCACTTGAAGTTACCTGCCATTATTGCAGCAATAAATATTATTTTGATAAAAATATTATTTTGCAGGCATATCATGAAGCAGGATAACTAAATTTATCCTAAGTTGAGGGTTTCATATTTTTAAATTAAGAAATTTTCAATGAATTGAGCTTATTATATTTAAAAATATGAAACCCTGTACACTTTTCAATTCAGGTTTATAAAAATCAGTCCTCCAATAATCAGATTTTTTTCTTTTTTAATGGATTAAGGTTAAATCTTAAAAAAAAATAAGGTATCATAAAAAAATCTTAATCCATTTTTATTCTCAAAGACTTTTTGAATCAAACATAAGGAATAATAATGAAATATTCATTTATTATAATTATGACGATTCTTTATTTCTGTACAAATATTTCTGCAGCAGAAAACAATACATTTATGTTTATTGAAACTGATATGACAAAAAAACAAAAACTAATAACAACAAATGCCATTGGAGTAGGTCTTGTAACCGCATGGGGAATTGCCAAATGGGATTATTTTAAAACCTCTCCAAATGCGGAAAATGAAGGCTGGTTTGCACAAAACACAAAGGAAGGAGGTGCGGATAAGCTTGGACATTTCCATGCAAGCTGGACTTTATCCCATCTTTTTTCAGATACATATAAAAAATGGGGATATTCCCATGATAAAGGGATTTTACTTGGCTCTCTTTCTTCTTTTACAATAATGGGATGGATGGAAATAGGAGATTCTTTTTCAGAATATGGATTTTCCCATGAAGATTTTATTATGAATACCTTGGGGTGTGTTTCAGCATATATTACAGAAACAAATCCTTCTCTGTCCAAAAGAATTGACTTCAGGGCTGAATACTGGCCAATGCTTAAAAAAGGGGATGTATTTACTGATTATGAAAATTTAAAATACCTCATGGCCATAAAACTTGACGGTTTTAAAAATTTAAAGCCTGACTTTTTAAATTATTTTGAAATTCATCTTGGATATTATGCAAAAGGTTATGAAGACGACTCTGAAAATGAAAGAAATATATTTGTTGGGATAGGACTTAATATGCCTAAAATTTTTAAAGATTTTTCCTTTGAAAAAATTTCAAGAGCTGCAAATTTTATTCAAATTCCATTCACAAGAATATCCTATGACAAAAAAGTTTAAACAAAAAATGTTTTATTTTTTTAGATTATTTCCAGTAAGACTTATATTCTTCAATTTTTTGTTCAAGCCTTTTTGAAAGGTAATCACTTTCCTTTCCAAGCTCATTTAAAATAAGAACTGCCTCTTTGAAATAATTTTCAATTTTTTCTATTGTCCAGTATGAAGGCGGTTTACAAAGATTTGAAATCCTGTCTGCAATTTTTACGAGCCAGATTTCAAAAGGCTGCTTTTTAATCCTTTCAAGGCTGTCTTTCATTGCTTTTGTTTTATCTGAAAAATCTTTACTTTTACTTAAAGCAAGAACTCCCTCTGCTGTTTTTTTACCAAATTCATTTAAAACTGTTTCATAACAAGCATTTGTATCTTCTATTACATCGTGTAAAAGTGCACACTCAAGACAAAGATCAGGGTCTGTTATTTTTTTTTCAAAAGGCAAAGCTGCAAGTATTTCCATTGCAACCTTAACAGGATGAATAATATATGGAAAATCTGTTCCAGGGACTTTTTGATTATTGTGGTATTTGGCTGCAAAATTAAGAGCTTTAGTATATTTTTCCTGTGACCATAAAAAATCCAAAATATTTCCTTTTTAGAAAAATTTGCTTCTGAACATAAAAAAAACCGCTCCAAGAAGACAAATCCCTGCAAATACATAATCAAGCTTAAAAGGTTCTTTCATATAAAAAATAGAAAAAGGAATAAAAACCCCAAGAGTAATGACTTCCTGAATAATTTTAAGCTGGGCAAGGCTTAAAACATTGTAGCCTATCCTGTTTGCAGGAACCTGAAGGCAATATTCAAAAAAAGCAATTGACCAGCTTATTACTGCCGCAATTATCCAGGGCTTGTTGTTTAATTCCTTTAAATGGGCATACCATGCAAAAGTCATGAAAAAATTGCTTAAAATTAAAAGACCTACAGCTGTAAAAACATGGTTCAAGTTAATTCTCCTTAAAATATGAAACCATAACAAGCTGTTTATACTCTTTTTTTTATCAAAAGCAAGAAAGATTCTGCAAAAATAATTTTTATTTTATTTTATTTTTTCAAGCATTTCGCCCATCATTTTATGGATAAGATTTATTGCCTTTAAAGGACGAAGCATTACTTTAAAAGAAATAATTTTGCCGTTTTCATCCCACGAAATCATATCTACGCCATTAACTTTTATGCCGTCAATTTCAGTTTCAAATTCAAGTACTGCATTGTTTTCTGAAACAACTTCCCTTACATAATGAAAAGAATCATTTACAAAAACATAAAGTGCAGCACTAAGATAAAGGGTTGTAATCTCTTTTCCTTCCTGTGGAGTGTGCACTACAGGTGAATAAAAAACAACTTCATTTGAAAGAATTTTATCTAGCTCTTTTGGATCTTTTGATTTTACAAGTGCATGCCATGATTCAACAGTATTTGAACTCATTATTTGGCTCCGTTTATAAAAGTATTAAGTTTTAGTTATTACTTTTATACTAACGATGACAAAAGATTTCAAGTGCAAAAACAAAAATTAAAACAAATGACTTAAAAACAAAAATATTGTATAAAAAAATATTTTTAAAAAATATTGTAAGGATATTTCATTAATGGAATCAGTTGAATCTTATTTTAAATTTTTTCTTGCAATGGCTGCCATTGTAAACCCATTTGGTGCTATTCCTATTTTTTTAAATGCATGCAGCGATGAATCATTAAGAGATAAAAAGAAAACTATAAAAACAGCTGCTGTAACAGTTTTTTTTGTGCTTCTTGTTTCACTTGTTTCAGGGGAAGCTATATTAAAAATATTTGGAATTTCAATGGCTTCATTTCGTGTTGTAGGAGGGGTTCTTGTACTTCTTATGGCATTCAGCATGCTTCAGGCAAAAGTCAGTCCTGCAAAACAAACCCAGGAAGAGGCAGAAATACTTGAATCAACAATTAAAGAAAATATTGCAGTAGTTCCCCTTGGAATTCCCCTAATGGCAGGACCTGGAGCAATAAGTACTGTTATTTTATATGCTCAGAAACATCAAACTCTTTCTCATTACGCTGTTTTACTGATGCTTATCCTGAGTATTGCCATTATTTCATGGTGTGTTTTAAGAATTGCACCAGCAATAGAATCAAAACTTGGACAGACAGGTATAAATATTATTACAAGAATAATGGGTCTTTTAATGGCCTCAATAGGAATAGAATTTATGGCTAACGGACTGAAAATGCTTTTTCCAATCCTTAACTCAATTTTATAATTTTAACTAAGCCAATAATTTATATTTTTTTTAGAACTTTTTTAATTTTACCTGTTTCAACAGCTTCTATAAAATCATGTCCAAGCAAATGGCTTTTTTCTTTTGCCTTTTCCCAGAAATCAATCCTTTCCAGATCCTTACCATAAAATCTATTAAAATCCTTCCTGTCTGGAATTCTTTTATATGGAAGACTTGATACAAACTCCGGAGAAGGTGCAAGAAGAAGAACATTTTTCAAATCATTTTTACCAGCCCTTCTCCAGAATAATTTTTTATCAAACCATCCTGGTATAATTTCATTATAAAAATGATGGTATAAAACAATTTTTCCATTATTTGAATTGCCTGTAAAATCAAAAACAGGATGATAATCTATAATGCCTCCGTCTCTGTAAACCCCTTGGGGAGCATCTTTTATATTTTCTATTCCATTCATGACAAGAGGAATTGAACCGCTAGCAAGAAGAGCTTTTTTAAAATTTTCAGGCGAAAGTTCAACCTTATTCATAGGAAAACCATTTACAGATAAAAAAGGAGGCACTGTTCTTTTATCAAAGAAAAATGTTCTTTCAAAGTATTTGCCAATACTTTCTCTTTTAAAAACATTTAAAAGAGCTGCATTTAAAAGAGCTTTGGTTTGTGGAAAAAATTCTTTTTTAGCAGTATTCCCCATACATCTTACAGCTGAAAAAGATATTCTAAAAACTGGATGATTTAAAATTTCATTGACCTTAGTATTATCAAGAAATGCATCAATTATATCTTGTGCATTTTGGGATACTTCATCAGGCGAAACTTTTTTACCATACCTCTGATTTATATATAAATCTGCCAAATTATCAAAAGCCTTATTACAATCTTTTTGGCAAGCTGCAGCAAATTTCCATGCTCCAATTGAAGTTCCAAAAAAATGTACAGGTTCTTTTTTATTTTTCATCCACTCGCCAAAAACCGCCCTGTCAAGCCCGTAAATAGAAAGCCATTTGGCAGCTCCGGATGCTGAAACACAAACCCCTACATCTTCTGGAGAAAGTCCTTTTTCCATAATTTGTGCATATGCATTTTCACCTGCCAAAAATAAAAGATTATTTTTCATAACAATTAAAACATACCTTCCATTTCAGTTAAAAGATCTCCAGGGACAATATCAAGTTCTTTAAATTTTTCAGGCTCAAAAAGTGCAAATTTCCCAGTTGCTCTTGCACAGACTTCATTATCTTGATTTATAATTTCACTTTTCATAAAAGCCTTTCTTTCACTTAGCTTTTCATGAATCCAGCCATTGGATAAAACTTTTTTTTCAATATAAACAGGTTTTAAAAATTCTATTTCCATTGATTGGGTTAAAATAAATTTTTTAAAAAAATGAATAGCTGCCCATGACATTGTTTCATCAAGAATTGTTGCTAAAATTCCGCCGTGGGCCAAGGTTGCCCACCCTCTGTGATGTTTGGCTATAAGAGTTTCACTACGCATAATCCTGCCATTACTTTCAAACTCCATCTTAAGTCCGCAGGAATTTTCTTTTCCGCATGCAAAACACTTTAAATCAGAGGTATAAACTTTATACCAATTTTCCATATCACTCCATTCTAACTAAAATCTTATCTTATATCCAAAAAGGAAATTATGGTCTTCTTTATCCCATTCATAACCGTTTTCTTCAAAATCAGCTTTTATATATCTGTATTCAAGAATGATTGCAGCATTACCCATTATATGAAAATTCATGTTTACTCTTCCCTCAAAATAGTCTTCTCCATCATCCCAGGTCAAAGGCTCTGGAGAAAATGAGGCTTCAGCCCCAAAAGAGACTGGTATATTTGTAGGATTAACTTTTGAAGGAAGATCAAAATCAATACCTAAAAGAAAACAAACAGAAGCAAGCTGGCTTGAAAAATCAGAATTTTTTTCTGCATCAGCATAAACACCTCTAAAGCCAAGTTTATACCTTGTCCCTGGCATAAAATCATCGCTTTTTACTCCTAGATCAAGACTAAAAAGCTTAAATTCATCTGATTTATATGTTCCTTCAATTCCTGCTTCCATATATCCATAATCAATTTTATCTAGATATGCAAGACGACCATCAACTGTAGAATTATTTGCATAAAGAAAAGCTTCAATATTCATTGCATTTGCACTAGCACCAAAAATAATTGTAAATAAAAAAAACAAACAAATCTTTTTCATTTTGTATCTCCTTATTTTTTCTTTAAAAAACTATAATACGTATCCAATGTATACAAAGGTCCAAGGGGATTATGGGCTGCAACCTTATCCTTTGCAGCAAATACACTACACATGGCATTACTGTATTTCATAAAAATCGAATCATGTCCAACACAAAGGCCAACAACAATATTCCATTCAGTTTCTGCCTTATTTAATGCAGCGGCCTGAAGATATGGATTACAAAAAGTTTTATCGTTTGTGTCATTTGCTTCATTAATGAACTCAGATTTTTTTAAATTCCCGCACGAACAAATAACAGAACTAACAATAAAGCCTCTTTCTTCAAAAAGATTTTGTATAAGCTCAGCCTCTTTTTTTAATCCGGCACAAAATGCAATCCCAATTTTTCTATAACCCATTTTTTCTGCGACATAGAGAGTTTCTTCAATCCTTGTTTTTCTAGGACCTTTAATATCAGAAGAAACTTTATAAATTTTTTCAATTTCTGGATCTAGATATTTTTGTTTAATATCTTCCCTGTATTTTTCGAAATGCTTTGTCGGACAATCTTTGGGGAATTTTTTACCTGAGGAACAAAGTCTTTCATTTTTTTCAAACGGACATGCAGAACACTTAGGATTGAAATTCATTTTTAAACCTGAGTTAAATATAATAATTGCTCAATTAGCGACTGAACGAAAATTCTAATTTTTAATCAGTCACTAATTATTTAAAAATTTTACAATACTATATTTTCAAGTTGTTTCAAGTACAAAACAATTTTATTTTAAGATATGAATAGACATCATTCATTAAATTTAAAATATGAAACGCTCAATTCAGGTTAAAATAATTTTTTATTTAGCCATTAAATACCAATAGCACCAGACTTTATAAATAATATGCCTGATGCTATTTAGCGGCTGAACGAAATGGACTTTTTTTGTCCATTTATACGTCAGATTCAAAATCTAATCCTAAAAAACCCAGTGTATCCTAAAGGTTAAATTTTTCTATTTCATTTAACTGAACGAATAATCTTAGTTTTCAGCCAATCACTATTTAATTCAAAAAATAAACTTTACTCTTAGATCTTAAGCTTTTTTTAAAGGTACTAAAACAACTGGAATTTTTGATTTCCTTAACACTCCTCTTGAAACACTTCCAACCAAAAGTTCTTCAATCCGTCCATGGCCGTGGGTTGCCATAACTAACAAATCAGCTTCTTCCTCGTCAGCCGTTTTAAGAATTTCTGTTACAGGATGGCCAATTTTTACAATAATATCTGAAAAAGAAATATTATCGGTATTTTTTATATAGGGCTCCATTTCCTTTGATGTCTGGTCAATTCTTTCTTTTACAGCCCTTTTTGCATTCTCGAATCTTTCTGTTTCCATTTCTTTCCATTTATCAAATCCAAAATAAAGTTCCATTTCTACACCTGTACTTAAAGAAAGCTCTTCAAATACATTTGGAACAACATGAATAGTTGTCATATGTGCTCCGTACTGGCTGGAAAGACTAATTGCATATTTCATTGCTTCTCTTGCAGCTTCTGATAAATCTGTTGCATATAGTATTTTCTTAACAGGCCTAAACATTTTGACCTCCTTTCAATATACACTTTTTTAAAAATATAATTTTTTTAGTAAATTACTAAAACTATACCATGTTTAAAAAAAATGCATACTTAAAAAATAAAAAAAGCCTTTAAGGTAATCCTTAAAGGCTTTATGTCTTAATTGGCGGGAGCGACGAGACTCGAACTCGCGACCTCCGGCGTGACAGGCCGGCGTTCTAACCAGCTGAACTACGCCCCCGCTTATTTAAAGATTGATTTGGTGGTGGGCGAAACAGGGCTCGAACCTGTGACCCTCGGCTTGTAAGGCCGATGCTCTCCCAACTGAGCTATTCGCCCGTTCAAATCAACGAATTTCTTTTATGATTATTTAAATTAAAAGTCAACAACTATTATTTTAATTTTTTAAATTTTCTAACAAAAATATTATTATTGATCGGCCGAAACGAGAATTTTTTGTTCACTTCAAGAAAGATGAAAATTTAACCTTTAGATGCATTAAGTCTTTTAGATATTAAATCTAAATCTGACGTTCGTATGGATAAAAAAAAGCCTTTAAGGAATGCTTAAAGGCTTGATGTCTTATGTGGCGGGAGCGACGAGACTCGAACTCGCGACCTCCGGCGTGACAGGCCGGCGTTCTAACCAGCTGAACTACGCCCCCGCTTAAAAAGGCTTATCTGATGGTGGGCGAAACAGGGCTCGAACCTGTGACCCTCGGCTTGTAAGGCCGATGCTCTCCCAACTGAGCTATTCGCCCGTCAGACAAACGAAAGTATATTTACGCTTGTTTAAAAAATAAGTCAATATAAATTTTTATTTTTTTCTAATTCAATTTTTAGCTGATTAGCAGCTTACCCAAAACTTGATTTTTTTTGGCCCTATCCAAGTAAAAAATTTAACCTTTAGAGTATTTATTTATTTGAAATTTAAATAGCTGCTAAGCAAAAACGGTCTTTTGTGTCCACTTAGGCGTCAGATTCAAAAATTAATATACAAACTATAAAAAACTTATTTCATATTCTATCTGCTAAAGCATATTTTAACACTTCATCCATATGTGAAACTGAAACAAATTCTATTGAAGATAAAACACTCTTTGGAATATCTTTTAAATCTTTTTCATTATCTTTAGGAAAAATAATTCTTTTTATTCCACTTCTGTGAGCAGCTATAGACTTTTCTCTTAAGCCGCCTATTGGAAGGACTCTTCCCCTTAAAGTGATTTCACCTGTCATTCCTACCTCTCTTTTTACAGGATTTCCTGTAATGGCTGAAATAATTGATGTACAGATTGTTATCCCAGCAGAAGGGCCGTCTTTTGGTGTTGCACCTTCAGGAACATGAATATGAATATCGTTTTCAGAATAAAATTCTGCCTTAACTCCAAGTCTTTCACTTTTTGATCTTGCATAACTCATTGCAGCCTTAGCAGATTCCTGCATCACATCTCCAAGTTTACCTGTAACTGTTACATTTCCCTTACCTGGCATTACAGCTGTTTCTATCAATAATATGTCTCCACCTGCCTGGGTCCATGCAAGCCCTGTAGCAACTCCAATAAGATCAAGTTTTTCAGCAAGAGAATAGGTAAACTTTTCAGGCCCAAAATACTTTTTTATAGTGTTTTTTGTAACATTAAAAGGAGGTTTTTTATCTTCAAGACGCTTGATTTTTGCTGTTTTCCTTAATACTCCGGCTATTTTTCTTTCAAGATTCCTTACACCTGCTTCTCGAGTATAATTTCTTATGAGCATCATAAGTGCATTATCACTAAGGGTTATTTCATCATCTGAAAATCCATTTATTTCTGCTTGTTTTGAAACAAGGTGCTTTTTTGCAATTTCAAGCTTTTCCAGTTCTGTATATCCTGAAATCTGAATTATTTCCATTCTATCCTGAAGAGGTACAGGGATATCATTTAAAAAATTTGCAGTAGTAAGAAAAAATACCTGAGACAAATCATAGTCAAGATCAAGGTAGTGGTCGTTAAAAGAAAAATTCTGCTCAGGATCAAGTACTTCCAAAAGAGCTGATGACGGATCACCCCTGAAATCCATGCTCATTTTATCAACTTCATCAAGACAAATAAGAGGATTGTTTTTTCCAGACTTTTTCATTGCCTGAATAATTTTTCCTGGCATTGCACCAACATAAGTTCTTCTATGCCCTCTTATTTCAGCTTCATCTCTTACTCCTCCAAGAGAAATCCTTACATATTCACGGCCTGTTGCACGGGCTATGGATTTTGCAAGAGAAGTTTTACCAACACCTGGAGGACCTACAAAACATAAAATAGGCCCCTTGGAAAATTTGGAGAGCCCCTGGACTGCCAAATACTCCAAGATTCTTTCCTTTGGCTCCTCAAGCCCAAAATGATCCTGCTCAAGAATTGCTTCAGCTTCTTTTAAATCATTATTTATTTCTGATTTTTCAAGCCAGGGAATTTCAAGTATCCAGTCAATGTAATTCCTTACAATATTGGCCTCTGCTGACATAGGAGACATGAGGCTGAATTTCTTTAACTCCTTTTCTACTTTGGACTTGACTTCTTCTGGAAGATTTTTATCTTCGATTCTTTTTTTAAGCTCTGCTAACTCTTCATTAGAATCGTCTCCAGTTCCCATTTCTTTTTTAATGGCTCGAATCTGCTCATTTAAATAAAAATTCTTCTGAGTTTTTTCTATTTGCTTTTTTACTCTGCCCTTAATTTTTTCCTCAACTTTTGCGACTTCAAGTTCCTTTGCAATATAATCTAAAAGAAAATAAAGTCTATTTGCTGAATTTCTTTCCTGGAGAAGAATGTGTTTATCTTCTAATTTTAGCGGAAACTTTGAGGATAAAACGTCTGAAAAACCAAATGGAGTATCTAATTTTGAAACACTTTCAATAATTTCTTTTGAAATTTTTTTATTATAAGCAGAATAATCCAAAAGATTTGTAATAATTTGGCGTTTTATTGCTTCAAACTCTGATTCTTGTGGGTTTTCTTCTACTATCTGAACAAGTTCTGCATTTAGATTAAGTTCTTCTTCAATATAATTTACAGCCTCTGCCCTTATTTGCCCCTCAACAAGAACTTTCACGCTGTTATCAGGCAGTTTCAAAAGCTGGAGGACTTTACCTACAACTCCTGTTCTAAAAAACTCATCAACATCAGGTTCGTCTGCCTTAGGATTTTGCTGTGAAGCTAAAAAAATACTTCTTGAAGTTTCCATTGCCTTAGATAAAGCTTCAATTGATTTTTTTCTCCCCACAAATAATGGAGCTACCATCCCTGGAAACACAACAGTATCCCTTAAAGGCAAAACAGGAAGAATAAGAAGACCCGAATCATTTACTCCCGATTTGAACAGCTTTGAAAAACTTATCATTTCTGTTAGAAATCCATATTTTAGGTTTGAATAAAAAATTTTTTAAAGTTTAGAGCCATAAAAAAAGGGTCTGGCAATTGATAAAGCCAAAACCCTTAATTTGGAAAAATTTAAACTTATGCCTGCTTTTTAGACGGCTCATAGATTAGTATAGGTTCTTCCCCTTTAAGGACGACCTCTTCGCCTATGATGCACTCCTTGACATTGTCAAGCGAAGGTATTTCATACATGATATCAAGCATTATATTTTCGAGTATGGCTCTTAGGCCTCTAGCACCTGATTTTCTTCTGACAGCTTCGCTTGCAACTGCTTTTAAAGCTGAATCAGTAAATCTAAGAGTTACACCTTCGTAAGCAAAAAGTTTTTGAAATTGTTTAATAAGAGCATTTTTTGGCTCAGTAAGAATTTTAACAAGAGATTCTTCAGAAAGCTCTCCTAGGGTTGCAAGTACCGGAAGCCTTCCCAGAAATTCAGGAATAAGTCCAAATCTTACCAGATCTTCAACCTGGACCATCTGGAGCAGCTCATTTTTTTCTTTTTTGTCAGCACCAGCAATTGTTGCACCAAACCCCATAGATTTGCTTGAAATTCTCTGTTGAACTATTTTTTCAAGACCATTAAAAGTACCGCCGCAGATAACAAGAATATTTGAGGTATCAACTTTAACAAAATCCTGCTGTGGATGCTTGCGACCTCCTTTGGGAGGTACACTTGCAATTGTTCCTTCAATAATTTTTAAAAGAGCTTGTTGAACACCCTCGCCTGAAACATCCCTTGTTATTGAGGGATTGTCAGATTTTTGTGAAATTTTGTCAATTTCATCAATATAGATTATCCCTTTTTCAGCTCTTTCAACATCATAGTCTGCATTTTGAAGAAGCGACAAAATTATATTTTCAACATCTTCGCCAACATAACCTGCTTCTGTAAGAGTTGTAGCATCAGCAATCGTAAACGGAACATCAAGAAATCTTGCAAGAGTTTGAGCAAGGAGTGTTTTACCACAGCCAGTAGGACCTATTAAAAGGATATTGCTTTTCTGAATTTCGACATCATCATCAGATTGATCAGCTGTTTCAATTCTTTTATAATGGTTTCTTACTGCCACAGAAAGAATTTTTTTGGCATTTTCCTGTTCTATAACGTACTCATTAAGCTTCTCAGTTATTTCTTTAGGAGTAAGAAGATAGCGGTTTTTGGAATTTTCCTCATCATCTTTGATACCGTCTTCTTCTATAATTTCACTGCAAAGCTGAACACATTCATCACAAATGTATACAGCAGGACCTGCAATGAGCTTTTTCACTTCCTTCTGACTTTTTCCGCAAAATGAACAAAAAAGCCTTTCATTATTATCGCTTAGGTCTGTCATATTTACTCCTTTGCTTCGGCTATGGCGGAAATATCATCCCTGTTTGCCACCACATGATCTATCAGACCGTATGCCTTTGCTTCCTTTGCTCCCATGAACTTATCACGGTCAGTATCTACTTCGACCTGTTCTAATGCCTGACCTGTGTGATGAGCCAGAATTTCATTGAGCTTTTGTTTTATTCTTATGATTTCTTCAGCCTGAATCCTTATATCCGAAGCCTGGCCCTGAGCTCCTCCAAGAGGTTGATGAATCATAATTCTTGAGTTAGGCAGGGCATATCTTTTTCCGGCTGCACCTGCTGCTAAAAGCAAAGCACCCATACTTGCTGCCTGCCCAACACATACAGTTACCACGTCAGGTTTAATATACTGCATTGTATCATAAATTGCCATACCGGCAGTAACCATTCCTCCGGGTGAATTAATATAAATATTTATTTCTTTTTCAGGATCTTCAGACTCAAGAAAAAGAAGCTGAGCTACAACCAGATTAGCTACTTCTTCATTTATTGCAGAACCAAGAAAAATTATCCTGTCCTTTAAAAGGCGTGAATAAATATCATACGCACGTTCTCCCCTGCTGCTCTGCTCAACCACCATAGGTATCAATGGCACAATAAAGCCTCCTTGATTAAATTATTCTTCAGAAACATTTTCTTCTGCTTCTTTACCTTCTTGTGATTCAGAAGGTAGATACTCAGAAACGTCGTTACTCTCAATTATAAGTTTAAGAGCCTTTTTTTCAAGAAGGGTATGCTTAAAAAGATCAAGTTTATCAGGATTCTCATTGTAAAAACCCCTTATAAAATCTGCGGACTGGTTAAAATTGGATGCTAGATCCTCAAAACCTTCTTCTAATTCCTGATCTGATATCTGAAGATTTTCCTGATTCACAACAGCATCAAGAATAAGATGTCTTCTTACCTGATCTTCTGCAACTCCCTTATAATCTTCTCTTAAACTGTCCCTTGTCTTGCCTATCTGCTCAAGACTAGTTCCATTTGCCTGAAAAGATCTTTCTGCTTCATTTATTATCTGTTCAAGCTCCATATTAACAAGCATTTCAGGAAGTTCAAACTCAACTTTTTTTATTAGTTGATCAAAAACCTGCTCGTTTAGTTCCTGCTCACTTCTTTTTTCATAACCCTGCTTAAGATTTGATCTTATTTCATTTTTAATATCTTCAAGAGTATTAAAATTACCTAAATCTTTTGCAAAATTATCATCTAGATCAGGAAGCTCCTCTTCAAGAATAGATACCAGTTCAACATCCATTGAAACAGTTTTGCCTTTAACTGCATCTGTATGATAATCTTCTGGGAAAACAACATCAAAACTTTTTGATTGACCTGTTTTCATGCCAGTGACTTCCTTATCAAACCCTTCTGAAAAAAGTTTATTGCCAAGCCTGTACCTTCTGCCTGATATACCGTCAAAAGGTGCTGCAACTTCTCCATCAATTTTCCCATTTACATTAACTTCTACAAGATCACCCTCAGCAGATTCTCTGTCGTCTGTAACAGGAACTTTTTTTGCCAGGTTTCTCCGAAGCATTTCAAGCTGCATATCTACTTCTTCTTCACTAAATTCATATTTTGGCTTTTTAAGTTCAAGACCCTTAAAATCAATATCTTTAATCTCAGGTTTTACATTAATTACTATATCAAATTTATAAGCACTTTTTCCGTCAAAAGTATCAACATTTTTAAATTCAGGCTGACCAATTATTGCAAAATCATTATCTTGTGCTGCTTCGACAAAACCTCTTTGTACAAGAGTTGAAATCACATCCTCATTAACATCCTTGCCAAATTTTGCTTCAAGAACTGAGCGAGGTGCCTTGCCTGTTCTAAAGCCGTTTATCTTAACATTTTTGCGTAAATCTGCATATGCACTGTCCATCTCCTTTTTGACTTCATCTTCCGATATTTCAATGTGGAGGGTCTTTTTTACTGAGCTGTGGTCTTCCACTGATACCTGCATATTCTTCCTTCCTTCAAAATTTTACTTTAAAGACATAAATAACATAAATTAAAAAGCCCAAAGCCTTATGCTCAGGGCAAATTCTTAAATTAAAACCATAAAGCCAAAAAAGTCAATATTGTTTGACTATAAAAAAAAATTATCATAAATGAGCATTAAATACAGATTGTTTTAATACCATAAAATAGGTGAAATTAATACCTAAAACACCGGGTGTCAAGAAAAATGAACTTAAAAAAAACCTCGAATATACCGAAATTGCTCTTTTTTTTTATTTTTTTATTATCGCCTCACTTATGTGCCTATTGCTTTGAGCCAAATTTTTCAAATTCTAAAATCAGTATAATTATTGACCCAGGCCACGGCGGTAATGATAAAGGTGCCAAATCAGTTTCCAATCTAGAAGAAAAAAATTTTAATCTCTACCTTGCCTTTGCAATAAAAAACAAGCTTAGCAGCAACTTTAAGGTAACACTTACAAGAACATCTGATTACTCCATGTCAGATACACAAAGAGTGGACATTGCAAACTCAGGTAATCATAAACTCTTTTTATCAATTCATTCAGGCTCTACCTTTAACCAAACAGTTAATAACAATATTTTTATTGGATACAATGAGAATACAGAAGACATCCTTACTAAAAAAAAACCATGGTATGCCATTCAAAAACAATTTGAATTAAAAAATAAAAAAGTACTGGTCATAAATGCTTATTTCAATATTGCATCAAACCTTCTTATGCCATTTGTACTAGTTGAAACAGGGAACCTTAACTCTGCCTCACAATCTATAATAATGAAATCACCTGATTATATAAATGACATTGCAGACTCTATTTCAAAAGGAATAACTGATTTTTTTGGGAAAAATCCACACAACTAAAAAAATTTAAATAATTTTTAATTTTTCTCTTGTAATTAAAAAAAAAGAATGATAGTTGATTGACGTTCTTATGAAACGGGGCGTAGCGCAGTCTGGCAGCGCACTTGGTTTGGGACCAAGGTGTCGCAGGTTCGAATCCTGCCGCCCCGACCAAAAAAAGCAGGCTTTTTAATAAAGTCTGCTTTTTTGTTTTTAAAAATAAGATTAGTGGCTTTCTATCACAAAATGTCTGTCAAGTCTCATTGTAGTAAAAAGACTATGAATATCTTTCATAATATTTATAACCTTGAGTTTTTTTTCGATCTTGCCAAGAGTATTGTGGGTGGCAATAATAACTCCGATACCAACAGAGTCTACCATTTCTACTCCGTCCATATCTATAATTATGTCTTTGCCTTCTTCTTCAATAATTTTCTGCAACTCGCTTCTGAAGCCTTCAGCCATTGATGCGACAATATCAGTACCTGGCTTTACAAGGACATGATCATCATTTTTTATTATCTCGCTCATATTTTTCTCCATATACCTGAAATATTCATAAAGAAGGAATGTATAATGCGGTGCAAAATAAATTTTATTGTGCTAAGTAATCTTTTTCTATATATCACAATTAATCTTTAAATTTCAAGGTTAATTGCATTGCAGAAAGGTTTGCATATCAATGAAGACTATTGCAAAATATCTATTTTACTTTTTCTTTTCAGCAGTTCTTTTCACACTTTCATTTTCCGGATATGGCTTTGAATTTTTAATCTGGTTTTCTCTTATTCCTTTATTTACAATAATCACAGCCTCTAAAAAAAAATTTAAAACAGGCCTTATTGCAGGCACAATAATTTACACATCATCATTAATCTGGCTTGTTCCAACCATATCAAACTATGGGGGACTTCCAATTGTTTCATCCTTTGCTGCAATTGTACTTCTTGGATTTTACCTTGGCATTTATACAGGTATTTTCAGCATTCTCTTTCCTGATACTGAAAAAAAACCAATTTTATCACTTTTTTTAATTCCTGCTCTATGGACAAGCCTTGACTTTTTTTCATCTTTTCTTTTTTCAGGATTTCCATGGGTTTTTGCAGGATATTCACAATTTAAAAATTTATCTCTTGTACAAATTTCTTCAATCACCGGAGTTTATGGCATTACCTTTTATATAGTATTAATAAATTGTGCACTTTTTATTCTGCTCAATTCTGCATTTCAAAAAAAAAATTTAACAGCCCCAAAAAATATTATAATTTGCCTTTTAACAGCTTCAATAACAATTTTTATAGCCTTGTACGGAAATAAAAATTTAAAAAACACAAAACAACTAATAAGCAAATCTGAACATATAAAAACAGCTCTTGTACAGGCTAATATTTTACCCGAAAAAAAACATGGAAATAATGTAAAATCTATGCTTGAAAAGCATTTCGAACTTACAAAAACAGTGACTGAAAAATTTGACCTTGCAATATGGCCTGAAACAGCAATTCCCTACCCCATTTTTCTAGATAATAAAATTTTATATTCAATTGATGAATTTGCACAAAAATACGGAAACCTGATTATAGGATTTCTTGATATAAAAAATCAAAATTCCGGCTATATATTAAAAAACAGAGCACAGCTCTTTCCCCTTGAAAACAATCAATTTAATTTTTATGACAAAATCCATCTTGTTCCTTTTGGAGAATATATTCCCCTAAAAAAATACTTCCCTTTTTTTTCAAAATTTATTGTTCCTTCAGGAGAATTCAATCCTGGCAAAACAAATTTGACCTTTGATCACAATAAAATAAGAGCTGGTGTAAAAATTTGCTTTGAAATAATTTTTCCAGGGCTTGTAAAAGACCAGGTTAAAAACGGTGCAAATATTATAATAAATCTTACAAATGATGCATGGTTTGGAAAAACAGCAGGTCCTCATCAGCATCTTGCAATTTCAGTACTTAGAGCAGTTGAAAACAAAAGAACCGTTGCAAGATGTGCAAACACTGGAATTTCTGCACATATTCTTCCAACAGGTGAAATCATTTCAAAAACAGGACTTTTTGAAACAAAAACAATTATTGAAAATGTTCCTCTGATTGAAGAAAAAACTATATATACAAAATATGGAGATTTTTTTGCATATACTTGCACATTTGTGCTATTATCCCATGGCTTTTTGGTTTATTTAAAACGCAAAAAAAATAAAAAAGGAGAATTAAAATGAGTGCAGAATTAAAACAGATTATTTCAGAATGCGACAAAAGACTAAATCAGATCAAGGAGTGTCTTTGACCCGGCTTCAATTGAATTCAGATTAGAAGAAATTGAAGCACAGATTTCAAGGCCTGACTTCTGGGACAATCCAGATGGAGCAGCTCCAGTATTAAAAGAGAGAACTGCACTTAAAGACAAGCTGGATCTCTTTAAAAATCTTAAAAACTCTATCCTTGAAAATGATGAGCTTCTTGAACTTGCTTCAGAAGAGAATGACGAATCAGTGATAAAGGACATTGAAAAAGATCTTTTATCCCTTGAAAAACAAATACATAAATTTTCACTACAGCTAATGCTCAACGGTGAAGACGACACATGCAGTGCAATTTTATCAATAAATGCAGGTGCAGGAGGAACAGAAGCACAGGACTGGTCTGAAATGCTGTTCAGAATGTATTTGAGATGGTGTGAATCAAGAGGTTATAAAACCGGAATTATTGACCTCCAGCCAGGAGATGAGGCAGGTATAAAAAGCGTTACTTTTTCTGTAAAAGGAGATTATGCATTTGGATATCTCAAAACGGAAAACGGAGTGCACAGACTTGTAAGGATTTCTCCCTTCAATGCCAACGGAAAAAGACAGACATCCTTTGCCTCAGTTTTTGTGTATCCTGAAATTGAGAGGGAAATAAACATTGAAATTGAGGAAAAAGATTTAAGAATAGATGTATTCAGGGCAAGCGGTGCCGGCGGACAGCATGTTAACAAAACAAGTTCTGCTGTAAGAATTACACATATACCAACAGGTATTGTTGCCCAGTGTCAGCAGGAAAAATCACAGCATAGAAACAAAGACATCTGCATGAGTGTTATAAAATCAAGGCTGTATCAGCTTGAAAAGCAAAAACAGGATGAAAAACTCCAGGAACTCCATGACGGCAAGGATGATATTGCATGGGGAAGCCAGATACGCTCATATATTCTTCATCCTTATCAAATGATAAAAGATCACAGAACAGGCCAGGAAACAGGAAACTCCCAGGCAGTTTTAGACGGAGATCTTGACAATTTTATTGAAGCTGCACTTTTTTCAGCATCTTCATAGGCTTTAATATGGATATATTTAAAATAATAGACAAATATTATCAAAATAATGAAAAGGCAAAACAAGTGCTTTTGATACACAGCAGGCTTGTTGCAGAAAAAGCACTTAAAATTGCCTCTAATTTAAGTGAAAAAACAGATAAGGACCTTTTGTTTGAGGGCTCAATGCTTCATGACATAGGAATGATTTACACCCATGCTCCGGATATTGGATGCAATGGAAATCATCCTTATATATGTCATGGAATTCTAGGAAAAAAAATGCTTGAGGAAGAAGGACTTCCAAAGCATGCACTTATCTGTGAAAGACACACAGGAACAGGCATTACCAGAGAAGAAATAATAGAAAAAAAACTCCCCCTACCCTTAAAAGATATGATACCGGTTACTCTTGAAGAACAGATAATCTGCTATGCTGACAAATTTTTTTCAAAAAACCCAAACAATCTTGAAAAAGAAAAAACTCCGGAAAAAGTAGAAAAAATGCTTGCAGGTTACGGCGGGAATCATCTTGATATATTCAGACAATGGCATTTAAGATTCAATGTATAAAAAAAATTTAAAAAAACATTTAAAATTTTATTTTATTACAGACCACCAGAACACAAATATATCCATGCTTGATCAGGTAAAAGAGGCTGTTTTGGGTGGTGCTACAATTGTTCAGTACAGAAATAAAAATTTTTTGCCAGGCCATATTGATGAAGTCTATGAAATAAAAAAATTTTTAAAGCTCAATAAAATTCCATTTATTATAAATGATAATATTTTACTTGCTAAAGCTGTTGATGCAGACGGAATTCATCTTGGCCAAGATGATTTTTCACCTTTTAGTGCAAGAAACATTATTGGAAAAAATAAAATAATCGGCATTTCGATTTCGGATTTATACGAATTTGAAAACACTGATTTTTCACAATGCGATTATATTGGACTTGGGCCTGTATTTCCCACTAATACAAAAAAAGATGCAAAAAAAGCCTGCGGGCTTGGTTTTGTATCAAAAATCACCTCCAAAACAACTCTGCCTGTTGTTGGAATTGGCGGAATAAACATTAAAAACTGCAACTCAGTTATTGAGACTGGAGCCTTGGGAATATGTGTTATCAGTGCTGTGACAGGAGAAAGCAGTATTTATGAGGCTTCAAAACATCTTTCTTCTGCTCTAAAAATCAGCCTGCCTCAAATCAGGGAAAAATGGAAAAATGAATTTGAACTGATAAAAAAACTTTGCAGATTTGATTCCTTTAATAAAAATTTAAAAATAAGTGCAGGTGATGATGCTGCACTTTTATTTGGCATGAAAAGCCCTGTAATCTCAACTGACACCCAAAGGGAAGATATTCATTTCAGACTTTCATGGCAGAGCTTTCATGAAATTGGATTCAAGGCTGTATCAGTCTGCCTGAGCGATCTTGCTGCATCCTATGCAAAACCTGTATCCGTTTTCATAAATCTTGGCCTTCCTGAATATGTTTCAGACGAGGATGTTTTAGAGCTTTACAGGGGAATTGATGAAAATCTTTCAATATACAACTGCTCAATAGGAGGAGGAAACATTTCTTCTTCGGAAAAACTCAGCATTGACCTTTTTGCCATTGGTGAAGGAAGTGAAATTTTTCCAAAAAGATCAGAGGCAAAAGAAGGTGATCTTATCTGTTCAACAGGATTTCTGGGCCTTTCCAAAGCTGGGCTTGAAATACTTGAAAAAAATATTGAAGGTTTTGATTTTTTAATAAATTCATTTAAAAAACCAAAACCCAAATTTAATGAAGCAAAAATTCTTGAAACTTTTAAAATCTGTTGTGTAACAGATATAAGCGACGGACTTTTTGGAGATTTATCCCATATTGCAAAGGCTTCTAGATTGACTGCTTTTATTGACAGCTCAACTATATCAATTCATCCTGAACTTCATAAATTTTGTACCCGTTTCAATAAAAATCCCTTGGAATATGTTATTTCAGGAGGAGAAGATTATGAACTTCTTTTCACTTGCTCAAAATCAGACTTTAAAAAAATCAAACTAGAAATACCTGATGCCTTTATTGCCGGCAAGACAATAAAACTCAGAGACAAATATATTGTATCTGAAATAAATGGCAATTCTTTTGATCATGGGAAATAAAAGCCTTTTTCCAAAAATTAATAATCATTATTAAAATAATAATTTACAAACTTTTTTTTAGACGTAAAATTAAAAATAAATCAAGCATTTCAAATTTTCTTCCTGTTAAGGATAAAAACTGCAAGCCAGAATAAAGCTTTTTGTATATTTTTAATGAAAACCTTATTCATACCTGAATTGAGCATTGCATAGTATTTTTTTATTAAAAAATATTTAAACTATCCAAGATCAAAAATATAATTCAAGGGGTCACAATGAAATTAATTAAATGGTTTAGGAACATATCAATCGGAAAAAAACTTATTTTCGGTTTTGGCCTGGCATCTTTTATAATCATAATTATAGGCTCCATTGGTTTTTTCCGAATTTCAAGTACAATTAGTGATGTTGACATTATGGTAAAAGCAAACCTCAGATTTCTCATTGAAGCAGAAGACTTAAAAATTTTTGCTCTCCAGCACAGAAGATTTGAAAAAGATTTTTTCCTAAATATTGGAGACACTCATGCCCAGCTTAAATATATTGAAAGATTTAAAAAAGCTGCTGAAAAAACAAAACCTCTCATGAAAAATATTATTTCAGATATTGAAAAAAACGATTATCTTATCTCCGAAGCAGAAACATCTGCACACAATGCCCTAGAGTCTTATCTAAAATACAATAAAGGCTTTATTTACCTTTCACAAAAAATACTCAATCAAAAAGATATTACTCCCCAGCAGGCCAATCAAATGATGGAAAGCCTTAAGCAAAATATCTATGATTTTGAATCAAATGTAGACCTAATTCTTAATTCTGCAATAAAGCTCATGGAAAACGATGCTGAAACAATTGCAGCTAAGGGAAACAAGTCAAGATTTGTAATTGGAATCTTACTTTTTGCAGGAATAATTTTGAGTATTTTACTTGGAACTGCAATTACTGTTTCCATCAGAGGGCCTATTCTTGAAGCTGTTGGTTTTGCAAATAACATGTCTAAAGGTGATCTTACCCAAAGAATAAGACTTCACAGAAAAGATGAAGCAGGAATTCTCATTGAAGCTCTTAATTCCATGTCTGAAAATTTAAGGGAAATGTTTAGAAAAATTATATCAAACACCAAAACACTCAATAGTTCCTCATCAGACCTTACCCATGCTTCTGAGGAAATTTCAGCAAGCTCCGGCCAGACAGCAGAAAAATCTCATAAAGTTTCCAAAACATCTGCTGAAATGAGTTCCAATATGAACAGCGTTGCAGCAGCTACAGAACAGGCTTCTTCAAATATAAGAATAATTGTTACAGCAGCTGAGGAAATGACTGCAACAATAAGCGAAGTTTCAAAAAACACTTCACAAGGCAGCCGAACAACTTCTGATGCAGTTGAAAAAGCTCAAAATGTTTCAGCCAAAGTCAGGGAACTTAATGAAGCTGCCATGGACATAAGCAAAGTAACAGAAGCAATTTCAGATATTTCTGATCAGACAAACCTTTTAGCTCTTAATGCGACAATAGAAGCAGCAAGGGCAGGAGAAGCAGGCAAAGGTTTTGCAGTTGTTGCCTCTGAAATAAAAACCCTTGCAGAACAGACAGCAAAGGCTACAAAGGAAATAAATTCAAAAATTTCCGGTGTCCAAAAAACAACAAAGGAATCAACAGATGCAATTGAGCATATCCTTGAAACTATATACAAAATCGATTCTATTGTAATATCTGTTGCGTCAGCAATTGAAGAACAGTCTGCCGCAGTAAGTGAAGTTTCTGGAAATGTTGCCCAGGCAGGGGAAGGTCTTGAGGAAATTAATAAAAGCATAAACAAAACATCTATAATTTCAGAAACTGTTACAGAAGACATTGAAGCTGTAAACTATGCTGTAGAAAATATTCAGTCTGGTAGCAGGCAAGTTATGGACAGTGCAAAGGAACTTAATGTTCTTGCAAACAACCTAAGTAAAATGGTGGAAAAATTTAAAATTTAAAAAAATCTATTTTTGTTTTGGATTTCCTTCTCTGAAAATATAACGCTCTGCAACAAACCTAGCAAACCCAGCTGCTTTTTTTTCATCAAGGGTATCCTTTTTACGAGATATAAAGCTGCCAAGTTCAGATGAAGGCATAATATAAATGCCTTTGAAATTATTAATATTTACAAATTCAGCCTCAGTTGAAGCAATAACCGGAACAGGCATCAAATGAGTATTGAATCCTTTTTTAAATAAAATATTAATCATATTGCACACACGCCACAATTTTGTGCATTGTTTTTCAAGGCTTCCTTCCATATTTGACAGAACCTCATTTTCAATGGTGAAGTTCCCGTCTTCTACAGCAGCAATAACAAAAACGCCCTTTGGAGTTATTACAAGATGATCTATCTGAAAAAATTCCATAATAAGCCAGGTAAAAACAAAACACCTGTTATCAAGGGTTTCAAGTACTGTATTTATCTTTTCAGATGAATTTTCAATTTTTTCAAATTTTTTCTTTGCAGTAAGCTTTATCCATCCAAGAGGGTTTGTCCTGAATGAAATCACCAGAAAAACAATTGTGACAAAGCATGCTGCTCCAAGAATAAAAAGCCATTCAGATCTTAAATCATCGGATGTCACTGCCATGAAAAAGCCAAGAAATAAAGCTATAAAAATTAGAATTACAATCTGTTTTAAAAGTTTTTTATCACCATTTTCAAAATATTTATGAATATAGGCCATTTCTTTAAATCTCCTAATTTCAGATATTGAATAAAAATTTGTAATTATTGAGCTTTAATCTGAATAGTTACAAAAAATCTAACTCTTAAACCAAATCAAATTAAACTTCAAATTGATACTTTATAATACTTTTGTTAATGAAACAGCACCTCCCATTAGGGAGATGCTGTTTCTCTTATTTATAACTGGGGGAGGTAAATAAGGCTTTAAACGGTTATTCAGCAGGTTCTGCAGCAAAGTCTGCCTTTAACCTGGAGTTATTCTCAATAGTTCCTGATTTTTTGCCTAAATGAATAGTTTTATCCTTTTCTTGAGGCATAGATGGTAGATTACCCGGAAAAACAGGCTCTGCTTCCCTGTAAAGATTTTCTCTTGATGTGCCAAGATAAACAAGTGCACAAAGAAATATTGAAACTGCAAGTCCCCAGGCTGCTCCTCTTGTAGCAAGGACTGCTCCAGCAACGCCCGCTATTCCAAGATCATTAAAAGACTTTGATTTAAGAACACCTATTCTTACACTTACATATCCCTGAACAAGCATTGTAGAGGCAAGACCAATTCCAAGTATTGGTTTTACAGTTGCTGTTACAGGTGCAAGAAAATATCCTGTCCATGTTCCCAGACGAAATGAGGCTGCACCTCCGGTAAGAGATTCCATTGCTTCAGGTCCATGCTTGTATCTTTCGCAGACAACAACCTGCATGGCAGCCCACAAAGGACCACACATAGAAATATCAGGCCCAACTACACTCATAATCATATTTCTTGCACCAAAAATAATGTGTGCTCTATCAGGACTGTAGTCAATATCTTCATCAGGCCTGTATTTTTGTGCATCTTCAATAAGGGCTTGACTTTGAAGAACATCACCAAAGATTACAATATAAGCACTTAAAACCATTGGAATTGAAGCAATAAAAAGTTTAAGGGGAGGGACAGGAATATTCCCAAACATTGTAAAATCTCTGAAAAGTCCTGCAAAATCAGGACGTGTAAAAATAGTTGAATCATATGTAGGCCATGGAACTTCCCCAAACATAGGCCCTACAAATATTGCAAGAGCAAGAGCAGGCATCATTCCAAGGTTTGATATAGCAAAAAAAAGCTTATTCTTTTTCCTGAGCGTTTTAAAATGATCTGAAAAAAGAAGATAAAATGCAAGCCCAACACAAATTGTTATTGTCCATGGATAGGCATCAAAGCTTTTAAGTCCTTCTCCTGGTTTAAAAATAAGCATAACAGCAGAAAATCCTGCTCCAATAAGAATTGCCGATTGAACAGCATTTGGAATAAAGGATATTACCTTTTTGGCAAGACCCGAAACCCCGATTGTTAGACAAAATGCTCCAAATAACAATTCAAAGGCAATAAGAGCCTGCATTCTCTCAACTCCAGGGGCAAATCCCTCAACATATACAATAAGCAAAGGAACAGCAGGAGTAACCCATCCTGGAACAACAGGGTCTCCAAATGTAACATGAGCAAGATAAAGACTGCCGTTTATAATTACTATTGCAAGAGCAACTTCATAGCTCATTCCAAGCTTTGCTGTCAGAACAGGGATAATTCCAAGACAAACAGTACACATAAGAATTCCCTGAAGATAATCCGAAATTTCAAAATTATAATGGATAAATGGAAGACGCAGTCTCAATTTACCCATTTTTATACCCGGCTGAATTTTTCCATATTCTCTTTTACTTTTCATAACAAACTTTCTCCTCATAGGAAGACTGATTTTAAACTTCAAACAAACCAGTAGTTAAACCGTTTGGAGTGTGCTTTCTGAATTTAAAGAAAACACTACCATAAGTTATAATATATACAAATATATACAAAAAACTTAATCATTTAATTTTAAAAATATTTATTTCAAACGACTCACCTGTAAATCAAAACGACCAGGATTCATTTTAATTAAGTTTGTAAAATAATTTTTCAAATTCCTTTTCAAGCCCCTCTCTGAAATCAGGATGTGCGACTTTAATAAGTGCGTTTGCCCTCTCTCTTACAGAGTGGCCTCCAAGATGTGCAATTCCAAATTCCGTAACAATATAATCAACATCATTTCTTGAAGTAGTAACAGCCTGTCCAGGCTCAAGAGCAGACACAATTCTTGATTTTGTTCCCTTTGCAGCTGTTGAGGGAAGTGCAATAATGCTTCTTCCGCCTTTTGACAATTTGGCACCTCTTACAAAGTCCACCTGACCGCCTACTCCGCTGAACTGAACACTGCCAAGTGTATCAGCGGCAACCTGCCCAAGAAGATCAACAGAAATAGCAGAATTTATTGAAACCATATTGTCGTTTTTAGCTATAAGAAAAGGATCATTTGAATAATCTACAGGATACATTTCAATCATGGAGTTGTTATCTAGCCACTGGTAAAACTTTTTTGAACCCATAGCAAAACAGATCACTATTTTCCCTGGATGAAAATTCTTTTTTCTTCCATTTATAACCCCTTTTTCTACAAGGTGCATGACTCCGTCCGAAACCATTTCAGAATGGATACCAAGGTCTTTTTTTTCTGTAAGAAAAGTAAGGGTAGCGTCAGGTATGGCTCCTATTCCAAGCTGAAGACAGTCGCCGTCTTTAATAAGCTTTGCAACATTTTCACCTATGGCTTTTTCAATATCACCTATTTTTGGAGGAGCAAGTTCAATTATCGGACCATCTGATTCAACAAAATGATCTATCTGGCTTACATGGAGAAATGAATATCCGCATGTGGCAGGCATTTGAGAAGTTACTTCAGCAATTACAGTTTTTGCCTTCAAAGCTGCTTCCATTGTATAGTCAACTGAAACTCCAAGACTTACATAGCCTGATTTATCAGGAGGTGAAACAGTTATAAGTGCAGCATCTACAGGCAAAACTTCATTTCTGAACAAAAGAGGAATCTCACTGAAATGGCAAGGTGTATAATCTCCTTTTCCTTCAGCAAGAAGCTTTCTTGTTTTCGGCCCTGCAAAAAGAGACCTGTGACGAAAAATCCCCTCATATTCAGGAAGGCAATATATGGATTCACCCATGGAAACCATATGAACAATTTCTACGTCTTCCAAACCTTGTGAATTCCTTGTCAGGGCCTCAAGCAAAACTTCTGGAGAACCTGTTGCATGTCCTGCAACAATCCTGTCTCCAGATTTTATGCAGCTGACTGCCTCATCAGCACTCTTAATTCTTTCTTTGTAAATTTTTTTCCAGTCCATTTAATCACCGATCCATGCTTTCAATTTTTTTTATAAATGCTTCGGCATGCTCTTTCTTAAAAATTATAAAAACATCTTCTGCTAGAAGCTGCTCAACATCTACACAGGCACTTTCACAACCACACACCACAAGAATCAGTCGTGCATCCGGGTTTTCATAATGGACAAACTCAATTTTACCCTTAAGCCTTTCCTTTATTTCAAGAACAAGTGCGGTCCTGTCAAACATGGGAGAACAGCCTCCGCAGTATTTCAAGCCTGCAAAAAGCATTTACCCTACTCTTTTATACCGCACAGTTTTTTTGCAACAGCCTGCTTTTCCTTAAGATTGACCTGGCGTGCAATCATAATTCTTTGTGCCTGGGGAGAGCCTGCTCCGTGCATTGATTCGGTAAGATATCCAACAGCAGCTGTTCCAAGAGTAATGTTTTCTATAAGTCTTAATATTCTCATTCTGTTTTCAGTTGAAACTGTATTGTCAGCCTTGTAATATTTTTCAATCCATTTACCAATTTCTTCTGATCTGTAGTCAGCTTCTGAAGGAAGAGTAACCATAAGTCCGCCTGCAATATCCTGGGCAAGTCTTGCTATCTCATATGGAAATCTTGTTACATTCTGCTTACAAACATTGGCAAGAAGGGTATTTACAAGATATGTTCCGCTGGGTTCTTTGTGGCCTTCAGCAGCACAAGCAACAGAACCACAGAAAAGGGTTTCATTTAAATGGTTCATTTCAATGATTTTATCTTTGACATGGGAAGCCTTGTTTGCACCATTGTATTCTGCAATTGTCTGTGCAGCCCCTATAAGTACATCACCTACTCCGGCTTTACATGCATAGCTCTGGCGGTGATATGAAGCAAACTGCTCAACAAGCTGTCCTGCAAATTCGTGTTCCCTGAGCATGAAAATTCTGTCTTTTGGAACAAAAACCCTGTCAAATACAACAAGAGCCTCATGTCCTCCGTAATACTGATTTCCTCTGTCAATTGTTCCTGATTCAAGCTTTCTCAAGTCGCATGACTGACGGCCCATTATGTAGGTTATTCCTTCAGTGTCACTTGGAACTGCAAATGAAATTGCATAATCCTTGTCTTCTTCACGCATGGAAATGGTAGGCATAATTATAATTTCATGGGAGTTTACAGCACCTGTCTGATGAGCCTTTGCACCTGAAACAATTATTCCGTCTTCTGTTTCTTCTACAACATGCATAAACATATCTGGATCAGGCTGTTTATGAGGAGGAAGCGATCTGTCTCCTTTTGGATCGGTCATTGCTCCATCGCATGTCAGATCGTTTTCCTGTACATATTCAAGATACTTAAGAAAATTTTTATAATAGGAAGTACCGTATTTTTCATCAATATTATAAGTTGTGATTGAAAGAGCATTCATAGCATCCATACCAACACAGCGCTGAAAACAGCATCCTGTTTTGGAACCTAGAAGCCTGCCCATCTTTGTTTTTTTTACAAGGTCTTGTGTGTTTTGATGAATGTGGCAGAAGCGATTAATTTTTTTACCTGTAATATGTGAGGTTGCAGTCATTAGATCTTCATATTCAGGCTTATGTGCAAATTCATAGGTTGCTGCAACTGCATTCATTGAAGGACGGATAATTGGATCATCTACAACATTTTCAATTCTTTTGCCAAACATGTACACCTTAAGATCAAGCTTTCTAAGGCTTTCTTCGTATTGTGCGGCTGTCATTAACATAATTTTCTCTCCTTTATTTTATTTTTATACACAAATATATACTATTTAGCACTTTGAAGCGTACAAGCAATAAAGGTGCCTAAATTATAAAATTATAAAAAACTGACAGCCAACAATAGAAATCTAAGGAATAAAACCTTTTAAAATCAGATCATTAAATAAATAAAATAAATTTATTAGGGGGAGAAAAAAAGGATATTTTAAGATAAGACAAGATCACAAACCGATGCATTTATGCATCATAAAAATAATTTAAACCGTAACTTCCTTTATTTAAAGCTAACACCTATTTTGATGCATTTAAGCATCGATGCATCTAGACATCAATATCACCTGCTAAAGGCGATATATCATATTTTTTCATTTTCCTAACTACAGTAGACTGATTAATTCCAAGAGCTGCAGCTGCTTTTCGTGTGCTTTTTTCTTTTTGAATTGAAACTTCAATTATTTCCTTTTCATATTCTTCAATAAGCTCCTTAAAAGATTTATTCCCAAAATCTGTTTTATTAGAATTTTTTTTATCAGCCATAAATCCCGAAGGCAGGCAGGTTTCGTCTAAAATATCGCCTGTGCTTACAACAACCATCCTTTCTATAATATTTTCAAGCTCTCTGACATTTCCAGGCCAGTCATAATCATAAAAAATATCTATAAGTGAAGGGTCAACTCTTTTTGAAAAATCATATTTTTTATTATAACGCTCAAGAAAATACTTAACAAAAAACACAAGACATTCTTTTCTTTCTCTTAAAGGAGGAACAAAAACAGGAACAACATTCAGCCTAAAAAAAAGATCCTTTCTAAACTCCCTGTTTTTTACCATATCCTTTAAATTTCTATTTGTAGCAGCAATAATTCTTACATCAACTGGAGTTGATATACTGCTTCCTACCCTCATACATTCCTTTTCCTGAATAACTCTTAAAAGCTTTGCCTGCAGACCAAGGGGAAGTTCTCCAATTTCATCAAGCAGCACTGTACCCTTATCAGCCATTTCAAAAAGGCCAGGTTTTCCATTTTTATTTGCTCCTGTAAATGCTCCCGGAGAATATCCAAAAAGCTCTGATTCAAGAAGATTATCTGGAATAGCTGCACAGCTTATCTTAAGAAAAGGTTTATCCTTTCGTCGGCTGTTTGCATGAATAACATTTGCAATAACTTCTTTTCCTGCACCAGACTCTCCCTGGATAACAACAGTAGAATCAACTCTGGCAAGCCTTAAAGCAAGCTCATAAACTTCCTTCATCTTTTTAGAACGCAAAATATAATTTTCGTTTCCTTCTATCTGACCTTTAAGTTCTGTAATTTCAGTTATATAACGAGTCTGGAGATCCTCCATTTTTTCTAACTCTGTCTGAAGACTATGAAGTTCTGTTACATCCCTTACATTTGTTACAACAAGTCTTATATCTCCTTTTTTATTGAGAATTGGAGTGCCTGTTACCATAACTGTTTTACCTGTTTTAATCTTCTGAATAAGAGTTTCAGGCTTTCCTGTCTCAAGGACTCTCAAAGTAACCGAATCGTTATAATAGCCTTTATTTATAAGATCATTCATTGTTTTCCCAATAACTTCTTCCCTTTTAAGACCTGTGAGTCTTTCATAGGCATTATTGACCCTTATTGTCCTTGCACTGCCGTCAGTCACATAAATACCGTCAAAAGAAGATTCTATTATAGCCTGAAGTTCTTCTGTAAGCATTTTGGTATTTTCAAGCTCAGACGAAATAAGTTCAAGGTCTGAAATATCCTGAAGAACAGCTATTGCTCCCACAATTTCACCGCCTATTTTAACCGGGCTTCGGTTTGAAATAAAAACTTTTTCATTTATTATAACTTTTCTTGCTGATTCAATCTTTCCAGTTTTAAGTATTTTATCAAGCTCTGAAAACTGAACAACATCACTTATATGCTGGCCTTCAATGGATCTTCTTGAAAAGCCAGTAACTGCCTCCATTGCTTTATTGCAGAAAACTATAGCTCCGGTCATATCAATAGCAAGAACAGGGTTATAAACCGTGTCCATAAAAACATACATTTCATTTGTTATATTTAATTTTTTATTCATAACCTAATACTCAATATTTGTTCATCAGCTAAAAAATACAATCAGCACTTTATACATTACAAAACATAAAAAAGAGTAAACTAAAAACATAAATTTTAAAAAAATTTCACTTAACCTAAAAACATCTAAATTAATTTTTGATTTTACAAAGCATTTTTAATATATAAAAATTTATAAAATAATTAGCCGCTGAACAAAACGGCCAAAAAAACTGTTCTCATTCACCAAATATATAATTCAAACCAAATTTAAATATTACCGGCAACAAAAATGGGAAATCAAACATGAAATCAATTCAAGACCTGTTCTTTCTGGCTATTTTTCTTACGCCCTTATCAGCTAATGCATCACAACCGCAATTAGGAAGCAATTATAAGGCAGATTTTATAATTTTAATAATTTACATTCTTCTTGCTCTTATCTTTTCATTTCTCTGCTCTATTGCAGAAGCTGTACTTTTAAGCATTACCCCTTCATACATTGAAGGTAAAAAACAAAAAAACAAAAAACTTTTTTCCATTCTCAAACAAATCAAGCAGGACAAAATTGACAGTTCACTTGCTTCAATTCTGACTCTTAACACAATAGCACACACAATTGGAGCAATTGGAGCAGGTGCAAAGGCAACTTCAGTTTTTGGAGATGCATGGTTTGGTGTTTTTTCAGCAGCAATGACATTTATGATTCTTTTTTTTTCTGAAATAATTCCAAAAACAATTGGAGCAGTTTATTGGAAAAGCCTTGTTTGGCCGGCTTCAATTTTTATAAAGAGTCTTATCATAATTTTATACCCACTTGTCTGGATATCTGAAAAAATTACAAAACTTATTTCCGGCGGCAAAAAAGAAACTATATTCAACAAGGAAGAATTTATTGCAATGGCTGCTGCTGGAGAACATTCAGGAGAACTTGACAAAAAAGAATCAATCATAATAAAAAATCTTTTCTGCTTTCACTCTTTAAAGGCAGCAGACATTATGACTCCAAGAACAGTAATGCTTGCTTTAAAAGAAAATATAAAAATATCTGAAGCAGCTTCAAAAGTTTCAAAGCAGCCCTTTTCAAGAATCCCTATTTTTTCCTCTGGAGTTGATGATATTACAGGATTTGTTTTAAAAGATGATATCCTTATTTTTGCAGCAGAAAAAAAAGGGGAAGAAAAATTAAGTGTTTTAAAAAGAAAAATTCCTGCTGTTCCAGAGACTGTATCTCTTGCTGTATTATTTGAAGATTTTTTAAAAAACCGCCATCAAATTGCAGTTATTGTAAGTGAACATGGAAGCACTGAAGGTGTTGTCACACTAGAGGATATAATTGAAACTCTCATGGGAATGGAAATAGTTGATGAAACAGACAATGCTGTTGATATGAGGGTACTTGCAAGAAAACAATGGATAAAACGTGCACAAAACATGGGAATTGAACTTGATGAGCGGGAAAAAGCTGAAAAATAAAAAATGACTTTGGGTCAAAAATATCTTATATTATATAAACTTTTAATATTCATTCTTAATATAAGGGAAATTGATTTAATGCCTTCAAAAATTTCAGCTGAAACAAAACTAAGCACACTTATTAAGGCAAGCAAAACCATTTTAGAAAAAAAAACATTCAAAGAATCTGCAAGAGCTATTTTTGATTTTTGCTGTCAGACTACTGGTGCAGTTTCCGGATATGTAGCTCTTTTGAGTGATGACGGCCTTGAAAATGAGGTACTTTTTCTTGAATCCGGTGGAATGCCTTGTTCTGTTGACCCTCTTCTGCCAATGCCAATAAGAGGACTGAGGGAACAATCATACAAAACTCATAAAGCAGTTTATGAAAATAATTTTATGAACAGCAGATGGGTCAAATTCATGCCGGAAGGCCATGTAGAAATGAAAAATGTACTTTTTGCACCTTTAAATATTGACAATAAAACTGTTGGAATTATGGGGCTTGCAAATAAACCAAAAGATTTTACAAATGAAGATGCAGAAATTGCCTCTGTATATGGAGAACTTGCAGCAATTGCCCTTGCAAACTCAAGGTACATTGATCTTTTAAATGAAAAAACAAAATCTCTTGAAAAGGCAATATCAGAAGTTAAGACTCTTCAGGGTCTTCTTCCAATATGCATGCACTGCAAAAAAATCAGAGATGACAAAGGCTTCTGGACAAAACTTGAAGAATATATATCAAATCATTCCCAGGCTAATTTTACCCATAGTCTCTGCCCTCAATGTCTTAAAGAAAACTATCCTGATTTTTCAGACTCAATAGATGATGAATAACATTAACCTGGATGATTCATTTTCAAACAAAAGTACCAGGCTTTACACTGTTTACCATTGAGGCATAATAAGACTGAATCATAAGAATATCATTTTCAAGATTTCCTGTTGGAGTCACAAAAAAACTTTTCCTGTCAACAAGGTCATCATGGCATACAAGCTTAACCTTTGACGGTTCTATATCTGGAAGGCCTGTTTTTTCAGGATATTTACCTGTAATATTTTTGTAAAAACCTTTTATTATTTCCATGTCCTTTTCAATATCTCCGCTTGGCTCAAAAGCAGGACCTATCCCTCCAACTTTTAGTTTAAAATCAAGAAAGCCCATTAAAATCGGGACACCAGCCTCAAGAGCAACATAATAAAATCCGGTCTTCCATGCGTTGACCTTTGATCTTGTTCCTTCAGGGGGAATAATAATTGTAAGCTTTTCCCTGTCTTTAAACTTCTCTGAAATTGTCTTTACAAGATTGTTTGATTTTGACCTGTCAACAGGAATTCCCCCAAGCCACTTAAGAAACCACCCTAAAGGCCCTTTAAAAAGAGAATCTTTCCCAAGCCAGGAAACTTTTAAATTTATTTTAAAGGCCATTAAAATTGTATAAAAAAAATCCCAGTTGGTAGTATGAGGAGCTGCAATTACAACAGCTTTGGGTGCAATATTTTTGTTACTTACAAATTTCCAGCCTTTGAATTTTAAAATTATTATAGCTGTAAGTCTAAAAATCTGTTTTATTACTGGTGTATTAAAAACTGTAAAATTCATTTTTTCTCCAAAAATAATAATTAAAAACTTAAAATTATATGTAAAACTTAAAAATAAACACAAGTAAAAAAAATGTAAAAACCACAAATCCAACCAGTTATTAAGTAGTGATTGGCCGAAAACAAAAATTTTGCTTCATTCAAGAAAGATGAAAAATTTAACCTTTAGGATACATTTAATCTTTTGACGATTAAATTTGGAATCTGAATTTAGAATGGACAAAAAAGGCTGTTTTAGTTCAGCAGCTAAATAATTATCTGCGACAGATTAAATGTCCCGGAAGTAAAAAAAACAAAGTATTTTTTACTTATTGACATACGGTCATTACTCTGCTAACGAAAGATCATTATGAATGATAAACTATTTAACACATCAGATTTTTTATTTTTTTTCTTTTTCGAGTATTTTATTTACTCGCCTGAGGTGTTAGTGGTTTAATAAAAATAAACCATTTAAAAGGCCGCAGGCGAGGATGCCGGCGGTCTTTTTTTGATCAAATTATCCTTTCTTGATTCCATAAAAAATTGCCGGACAAAATCTGCAGCCTTCGATAAAGGAGGACTTATGTTACTTGGCAAAGCTGTAAGACTAGAAAGAATTTTCAACAGGAATACCGGCAAAACAATTATTGTTCCAATGGATCACGGAGTAAGCGTTGGCCCGATTTACGGAGTTATTGATTTAAAAGACTCAGTTGATAAAGTCGCAGAAGGCGGAGCAAATGCGGTTTTAATGCACAAAGGCCTTCCAAGACGAACCCACAGGGGAGCTGGAAGAGATATCGGCCTTATTATTCATTTATCAGCAAGCACTTCTCTTTCACTTCACCCAAATGCAAAAACCCTTGTCGGCACAGTTGAAGACGCATTAAGGCTTGGAGCTGACGCAGTATCTGTTCACATAAATCTTGGGGACGAAACTGAAAGGGAAATGTTAAAACAGCTTGGAGAAGTATGTTCAACAGCAGGAACCTGGGGAATGCCTGTTCTTGCAATGATGTATGCAAGAGGCCCCCAAATTAAAGATGAATATGATGTTGAAGTTGTTAAACATTGTGCAAGGGTTGCAGAAGAACTTGGGGCTGATGTTGTTAAGGTTGCCTATACAGGTTCACCTGAAACCTTTGAAAAGGTCGTTGAAGGCTGCTATATTCCTGTTGTAATTGCTGGAGGCCCAAAAATGGAAACCCACCTTGAAATAGTGCAAATGGTATATGATTCCATTCAGGCAGGCGGTGCAGGAATTTCTGTAGGAAGAAACATTTTTCAGGACGAAAATCCTGCAAAACTTGTAAGAGCCCTTCACGGTGTTGTTCATGAAGGATTTAATGTTGAAAAGGCTATGGAACTTTTAAAAAGCTGAGATTTTATAATATTAAAGCCATGATTAATACAAAAACTGTTTTCAAGTTCAGTACAAAGGAGAAATATGCTTATAAAATAATCCAAAAGACTTGAAAACATAAAATTTAGATGATAGTTCATTTTTTAAAAAGGCCGGGATTTTATGAACCGGCTTTTTTATTGACTGCCATCAAAACAGGAAAACATAATGAAATTCAGACCATGCATTGATCTACATAACGGTGTTGTAAAACAGATTGTAGGCTCATCACTTTCAGATAATCCGGACAATAAACCACAAACCAATTTTGTTTCCAAAAAACCTCCTGAGTGGTATGCAAATTTATACAAAAACGACAATCTTACAGGCGGCCACATAATCCAGCTTGGAAAAGGCAATGAAGATGCTTCAAAAAAAGCACTTAATGCATGGCCAAAAGGAATGCAGATTGGCGGAGGAATAAACAGTGAAAATGCTTTTTTCTGGCTGGATAATGGAGCTGAAGCACTTATTGTAACTTCATATGTTTTCCATGACGGAGTAATTGACGAAAAAAGACTTGAAAAACTTTCAAAAATGGTTGGAAAGAACCGTCTTGTTCTTGATTTGAGCTGCAGAAAAAAAGACGGAGATTATTATGTGGTTACAAACAGATGGCAGAATTTTACAAATGAAAAAGTGACAAACAGGCTTCTTGACCACCTTTCAAAATACTGTTTTGAATATCTGGTACATGCTGTTGATGTAGAAGGAAAATGCAGCGGAATTGAGACTGAACTTATAAATATCCTTGCAAAATCATCCAAAATTCCTGTTACCTATGCAGGCGGAATAAGCTCAAAAGAGCATATTGATCAGATTGAAGCCATGGGAAAAGGATTAATTGATTTTACTGTTGGAAGTGCTCTTGATATTTTCGGGGGAAAAAAACTCAAGTATCAAGAACTTGCTGAAAAATACAAAAAATAAATCCCCATTATCAAACTAATTTTATGATCTCCAATTTCTTTTATGGCTCATGCCGGCTTAATTATGATTTTTGAGCTTTCACAATTCAAATTTTAAATCCTTAAACATAAAAACAGCCCTGTTTTATTTTCAGACTTAAATTTATAAAAAAGGCGGATAAAAATCCGCCTGAAAAACTATTTTTTAAAAAAATTTAATATCAGAGCTGAGCCAGATATTTGTCAATATCTGTAGCAGCCTTTCTTCCAGCCCCCATGGCCATAATTACTGTTGCCTGTCCTGTAACAATGTCTCCTCCGGCCCAAACGCCTTTGATTGAGGTTCTGCCTGTTTCAGGATCTGCTTCAACATAGCCTCTTTTGGTAAGAGCAAGATCTTTTTCAGATCTTGTAAGAACAGGGTTTGCTCCGCTTCCAACAGCAATTATCATAAGATCGCAGTCTATCACAAATTCTGAACCTTTAATTTCAACAGGACGCCTTCTTCCTGAATCATCAGGTTCTCCAAGCTCCATTTTTATGCACTCTACCCCTTTAATCCGCCCTTTTTCATCGCCAAGAACCTTTACAGGATTTGTCAAAAGCTTGAAATCAATACCCTCTTCTTCTGCATGGTGAAGCTCTTCAGCTCTTGCAGGCATTTCTTCCCTTGATCTTCTGTAAACAATTGAAACATTTTTCCCGCCAAGCCTTAAAGCTGTTCTTGCAGCATCCATTGCAACATTACCAGCTCCAACAACCACAACATTGTCACCCACTGCAATCGGGGTATCATAATCAGAATCATATGCCTTCATAAGATTTGCTCTTGTGAGGTATTCATTGGCTGAAAAAACTCCGTTGAAATTTTCACCTTCAATATTTAAAAAACTTGGAAGTCCAGCTCCAACACCAACATATACAGCATCAAATCCTTCTTCAAAAAGATCGTTTATGGTCTTTATTTTTCCAATTACATAATTTAATACAAATTTCACTCCACAGGATTTTAATTTTTCAATTTCATACTCTACAATTTTTTTGGGAAGACGAAATTCAGGGATTCCGTAAACAAGAACGCCTCCTGCCTTATGAAATGCCTCAAAAACAGTTACATCATAACCTTTTAAAGCAAGGTCTCCGGCCACTGTAAGTCCTGAAGGACCAGAACCAACAACAGCAACTTTTCTGCCTTTTTTTGCAACATTTAAGCAGACATCTTTTTTTCCTGCATTTATTTCAAGATCTGCTGCAAAACGCTCCAAGGCACCAATTGCAACAGGAGTTCCCTTTTTGCCTAAAATACAGCTTCCCTCACACTGGTTTTCCTGGGGACATACCCTTCCGCACACAGCTGGAAGAAAATTTTTCTTTCTGATTTCTGCTATTGCATCATCAAATTTTTCTTCAAGAATAAGTGAAATAAATTGAGGAATTGGAACAGATACAGGGCATCCTTCAACACATGATGGTTTTTTGCATTTAAGACATCTTGAAGCCTCAAGAAGTGCACTTTCCTTATCAAAACCAAAGGGGACTTCCTTAAAATTTGACCTTCTTATTTCAGGCTTTTGTTCTGGCATTTTCTGCCTTGGAATTTTTTTTGATTTGTCTGCCATGGCTTCCCCCTTATTACCTGTTGCCGCTTATTTTGCAGTTATAGTTCTCAAGTGATTTTTTTTCTTTGTCAATATACGCTGTAAGTCTCATTTGAAGTTCATTAAAATCAACTTCATGTCCGTCAAATTCAGGGCCGTCAACGCAGGCAAATTTAGTTTTACCTCCAATGCTTACACGGCAGCAGCCGCACATTCCTGTTCCGTCAATCATAATGGGATTTAGGCTTACAAGGGTTTTGACATTGTATTTTTTTGTAAGATCGGATACTGCCTTCATCATCATTACAGGACCTATTGCAACCACAAGATCTGCATTTTCCTTTTCAAGCTCATCTTTTAAAGCGTCTGTAACAAAACCTTTTCTTCCGTCACTTCCGTCATCTGTGCAGATCATGAGATTTTTTGAAATATTATCCATTTCATTTTTTAAAATAAGAAGATTTTTATTTCTTGCACCTAAAATCACATCAACATTACTTCCCTTTTCCACAAATCCTTTTGCTATTGGATATAAAACAGCAATTCCTGTTCCCCCTCCAACACAGATAACCTTGTCAAGTTTTTCTATGTGAGTGGGCATTCCAAGAGGGCCTATTACATCTTCAAAAAAATCTCCCTTATTGAGCAAAGAAAAAATTTTTGTAGATTTTCCTACAACCATATAAATAATTGTGATTGTACCCTTTGTTTTATCAGACATGGAAATTGTAAGAGGAATTCTTTCTCCATGTTCATTTGCTTTTACAAGCACAAACTGTCCTGGTTTTGCCTTTTTTGCAATATCAGGTGCCTTAATCTCATTTAAAATTATGTTCTCAGCTATTTCTTCTCTTTTAAGTATTTCGTACATAAATATCTCCTCAGGAAAATATTTCCAAGAATTATGATTCTTTTTCAAAAACACTTTATTCACATAAAAACTTCCTTATCAAGTAATAAAATAAGAAAATATGCCAATTGAATTTTTACAGCTTCAGTGTTATGGAGAAACAAAAATTATTAACGTAACAAAAAAGCAGAGTTGAAATGAAAATTTTTGAAAGTCACTGTCATATAAATGATAAAAGCTTTGATAAAGATCTTGATAAAGTAATTGAAAGGGCTCAATTAAACGGAGTCTCACACATGATGATCGCAGGAGTTACTTTAGAAACCTGCAAAAAAGCACTTGAAATAGCAAAGGCAAATAAAAATATTTTTATTGCTGTTGGAATTCATCCCCATGATTCATCAGAATGTACTAATGAAACAATAAATGAACTGAAACAAATGGCTCAAAGTGAAAAAGTAAAAGCCTGGGGAGAAACAGGACTTGATTTCAACAGAATGTATTCACCTCAAAAAGATCAGGAAAAATGGCTTTTAAGACACATTGAGGAAGCATCAAATCTTGATCTTCCACTTATTTTCCATGAAAGGGACACAAACAAAAGATTTCTTGAGATAATAAGCACACAAAAAATTAAAAGCGGCGTTGTTCACTGTTTCAGCGGAGACAGGGATGAACTTTTTTCATATCTTGACATGGGCCTTTACATTGGAATTACAGGAGTTCTTACAATTCAGAAAAGAGGAGAAAAATTAAGGGAGCTTTTAAAAGAGATACCAATTGAAAGAATCCTTGTTGAAACAGATTCTCCATATCTCACACCTGCACCTCATAAAAACAAAACAAACAGAAACGAGCCTTCATTTCTTCCGGTAATTTTAGAAAAAATTGCTGAAATAAAAAATCTTGATATAAATAAAGTATCAGAAACAATTTTTGATAATACCTGCTCGCTTTTTAAAACAGGAAAATAAAATGAATAAATTTCAAACAATTATAATAAACATGATTGCAGCTTTTTTATCATTTATACCTAAAGGTTTTGGGAAATATATTGGAATTTTTTTTGGTAAAATCTGGTTTGCTTTTGACACAAAGCACAGGTTTATTGCAATCCACAATCTAAAAAAAATCTATTCAGATAAAATGTCTTTTTTGGAAATAAAAAGACTTGCAAGGAAAAATTTTATTTTCCATGCAGTTACAACTGTTGAAATTTTGAGGCTTAAAAGGCTTTCTTCAAAACAGATTATGGATGAAATTGAAAAAGTGGAAGGACTTGAATATTTTTTTAAGGCAAAAAAATCAAACCGCCCTATTTTTCTTTTAAGTGCTCATTTTGGTAACTGGGAGCTTATGGCTTTGTCAGCTCCGCTTATTCTTGGAGAGCCTATTCATCTCATAGCTAGAAAACTCGATTTTGAGCCTATGGACTCACTAATAAAAAACATAAGAAAAAAAACAGGAAATATTATTATAGACAAAAAACAAAGTGCAACAATGATAAGCAGCATCTTAAGAAAAAATGGTATTGTAGGAGTTCTTACAGACCAGAGAGCACTTATGAATTTTTCTGTTGAGGCACCTTTTATGGGGCATATGTCAAGAACAAATAGAGGACTTGCTCTTTTTGATTTAAGATACAAACCTGAAATTGTTCCTACTTTCTGCTATAGGCTTAAAAACGGCAAATATAAAATGAAGTTTTATCCTCCGATTAAAAGGCCTTTAAAATCAGATTTTAAAGCTGATTTAAAAAAATACACTGAAATATACAACAATATCTTGTCTGAAAAAATATATGAAACACCGGATCACTGGTTCTGGTTTCATGACAGATGGGAAAAAAAGGAAGAATTTTTCGGTAAAAAAAAGAAAAAATAAGTCTAAAAAGTTTTAGTTTATATACTGAATAAATTATTTTTTCTGGCTGTTTAAATATCTGGTAATAATTTTATCCAGATTATTTGAAAAAAGGTGTTTGTTTTTTACAGAAAAAGGAGAGCCGCCTTTTGTCAAAATTCCGCTTCCCCTTAAAGAATCCATAAAATCCCTGGTGTTTAGTTTTGATCTTATATTTTCTTCTGTAAAAAGTTCTCCAAAGGGGCTTAAAACAAAACATTTTTTCTCAATTAAAAATGAAGCAAGGGGAATATCTGAAGTAACACAGATGTCTTCTTTTTGTGCAAGGTTTACTATTTCATTGTCTGCTGCATCATTTTCCTTTGGTACTACTATTGTTTCTATAAAAGGAGATACAGGAACTTTTATCTGTTTGTTTGATACAAATACTGACTTGATTTTTGTTCTTCTTGAAACATCAAAAACAAGCTGTTTTATTTCACTTGGACAGGCATCTGCATCAACAAAAATTTTCATTTTATTTTGCCATAAACTCAGGCAGAAACAATGCAATTGAAGGAAAAACTATTAAAAGTGCTGTTGCTGCAATTATTGCAAATAAAAGAGGAACAACTCCCTTGAATATTGTTTCAAGTCTTACATCCTTTGCAACACTTCTTACAACATAAACATTTACTCCAACAGGAGGTGTAATAACTCCAATCTGGGTTACAAGAACTATTACAACACCAAACCACACAGGATTGAATCCAAGGGAGGTTACAACAGGGTAAAAAATTGGAACTGTAAGCATAATAAGTGCAAGAGCATCAATAAAACATCCGCCTATCATATAAATTAAAATTATAATTGAAATTATTACCCAGGAAGGAAAATCCAGGCCTCCGACCCATCCTGCAATCTGAAATGGAATCTGGGTTATTGCAAGAAAATGTCCAAGAACTGTTGCTCCGGCAACAATTGTTAAAATCATACATGAAATTCTTGTTGTTTCAGTAAAAGCATCTAAAAGCCCCTTAAAACCGATGTTTCTTCGTATAAGAGCAAGAACTGTTGTTCCAAAAGCTCCAACACCTGCCGCTTCTGTTGGAGTGAAAAGACCGCCGAAAAGCCCTCCCATTACCATTAAGAAAAGCACAATGGTTTCAAGTACTCCTGTTAAAGAGCTTATTTTTGTTTTAAGGGTCTGTTTTTCACCCCTTGGAGCATCCATAGGTCTTAATATGCTCCACATTGCAACTACAAATGAAAATAAAAAGGTAAGTATTATACCTGGAATTATTCCGGCCATAAAAAGCTCGCCAATTGACTGCTCTGTTATAACTCCGTAAACAATAAAAATAACACTTGGAGGAATTAAAATTCCAAGGCTTCCTCCTGCTGCAATAACACCTGTTGCAAGGGTATCGGAATATTTGTATTTTTTCATTTCAGGAAGTGTAACTGCAGCCATTGTTGCAGCAGTAGCATTTGTTGAACCACAGATTGCAGAAAACCCTGCACATGCCCCAATTGCAGCTATTGCCATACCACCAGGAAGATGGCCTATCCATTTGTATGCAACTGAAAAAAGCCTTGTGCTTATTCCAGCATGAAATGCAACCTGGCCCATAAGAATAAATAAAGGTATAACTGTGAGGCTGTATGACCCGAAAACATCAACAAGATCAGTTACCATCATAGAAAAGGCTGCCGAAGGAGAAACAATTGCTGCAAATCCTGCAACCCCTGTTAAAAGCATGGCAAAACCAACAGGCATCCTTAAAAATATAAGTATAAAAAGAGCTAAAATTCCAATTATTCCCACAAAAGTAAAAGACATATCATTCACCTGATAAACCATAATGTGCAAGATTTAAAGACTGAAAAAGCATAACAACAGAAACCATTGCACATCCCAGTGCTATCCCTATTGAAAAAGGATAAAGAGGAACCTGAAGGGTCATTGATACTTCATTGCTTGCCTTTAAACCAAATGAATATAAAAAAGTCTGCCAGGTAATAACTCCAAAAATTAAGGAACAGATAAAGCAGTTTAATCTTTCAATAATATTGTGAAGCCTTTCAGGAAACTTGCTGACAAGATATTCAACAGCTATATGCCCCCTTCCAAGTGAAGTTGCTGCAAGGGCAAAGGCAACAGTAAGGGAACCAAAAAAACCCACAAGTTCATAAGCTCCTGGAACAGGATGTCTGAAAAACCTCATTATAACATCACACGTGGTTATAAGCATCATAAGACAAAGGGTGATACATGCACCGTAATTAAGCTTTAATGCAAAATATGTAATTATTTTGTCTGTTTTTGCGTTAATTTTTGAAGTCAAAACAAAACCTCTTTAAATAAATTTTTCCATATATTAAACGCGGTTGTTATATTATGTTTAAATTTTTATGTCCATGATAGTTTTGATTAAACGAAGGTTTCACTTTTTAAAACAAAAAACGCCGCTGCAAAAAACGGCGTCAGTTGATAAGTTTTTTTAAAACCTGAATTAAAGGTTTCATATTTTTAAACTAAAAAATAAAACCCTTTTTTACTCACATTTTTTTTCTTTGGAATACTTGTCAATAAGTCCGGTAATTTCTTCAACTATTTTATTTCCATCAATCCCTTTTGCAGAAACTTCATCAATATACCCCTGGATAACCGGCTTTACTTTTTCTTTCCACAAAACTTTCTGTTCATCTGAAAGTGTCACATAGGCATTTCCAAGTTCAAGACTGTATTTTTTCCCTGCCTCATCACTTCTGTCCCATGCTTTTCCATGCTCTATTACAGCCTTTTCACTGATATCTTCAATTATTTTTCTAATATCTTCAGGAATACTGTTCCATTTTTTCTTATTCATTACTACATACATTGTTGTTGTATAACCGATGTTTGAAGTATCTGTTGTTGACTTTACAACTTCAGCCTGTCTCCATCCCTTTAAAACCTCTATAGGCCCGAAGGTTCCTTCAGCAACACCTTTTTTAATTGATTCATATGTTTCACCTTGTGGCATTGCAACCGGAATTCCCCCAAGAGACTCAACAACCTTTGCACTCAAGCCTGTTGAACGGATTTTCAGTTTTGAAAAATCTTCAAGTGTTTCAACTTTTTTTACTGTGTGAAGAAGTCCGGGGCCATGGGCATGGATATATAAAACCTTTACATCACTAAGTTCTTCAGGTTTAATTTTTTTATAAAATTCATTAACAGTTCTTGAAGCAACAACCCCGTCTTCGTATCCAAGAGGAAGATCAAGGCTTTCCATTACAGGGAATTTCCCCCTTGTATATGCAAAACAAGACATTCCTATATCTGAAATTCCTGAAACAACTCCGTCATAGCAGTTTTTTGCATTGGTAAGAGTTCCTCCGGGAAACATAGTTATTTTGACTTTTTGATTTGTCTTTTCTTCAATTTCTTTAGCCCATTTTTCTGCTGCCTTGAACTGATCATGGGATGCAGGGAAAAAAATGCTGTAGGTAAAATGCCAGGTTTTTGCTTCAGCACCTGAGTTAAAACCATTTGAACCTATAAAAAAAAAGGCTGAAACTAAAATAAATATTAAAATTCTCTTCATCTTTCCTCCATAATAAATTTTATTTTAAAATAAATTTTGACTGAAAATTCATTTTCTTAATTAAACCTGAATTGAAAGGCTTTCAAGTTTAGTCCAGACCCTTTACAAACTGCATCAGACTTTTTAACCTCGCAATTATTAAAGAAAAAATAAGAAACTGTTATGACTCAATAAAAAAAATGCATTTTATGACCTCAGGTCACAAAATGCAAATTAAATTTGATCAGTCTTTTTTCATAAGATGGGTAACCGCACCCTCAAGACCGTCAAGTGTAAATTCAAACATGGGAAAAAGACGTGAAACAACTGTAATTGTGTGGGTATACCCCCAGACAGAACCTGGAACAGGATTGAGCCACACATGGCGGGGAAAGGTTTCGCACATAAACTGGAGCTGTTCAATACTTGGACGTCCAGACATCTGGCTTATGCTGATTGCCCCGTTTCTTGCAAGAAGTTCATATGGGGCCATGCTTGCATCGCCAATAACAATAAGTCTGGTTTCAGGGTCAAATTTTGAAAAATCCGAAACTTTCACAGGTCTTTTATATCTTGTGGGATCTTCCCACACATAATCATAAATTGTATTGTGAAAAAAATAAGTCTTGACTTCCTTGAACTGGGCCCTTGCATAATCAAAAAGTGTCTGTACAACATCAACATAAGGGTCCATTGACCAGCCGCCGTTATCTATTGCAAGAATAACCTTGAGCTTGTCTTTAAGTGATCTGTCAAAAACTATTTCAATTTCACCTGCATTTTTCATGGTCTGATAAATTGACTTGTCCACATTCACCTGATCCTTGGGCCCTGCTGGAATCAGATTTCTAAGCCTTTTAAGGGCTTCGCCTATCATGGACTGATTAAGAGGGCCGCGCCCCGAATAATCCTTATATCTTCTTTCATTGGCAACTTTTACTGCGGATTTGTTTCTTGACACTCCCCCGACCCTCATTCCGTTGGGGTGATATCCTGAGTGACCAACCGGAGAGGTTCCTCCGGTTCCAATCCACTTGTTTCCACCTTCGTGGCGTTCTGTCTGCTCTTTGAGTCTTTCCTTGAAATAATCTATTAATTCTTCGGGTGAAAGCTGGCTTATCCTGTTTTCATCAATTCCAAGAAGATCAGCTATTTCCTTTGGATTTTTAAGCCATTCATCAAGAAGACCCTTTGCTATTTCATCAAGCTCAAGCCCCTCTTCTTCTGGAAGTTCAGCACCTTCAAAATAATGGGCATAAACCTGGTCATAGATATCAAAGTATCTTTCGCTTTTTATAAGTATGGTTCTTGCTGCAAAATAAAAATCATCCATACTTGTGATAAGGCCTTTTTTCAATGCTTCCTGAAGCCTTAAAAAAGCTGTGGGATTAACCGGAACTCCCACATTTTTCAGTGTATAAAAAAAACCTGTAAACATAATTTTTCCCGCCTAAACCAGTCGTCTTCTGCTCAAAACGTTTCCGGCTCTTTCATAATCTGGGCTTTTTTTAAATAAAATTCCAAGGAAAGGTACTTTGCCTTTGATAAGATCCTTTGCCTTAAAATCAGGGTCAAGGTCAAGTGCTCTGATCCAGTTGATAAGTTCCCTTGTTGCTGGTTTTTTTTCAATTCCGTCAAGTTCTCTCAATTTGAAAAAAGTTGAAATCGCATTTTCTGCAAGATCTGAATCAAGGGCGGGGAAATGAACATCAACAATTTTTCTCATCATTTTGGGGTCAGGAAATGCTATATGATGAAAGTTGCATCTTCCAAGGAAAGGATCTGAAAGATCTTTTTTTGCATTTGAAGTTATTATTATAACAGGCCTGTTTTTTGCTCTCATCCTTTTATCAATTTCTATAATATCAAATTCCATCTGGTCTAAAACATCAAGCATGTCGTCCTGAAAATCTGTGTCAGCCTTGTCAATTTCGTCAATTAAAAGAACTGTTCTTTCATCTGCTGTAAAAGCTTTTCCTATTGTACCCATTTTAATGTAGTCTTCAATATTGCTCACGTCCCTTGAAGAGTCTCCGAAACGGCTGTCATTTAATCTGGTAAGAGTATCATACTGATAAAGAGCCTCAATCAGCTTCATGCTTGATTTTACGTTTAGAATTAAAAGCGGCATTCTAAGACTTTGTGCTATTGCATGGGCAAGCATTGTTTTTCCTGTACCCGGCTCGCCTTTGAGAAGAAGGGGCATTTCAAGTCCGATTGAAATATTAACTATCCTTGCAAGTTCTTCATCCAAAACATATTTCTGAGAACCTTCAAACCTGTTTAACTTGTTATCTGACATTTTTTACTCCGAAATTTATGATCAATTAATTTTTTTATTATTATTTAACTTTTTCTGACAATATTATCAGGTTAAAGTCAACGTCAAGGATTGTTTATGAAAAAACCTTTAATTTTAGACGTCAAATAATGGTTAATTCATAAGTATCAGCTAATGCAGACTCTGCCTTTTAAAAGATTGACACTCAAAAATTGTGGTGCTAATAACCATTCTTTAATATAGATTATTTATTTTTAAGGCATAATGACAAAATTTATCCGGGAATCAGGGGTGAAAAATGTTTGGAGGCATTGGGGTTGCAGAGCTTATAATAGTTCTTGTTATAGTCCTTTTAGTATTTGGAGCCGGCAAGCTTCCAGAGATTGGAAGCGGTCTGGGGAAAGCCATAAAAAATTTTAAAAAAGCTTCAAATGGAAGTGAAAAAGAAGAACCTCCCAAAGAAATAAAAAACAAGGATAATGAAAAAAACTCAAATAAAGACAGCTGATCTGTTTAAAATAAAAATATTTTTTTATTATTTTAGTTTCAAGGCTCTTTTATAATAATTTATGGATAAACTCACCAGAAAACAAAGAGAAAACAAAAGAAGAAAATTCGATATTATCGAAGCTGCCTTAAGTTGTTTTGCGAAAAAAGGTTTTCATGGTGCAACAATGGCAGAAATCAGCAATGAATCTGAGCTTCCTTTAGCTACAATTTATGCACTTTTTAAAAGTAAAGAAAAAATTTATTTCCAACTTTTAAAAATTAAGGGTAAGGAACTCACAAGACTGATTGAAACCGCAGTAAATGATAAAAATATTTCTCCACTAGAAAGACTTAAAAAAGGAATGGATGAACATTTTTATTTTTGCCTGCAAAATAAAAATTTTACAAAAATCTATCTTGAAGAAAGACAAAGGTTATGGGGGATCTTTCAAGGAGATTTAAAATGTGAAATAAAAATTCTGCTTGACAGATTATTCAACCTGTTTGCAGATATTTTTACTGAGGGAATTGACGCAAATCAATTTAAGCCCTATTCAGCAAGAGATCTTAGTGAAATTTATGTTTCAATGATTACCTCCGCAGCCTCATCATGGCTGATAAACAGGGAAACTGAACTTAAATTCAAAAAAAGACTTGATACAGGTTTTGAAATTTTTTCCTCAGGACTTTTAAAAAATTTATAAAAAAAGCTTAAAAGTTCCCTTTTAATACAAAACTAAAGGATTCTTTTAAACTGATTTTAAAATAAATTTGGTCAATTAACTAAAAACAAGGAGAGATTAATGGCTTTAGAACTAGCAGATCCAAGAGATCAAGAATTTTTGCTTTTTGAAGTTTTTGATGCAGCTTCAGTTGCAAGCAGCGAAAAATTTTCAGCTTTCAACGAAAAAACATCAAAAATGCTTCTTAAGGAAGCAAGAAACCTTGCAGTAAAAGAAATTCTTCCAACAAACAAACTGGCTGACGTTGAAAACGGTCATCCAGACGGCATCAAGCTTGAGAACGGTAAAGTATCTGTTCCTCCTTCATACAAAGAACCTTACAAAAAATACATCGAAGGCGGCTGGCTTGCAATGAGTGATGAAGAAGAATGGGGCGGACAGGGAATGCCTCACCTTCTAGCAATGGCATGCGGCGAGCTTTTCACAGGAGCTAACTGTGCATTCCTTATGTACCCTGGTCTTACACACGGTGCTGGTAACATTATCAAGGAATTTGGTACAGACAAGCAAAAAGCAACCTACCTTAAAAATGTATTTACAGGTAAATGGGGCGGCACAATGTGTCTTACAGAAGCTAATGCTGGTTCTGACGTTGGTGCTCTTGAAACTGTTGCAAAATTAAATGACGACGGTACATACTCAATTTCTGGTAACAAAATATTCATTTCCGGCGGTGACTCTGACCTTGTAGAAAACATTGTTCATCCGGTTCTTGCAAGAATTGAAGGTGCACCTGCAGGTACAAAGGGTATTTCTCTATTTCTAGTTCCTAAAATCAGAGTTAACGAAGACGGTTCCCTTGGCGAGCCTAACGACGTTGAAACTGTTGGTATTGAAGAAAAAATGGGTATCCACGGAAACGCAACATGCTCTCTTGCTTTTGGTTCAAAAGGAAATTGCATAGGCGAACTTATTGGTGAGCCAAACAAAGGCATGAAGTATATGTTCCTTATGATGAACGAAGCACGTCAGGGCGTTGCTCTTCAGGGACTTGGCTTCCAGTCTGCTTCTTATGCAAACGCAGTTAACTACGCAAAAGAAAGAATTCAGGGACCAAACCTTCTTGAAGCTTTCAACCCTGATCCAGTAAAAGTTCCAATTATCCAGCATCCTGACGTAAGAAGACAGCTTCTTCTTATGAAATCTTATGTTGACGGCTGCCGTTTCCTTAACTACTACCTTGCAAGATGTTTTGACCTTGCTACACTTGCTGAAACTCCAGAAGAAAAAGACAAGTGGATGGGTCTTATTGAACTTCTTACTCCAATTGCAAAAGCATACTCAACAGATAAAGCAGTTGAAGTTGCTTCAAGCGGTGTTCAGATTTACGGTGGTTACGGATTTATTGAAGAATATCCTCAGGCACAGCATTACAGAGATGCAAAAATCACATGTATCTATGAAGGTACAAACGGTATCCAGTCTATGGACCTTCTTGGCCGTAAGCTTGGTATGAAAAAAGGCAAGCCTTTGATGGATCTTATGGGCGAAGTTATGGCAACAATTGAAAAGGCAAAAAATACCGGCCTTACAGATATTGCTGATAAACTTCAGGCTGCTCTTAACAAAGTTGGCGACTGTGCAATGCATATGGGTAAAACAGCCATGAGCGAAAAAATCATGGATGCTTTTGGTACAGCTACTATCTTCCTTGAAATCTGCGGTGACCTTTGCATGGCATGGGGACTTGCTGAAAGAGCTGCTATTGCTCAGCAGAAACTTGAATCAGCAAAGAAAAAAGATGCTCCTTTCTATGAAGGACAGGTTACTACTGCAAAATTCTTCTATGACATGCTTCTTCCTACAGCAATGGGACGTATGGA